>ERZ772786.108-NODE-108-length-31808-cov-5.117816_pt1 | contig 31808 bp, 31 predicted proteins | sample MGYA00511473_ERZ772786 | MGnify/ENA primary metagenome ERZ772786 (study PRJEB29015, sample SAMEA2738025) | human oral metagenome | biome: human oral; feature: human-associated habitat; material: saliva | place: China | collected 2252 ...
TAACACTTTGTTCTGTTAAAGATCCTAAATGGTTGGACTATCTGAATGCTCCAACTGGAGCTTTTGCATGGTAATCAGCTTTCAAAAATTTTAATTTGAGCAAGTAAAAGTTTTACAATCTGAGAATAAAGCTTTTCTAAAGAATTTCCTCTGATGATTGACTCTTTAGTTATTGCACAAATTGCTGCAGCATTATAACGACATATAAATGATTTTTCTAAGTCTGACCAATGGTAGTCAGACTTTTTTTCTTGGTCGAAAATAACCTTATCAAGCAAGTTTTCCCATTGAATAAGGAAAAAGTGTTCAAAATTTTTATCTATAACAAATATTTTTTGATAAAAAATTTGATTTTCATCTAAGTAGCGTAATAAGAGTAAGAGTTCATTTTGCCAGCCATAATAATCCAGATTATCATTAATTAATTCGGCAAAATCATTCTCAAAAATCCAAGATAAAAGCTCTTCTTGGTTCTGAAAATAATTATAAAAAGTTTGCCTTCTAATTTTTGCAGTTTGCATAATATCACTGACAGAAATCTGGTGATAAGCATTACTTTGCATCAGGTCTTTAAAAGCTTTAGCAATAATTTTTTGTGTAATGATTGATTTTTTCATATTTTAAAAGAAAACGGACACATTTTGTGATTTGTCCCTTATTTTTATGGACTTTATATTTTATACTAAGTATAACATAAGAAACTCAGGAGGATGAGCGATGAAAAAAATTATTAATCAACCACAAGATGTGGTCTCAGAAATGTTAGCCGGATTAATCTATGCTTACGGGGATTTGATTGAAAAAGTTTCAGATTTTGAAATTATTAAACGTAAAAGTCCTAAAAGTGGAAAAGTTGCCTTAGTATCAGGCGGGGGTTCTGGACACGAACCGGCTCATGCTGGCTTTGTTGGGGAAGGAATGCTGTCAGCAGCTGTTTGTGGAGCTATTTTCACATCACCAACGCCTGATCAAATTTATGAGGCAATCAAATCTGCTGACGAAGGAGCTGGGGTACTCTTAATTATCAAAAATTATTCAGGCGATGTGATGAATTTTGAAATGGCACGAGAAATGGCTGAGATGGAAGAGATTAAGGTTGAGCAAATTATTGTTGACGATGATATCGCCGTTGAAAATTCGCTCTATACTCAAGGAAGACGAGGAGTTGCTGGAACAGTCCTTGTTCATAAAATATTAGGCGCAGCTGCCCATCAAGGGGCTTCTTTGGATGAAATCAAAGATTTGGCTGATAAGGTCGTCAAGAATATCAAGACTATTGGCTTAGCTTTGTCAGCCGCAACAGTTCCAGAAGTTGGAAAACCTGGTTTTCTTCTTGATGATAATGAAATTGAATATGGCGTAGGAATTCATAGTGAACCAGGATACCGTCGGGAAAAAATGAAAACTTCTTATGAGTTAGCAACAGAACTGGTTGGAAAGTTGAAAGAAGAATTCAAATTTGAAGCTGGTCAAAAATATGGAATTCTTGTAAATGGTATGGGAGCGACGCCACTAATGGAGCAATTCATTTTTATGAATGATGTTGCAAAATTACTGACAGAAGAAAATATAGAAATTCTTTTTAAAAAAGTTGGAAATTATATGACTTCAATTGATATGGCAGGCTTGTCACTTACAATGATTAAGTTGGAAGATGACCAATGGCTCAAAAATCTTAATGAAGATGTGAAAACTATTTCTTGGGGATAAGGAGAGAGAATGTTAACAATAGATACAACCATTGAATGGTTAGGAAAATTCAACGAAAAAATACAAGAAAATAAAGCTTATCTAAGCGAACTAGACGGACCGATTGGTGACGGGGACCATGGTGCAAATATGGCTCGTGGGATGTCTGAAACAATGAAAGCATTGGAAGGTTCAAACTTTGAAAGTGTCTCAGAAATCTTTAAGAAAGTGGCCATGACCCTAATGTCAAAAGTAGGAGGAGCTTCTGGTCCTTTGTATGGTTCAGCCTTTCTAGCCATGAGTAAGACTGCCGCAAAAACTTTGGATACAAGTGAATTAATTTATGCTGGACTAGAAGCTATTCAAAAAAGAGGAAAAGCTCAAGTCGGTGAAAAAACGATGGTTGATACCTGGTCAGCATTTTTAAATGACTTACAAACTGATTCAGCTTCCAAAGATAATTTAGAAAAAGTTGTTAAAGCAAGTGCAGAACTTTTAGCTACAAAAGGACGAGCTTCTTATCTTGGGGAACGCTCAATTGGGCACATTGACCCTGGAACACAATCAAGTGCTTATTTATTTGAAACACTTTTGGAGGTAGTAGCGTGACTTATGGAATTGTAATTGTTTCTCATTCCCCTGAGATTGCCTCAGGACTAAAAAAATTAATTCGTGAAGTCGCTAAAAATATTTCGCTAACCGCTATAGGTGGTTTAGAAAATGGCGAAATAGGCACCTCATTTGACCGAGTAATGGCAGCAGTTGAGGAAAATGAGGCAGACAATCTCTTAACATTTTTTGATTTAGGAAGTGCTCGAATGAATTTGGATTTGGTTTCTGAAATGACAGACAAAGAATTAACCATTTTTAATGTCCCGCTCATTGAGGGAGCTTATACAGCGAGTGCTCTCTTAGAAGCAGGAGCAACTTTTGAAGCAATAAAAGAGCAGTTAGAAAAAATGCTGATAGAAAAATAAGGTAAAGCAATGACATTACAAATATTGGGAGAATTTCTGGGCACTTTCATCCTTGTATTATTAGGAAATGCGGGTGTCGCAGCAAATGTTTTAGGTAAAACAAAATCGGAAAATGCAGGTTGAGTGACTATTGCAATTGGTTGGGGCTTAGCCGTTGCTGTCGCCGTCTGGGTAGTTGGCTTCTTTTCGCCCGCTTATCTCAATCAAGCCTTGGTCATTGGTTTTCTTGTCTTAGGGAAAATAAAGATTGGCTTAGCATTTGCTTTTATTGTAGCCGAATTTTTAGGTGCTATGTTAGGTGCTGTCGCCGTTTGGTTACATTATTATCCTCATTGGGAAGAAACAAAAGATTCTTCTCTAATCTTGGCAAGTTTTGCCACAGCACCCGCTATTCGTCATTCTTGGTCCGATTTTTTAGGGGAAGCTTTTGATGGGGCGCTACTCATGATACTGATTATGGCAATGGTCCATTATCGTCTGGAAGGTGGTTTTGGTCCAATTATTGTCGGTTTTCTTATTATGGCAGTTGGTTTTTCTTTAGGACCAACAACTGGCTACGCGATGAATCCAGCACGTGACCTAGGTCCGAGAATAATGCACGCACTTTTACCAATCAAAAATAAAGGAACTTCCGACTGGAGCTATGCTTGGATTCCCGCAACTGGTTCAATTGTTGGTGCTGTAATTGCTGGACTACTTTATCAATGAATGTTGACGCTTCATTGATAGTATCTAAAAAATACGGATAACCATCCGTATTTTTTTAATCATTAAAATCAAAGCGAAGTTTCATGTGATTAGAACCAGAAATAACCATTTTACCAAGAAGTTCAGTTTGAGCAGTCAGAGCAATCTGTGCAAGTTTTTCGTTCACTGCTTCAAGTGATTGGTCACTTCCTTTGTCGGTTTCGTTTTGTAAGGCTCTTAATTTTGCCATTGTGTTTAGGTCAAAATTGTCTCTTTTATCGACATAGCCTTGGAAATTACTGTCTCCTAGAACAGCAGTCATTGTAGTCAACCAATACATTTTGGTTGGGTCAAAGTCGGCTTTTGTATCGCGATAACAAGTAGGGGTATCACTTACTCTAGCATAAAATGGAACAAGGCTATTGAAACTGTTAGGTCCAAAAGCAAGCCAATGAATGCCAGCAAGCTCCTTGTCTACATTATCTCGAATTTGTAAAACATGAAGTTCCAAATTACGATTGAGTCCAATTGGTCGAATCAATTTTTGTTCTGCGGCACTTGAAGTTGTACTGTAAGGGTCATAAGCTGTATTTTCATAATGACTTGACATGACAAACTTAATTTCTTCAATGGAAATTTTGCGATTGGCATGGCAGATGAAAGGTAACTCTTGGTTAAATGGATCATCGTTTCCTGTGGTTTCTGGAGAAAAATAGTTTTGCACATACCAAGCGCGTGGATTGTTGTAGCGCGTGTCTTTAATGGTACTTGAACCAAAAATATGACGAAGGTTATAACCATCAAAGTCTGGATTAAGCTTGTTCTTATCAATAAATTCTTTCAAACCAGTTGAATAAATCGTGTCAGAACTTTCAAAATCATACCAATCGATATTAAGACGATTAGGAGCAATAACATAAGCGTCGTCGGGGATACGAATAGCTGCCCATTGATGTCCACCTAGTGTTTCTAACCACCAAATTTCATCTTTATCAGAAAAAGCCATCCCGTTTGATTCATAGGTTCCATATTTTTCTAAGAGTTGTCCCATCCGTTCAACACCCTCACGCGCACTCTGGATATAAGGGAGGGTAATTGTCGTGAAGTCTTCTTCACCCAGTCCTGTTTCAACATAAGGGTCCAATCCCAAAATACGACTATTTGTTGTTGAGGTTTCTGTCGCAGTCATGGTAACATTCTCACTATTAATTCCAGCCGCTGCCCAAATACCATAGGTTGAATCCGCGTCAGGTGTGGAAGTATATGACAGAGGATTTTCTGGTAAGTCAAATTCACAAGCTGTGGCGATAGATCGATAGTGCTTGGGTTGATTTTCAGGGTTGATGACAACAAAACGTTGGGGATTAGGTTTATCTCCACCATCTTCGTTTCGTGCAATTAAAGTTGTGCCATCTAATGAGGCTTTTTTACCGACGAGAAATGTTGTACAGGCCATATGAACTCCTTTATAAAGATATAAGTGATTTGTGCTAAGTTTCTCAAAACTTAAAGTTCTTATCATTATACTACAAAATAACTTTTATATGCAGTTTCTAAAGGGTAAAATGATTTGAGGTTCAAAAATGAAGTGTTACAATTAGTTTAACATTAAATCTAAAGAAAGTTTATGCCATTAAAGGAGAATAATATGAAATCACCGATTGCTATTAATGATATTAGTGTGAAATTTGGCGATAAGGCAATATTAGACCATTTATCCTATGAATTTGAAAGTGGAAAAATTATTTGTTTAATTGGACCTTCTGGAGCTGGGAAGTCAACCTTTATCAAAGCCATTGTTGGAATGCAAAAATTGGATTCTGGCAATGTTGAGATTGTTGAAAGAAAAATTCCTGACAGAGAAGTATTAGGGAAATTAGGCTATATGGCGCAAGAAGACGCTTTATTTAAGGAATTGACCGGCAAACAAAATTTAGAATTTTTTGGTTCTTTGCAAGGAATCAAAAAAAAGGATTTAAAAGGCAAACTGGATAAGGCAGCTGCTACAGTAAATCTGACTAAGCAGTTAAATCAATCAATTTCCAATTATTCAGGAGGAATGCAAAGGCACTTATCACTCGCTATTGCTCTGCAAACGGATGCTCCGATTTTACTTTTAGATGAACCAACTGTTGGGATTGATCCAGAATTACGTCAAGAAATTTGGGAAGAGCTGCGAAATCAAGCAAATCAAGGGAAAACAATTTTGATTACGACACATGTCATGGATGAAGCTGAACGTTGTGATATCGTACTGATGCTTAGAAATGGTAAATTTATAGCAGAAGGTTCGCCAAATGAAATTAAGGGAAAGTATCAAGTTGACTCGGTTGAGGAAGCCTTTATTGTTGCGGGAAAAAATTTAGAGTTAGAAAATAAGGGGGCAGCGAAATGAGAACACTTGCTATCTTTAAACGAATTATGCTTCAACGGCGTGGTGACCCTAGGACGCTGGCAATGATGTTTTTAGCTCCAATCTTTATTTTGACACTCATGTACTTTCTCTTTCAAGTACCGTCAAATACTGCTTACAGAGTGGGTTTGAAGTCTGATAATACAGAATTAACAAGAGCTTTGAAGGATATGCCAAATGATAAAGCACATCTGAAAGTGATTAGTGTTTCTGAAAATAATCGCTCAACAATGAATGAGAAAGATTTGAGTGCAATTGTTAGTATTTCGGGAAAAAATATTGATGTTAGTTATGCTAATCAGTCAAATGGAACAAGTTCTGCGATTAAGCTACTTTTAACACAAGTCATTCAAGAAAGCCAAGTTAAGGCAACTAAAGAGGAGACTAAGCAGGCTCTGCAAGATTTGATAAGTAAGTTACCTCAAACATCAGGTCAAAGTTTTTCAACAAATTTCAGGGTTGATACAAAGCAGTATAAAGTAACGAGCCACTATTTGTACGGAGATCCTAGTAGTGCAAATGCTACTTTTGATGATTTAGCACCGATTTTAGTTGGAGCCTTTGCTTTCTTCTTGGTGCTTCTAATTTCAGGTATTTCATTAGTGAACGAGCGAACCTCAGGGACGCTGGGGAGAATGTTAGTCACTCCTGTGAAACGAACTGAAATCGTGACGGGCTATACTTTGAGTTATGGAATTCTTGCAATGATTCAAACAGCACTCATGGTTGTTTTTACTTATTGGATTTTAGGGGTTCATCATAACGGAAATATTGGTTGGGTCTTTGTCATTAATTTCTTTATCGCCATCATCGCTTTATTGTTTGGATTACTTTTATCCACATTAGCAAAAACAGAATTTCAATTTGTACAGATGATTCCTTTAGCGATTGTTCCCCAATTTTTATTTTCTGGTTTGATTCCTGTGGATACGATGCCGGTCATTCTTCAAGCAATCGCTCATTGTATTCCGGTTTATTATGGAATTTCTGCCATGCAAGAGGTAGTTAAAAGAGGAGTAGGCTTCTCTGGAATCTGGTTTGATTTGCTCATTATGCTCCTTTTTGCGGCTCTGCTCTATCTTGCGAATGTTTTAGCTTTGAAAAATGTTCGTCGGACTTAAAAATATGCTTTTGATTGTATAACTACTGGATCGTCTATCTGGTGGTTATTTTGGTTTTTAAAAGAAAAAGAAAGTACTTTTTTGTTATAATTAAAGCATGAAAAAAATTACAGTACGGACAAAAGCAGCAAAGAAATTGCGGGCTGGTTATCCACTTTTGGTGGCAGAAGATTTAAATTCACCCCTCTTGGAGGATGATTTTGCACAATTTTTTGATGAAAAAGGGCAAGCGCTTGGAATAGGTTATCTTTCAAAACAAAATAAAGGAGTGGGTTGGCTTTTAGATTCTTCGTCAGTAAAAATTGACCATCATTTTTATGTTGAAAAATTTGTCAATGCACGCGCTTTACGGGCCAACTTCTATCAGGATGAATTGACGAACGCCTTTCGTCTTTTTAATGGTGAAGGGGATGGATTAGGCGGCTTAACCATTGATTTTTATAATGGTTTTGCAGTCTTTTCTTGGTACAATCAATTTATATATAGTCAAAAAAAAGCGATTGTTAAGGCTTTTCAAGTCGTGTTCCCAGATATTAAAGGGGCTTATGAAAAACTTCGTTTTTCTGAGGCTGCTTTAGAAAGTCAGCATATTTTTGGCCAAGAAGCGGCTGAACCTTTGTTGGTCATGGAAAATGGCGTGACTTATGCGACTTATCTAAATGAAGGACTAATGACAGGAATTTTTCTTGACCAAAAAAATGTTCGCGGGGCACTTGCGGGTGGGCTTTCAACTGGTAAAACTTTACTAAATATGTTTAGTTATACAGGCGCTTTTTCAGTTGCAGCAGCTTTTGGAGGAAGCAGTCAAACAACGTCAGTCGATTTGGCGAAACGTTCGCTTGATAAAACGAGAGAACAATTTTTGGTCAATGGAATTGAACCAGAGAGTCAAAAAATATATGTGATGGATGTTTTTGGTTATTTTAATTATGCTAAGAAAAAAGAATTGACTTATGACATGATTGTCCTCGACCCTCCTTCATTTGCCAGAAATGGTAAAAAAACATTCTCAGTAGCTAAAAATTATGGCGAGCTTGTTAAAGAAGCTGTTGAAATTTTAGAAAATAATGGGACATTAATTGCATCAACAAATGCAGCAAATGTTTCTGATAAAAAATTCCGTCAAATGATTGAAGAAGCGCTCAAAAATAAGGGAGTAAAATTTACCGTTTTCCAAGAAGAAAAATTACCAGCTGATTTTCATATTGCTGACAGCTTTCCAGAAGGTAATTATCTTAAAGTATTATTTATTAAAATCAAAAAATAGTCTGTCATTACTGACAGATTTTTTTGTCAGTAAAAATTTTACTGACAGAAATAATGATTAATTACAAATGTGAGCGCTTTACTATCTGCTTTCTATATGATAAAATGCAAGAATAAGTCTAATAATTCCCGACTTTTTTAGATAGAAAGCAGAGTGTGAATGAGGGATCGAAACCTCATTTACTTTTATTATGGATAAAAAATATTATCAATTACTAAAAAAACAGTTTTCGTCAAAGGAAGCAGTACTGACAGAAATTATTAATTTGAGTGCTATTTGTGAACTACCAAAAGCAACAGAGCATTTTATGAGTGATGTGCATGGTGAATATGATGCTTTTAATCATGTTTTGAGAAATGGTTCTGGCAGTATCAAAGAAAAACTTAGAGATTGTTTTCCAGAATTTTCTGCGACAGAAATATCATCACTTGCAACCTTGATTTATTATCCACAAGAAAAACTAGATTCTGAGTGTCAACTAAAAGAGACAGAAGAATTTGAGAACTATTGTCAAATCAATTTAGTTTATCTTTTAAAGACTGTAAAATTTGTCGGTCAAAAATATACTCGTTCAAAAGTCCGAAAAGCTTTTCCAGAAAAATTTCGATATATCTTAGAAGAGTTAATCAATGAAGTGGATTCGACGACTGATAAAAGAGATTATTTTGATTCAATCCTTTCACAATTGCAAAATTTGGGTGAATTTACTCGTTTAATTGTTGCACTTGCAGATACGATTCGCAGATTGACGGTTGACCACCTTCATGTGGTGGGAGATATTTATGATCGAGGACCTTATCCAGATAAAATCATTGACCGCTTAATAAAAATGCCCTCAGTTGATGTTCAATGGGGGAATCATGATATTGTATGGATGGCAGCTTTTAGTGGTTCGCCTTTAGCCATGATGAATGTAATTAGAATCTGTGCCCGCTATGGAAATCTCGATATTCTTGAAGAATCTTATGGGATTAATTTACGGATGATTTTAGAGTATGCTGAACGTTATTATGAGCCAAGTGAGGCTTTTCAACCACGTTTGGTCGACGGGGTTCGTTTGTCAGATGATGAAAAGGCACTCCTTAATAAATTACAAGAAGCCACAGCCATTTTACAATTTAAGTTAGAGAGTCAGTTGATAAAACGCCGACCTGATTTTCAACTTGAACACCGTGACGTCCTTCATTTCATTAATTTTTCCGAAAAAACAATAAAATTGGGAACTGAAGTTTATGAATTAACTGATTTTCAAGCGCCCACAGTAAATCCTGAGCAGCCTGAAAGTTTGACCGCTGAAGAAGAAAAAATAATCAGTCATTTATTAAATAATTTTAGAAGTTCTGATAAACTTAAACGTCATGTTGAATTTTTACAAGAAAAGGGAGCCATGTATCTTTCTTACAATGGAAACTTGTTGATTCATGGCTGTCTTCCCTTACATGAAAATGGTGATTTTAAATCATTTACGGTTAACAAAGAGGCTCATGCTGGCCGTGATTTGCTTGATTTCTTTGACCAAGAGGTTAGAAAATGTCTTGCTCATCCAGAAAACTCGACGGATTTAGCTACAGATTTGATGTGGTATCTTTGGGTGGGAGAATGCTCTTCATTATTTGGTAAAACGGCAATGACAACCTTTGAACGCTATTATATCAAGGATAAGAATACGCATGTGGAAAAGAAAAATCCTTATTATCAATTGCGTGAGGAAGCTGAAATTATCAGGAAAATTTTAGAAAACTTTGGTTTAGATGAAGAGGGACATTTGGTGAATGGCCACACTCCTATCAAAGAAAAAAATGGTGAAAATCCAATCAAGGCAGATGGAAAGTTGATTGTGATAGATGGTGGTTTTGCAAAAGCTTATCAAAAGGAAACAGGAATTGCAGGGTATACTCTTCTTTATAATAGTTTTGGCATTCAACTGGTTGCTCATCAACCCTTTTCAACCGTTAAAGAAGCAGTTGAAAAAGGGACGGATATTATTAGCCTGAAACGCCTGGTAGCCGAAGTTGACCAAAGAAAACGAGTCAAGGATACAAATGTTGGCCAAACTTTGTTAAGTGAAATAGCAGATTTAGAAGTCCTTTTTGAACATTATGAGGAATTTTAAAAGTACCAGTGTTGGTACTTTTTATTTATTTTCTAAAAAAAGACAATAAAAAAACTCAGCCTTAGCCGAGTTAATATTAGTGCGGTGGGCGGGACTTGAACCCGCACCAAGAAAATTCCCGACAGGATCCTTAATCCTGCGCGTCTGCCAATTCCGCCACCACCGCAAAACAGTACTTTAATATAGTACCATTTCTATAAAGAATGTGCAAGTCTGAGCTAGGACTGACTTATTGTTGAAAATAAGATGCGATTTGAGCAGCGTGTTTTCCAGCAACAAAACCTGTCACAAAGGCGCAGGTAATATTATAACCGCCAGTGTATCCATTAATATCTAAAAGTTCACCGGTCATGAATAAACCTTGGGTTTGTTTACTTTCCATACTTTTTGGATTGATTTCTTTGAGAGAAACACCGCCACCGGTTACAAAAGATTTCTCAATTGGTAAAGTTTTGCTAATTGTGATTTGCCAATTTTTGAAAAGACTTGCGATTTTATCAATTTGCTGTTCAGATAGCGTCTTGGCAGAAAGACTAGGGTCAATTCCAGCTTTTTCAAGGATAAATAGGAGCATACGTTCTTGGGTCAATCCTGAGAAGGCATTTTTAATTGATTTATCTGTTTTGGAAAGGCTAGTCAGTTCATTTTTCAAAGAGCCCAACTTTTTTTCGGGGAATTGGTCTAAGCTGACTGTGATCATTTTTTCACCTTTAGCAAGAAGTTGGTTAATGAAACTTGAACAACGCAGAGCAGCTGGACCAGAAATTCCGAAATGCGTAAATAATAAATCATGCTGATGAGAGATGATTGCTTTTCCCTTAGAATTGAGTACTGAGAGTTTGATTTCGCGTAGGGAAATGCCTTGAAGACTTTTGTCTAAAATGAATGGTTCGTCAGAAATCAGGGCAGATTCAGTGGCATAAAGTTGTGAAATACTATGCCCTGCTGAGCGTGCTAAACGATAGCCATCACCAGTTGAACCTGTGGAAGGATAAGCGCGTCCGCCTGTTGAGAGGATAATTGTAGGGCTTAAAAAGCTCTCAATATCCGTTTCAAGACCAATTACCGCTCCGTTTTCAATGAGGAGCTTATCCACTGCTTGGCTTGGGAAATAAGAAACATGGAGACTCAAAATTTTATTAAAGAGGGCATCAACAATTGTTTTTGATTTGTCGGTTATAGGGAACATGCGCCCGTGGTCTTCTTCTTTTAATTTAACTCCATTGCTTTCAAAAAATTCGATAATATCAAGGTTTGAAAATTGAGAAAAGGCTGAATGAAGAAAACGACCATTTCCAGGAACATTTGTTAATATTTCGTCAACAGAACGGGCATTTGTCACATTACAGCGTCCGCCACCTGTCATTAATAATTTTTTTCCGACTTTTTTATTTTTATCAATAAGAGCAACTTTTGCTCCGTTTTGCGCGGCTGAGATGGCAGCCATCATTCCAGAAGGGCCTGCGCCAACAACGATAACGTCAAATGTTTTAGCTGATTTTGTCATGCTTTAATTTTAACATGATGTGAGCAGAAATAGGGGAAAGAGTATTGAAAAATAGTAAATTTTAAATTCAGCGAGCGATAAGGCTTTTAAATATCGATATTGGATATTGGAAATCGGTATGAAATGCGGTAAAATAGCATTATGATTGAACTGACTGATGAAATTTTAGCAAAAGTAATTAAAAAACGTAAAAAAGCTTCTTACAAAGGAACTTATGGTCGCTTATTAGTGATTGGCGGTAATCGTCAATATGGTGGTGCGGCTATTTTGGCGACGACAAGTGCAGTTTATTCAGGTGCCGGCTTAGTTTCTGTGGCACTGGCTAAAGAAAATCATAGTGCTTTACAGGCAAGACTTCCAGAAGCAATGACTTTAGATTTTGATGATTTGATAAAGCTAAGAGAAGTAGCAAAAGCTGCTGATGTTATTGTTATTGGTCCAGGATTGGGCTTAGAAAGACTAGATTTACTGACGGAAGTTTTGAATTTACTGACAGAAAATCAAAAGTTAGTCATTGATGGTTCGGCACTGACCCTTTTTGCTAAAGAGCATTTAGACTTACCATTTCCTGAAAATACGGTGTTTACACCTCATGAAATGGAATTGGAACGACTTTCTGGTTTGAAAATTGGTCAACAAACCAAAGAAAAAGTTCAAGATTTTGTTAATCAACTCGGAGCGATTGTCGTTGCTAAATCTTCAGAAACACGAATTTTTGCGCCAAATCAGGAGTCATTTATCTTGAAAATAGGGAGTCCGGCTCAGGCAACTGGGGGAATGGGGGACACTTTAGCCGGGATGGTTGTTGGCTTTTTAGCGCAGTTTCATGGAGAAACAGAGGAAGTCGTTGCTGCTGCAACTTACTTGCATAGTTTAATTGCAAGCGTCTTAGCTCGGAAATCATATGTGGTCTTGCCAAGTCGATTGATTGAAGAAATTCCATTATTTATGAAAAAATATGAATGCTGATTAATTCTGTCAGTTCAATGCGACCAAGAGGGGGATTGAAGTTGGGGATAAAAAAGTTACTGACGAAAATTTCAGTCCTCCGTCAGTAATTTTTTTCTTAGAATTTTTGTTATAATTAATCATCAAAATAAATGAAGATGAGGTCAAAAGATGAATGCAATTGAACTTGTGCAAGGCGCCATGAAAAAAGCAGAGAAAATTCGTCCAAAAGTAGGTGGTTTTCCATACTTGGCTGAATGTATGCGAGAAGCTGGAGTTTTAAAAAATGTTTGGACCCTTCCTGCCGGACAAAGCACGTTTTGGACTAGTGCTGGCGTAATTAGCGTGACCAATTCACCAATAGTGAGTGGTTTTCATGAGGTGCCAGTTTTTGACCAAGAAGCTTTGATTAAGGCCTTGCGGGCTGACCAAGCTGGACAAACGACTTTTCCGGAATTCTTGAGTGCCACTTGGGAAGCTGGTGTGATTTCTTATGAAGCTGATTTTTCAGAAAGAAAAGTCACTTATCTAGGAAGTCAAGGAGAGAGCTATGTTGAGGCCTATCCAGCGGTCGAAATTCATTAAAAAGTTACTGACAGAATGATTAAAATATTTGGTAAAATTATTTACTAAATTAATCATTCTGTCAGTAACTTTTCTGTTAAAAGTGCTATAATATTTGAATGCAAACTAAGAAAAATAAAGAAAAACTACTAAGAGTAGTTTCTGGAGAAAAGAGGAAATTATGCTAACGATTGGAAGGAGATATTTAAATTTTTGGCCTGTATTTTGGGCACTTTTTTTGTTAGTTATTCAAGTTGTGACTAATCTTTGGCTTCCAACGATTACAGCGGATATTATCAATAAAGGCATTGGTCAATCTGATATGAAATATATCTGGTTTATGGGTCTAATTATGCTTTTCGTTTCTCTGGCCAGTTGGCTTTCGGCAATTGGAAATGTTTATTTTGCTTCTAAACAATCTCAAGGATTGGGACTGAAATTACGCCATGATTTATTTAAGAAAGTTTTATTTATGGACGAGCGCAATTTTCAAGAATTTGGTGATGCAACTTTGATTACACGTACAACAAATGATGTGACTCAATTGCAAAATGTATTTCAAACGATGTTACGAATGATGCTCATGGCGCCAATGATGCTCATTGGTTCTATTTTCATGGCTTGGAAATTATCACATGATTTACTGCTGGTTTTTTTGATTGCCTTGCCTATTTTAACTTTGGCTGTCGTTATTAATATTGCTATTTCCATGCCACGATTTCGGTCAATGCAAACAAAAGTTGATAAAATTAATCTGATTTTTCAACAAGGCTTGACTGGTGTTCGGGTAATTCGTGCTTTTAGACGAGACCAATATGAAATTGATAAATTTGATGAGGCTAACCGTGATTTGACACATACCAGTCAAGTGGTTTTGACGACGATTGCGATGTTAATGCCAATTATGACAGTTATTCTTAGTTTTACAAATATTGGAATTGTTTGGTTTGGCGCTCATCTTATCAGTAAAAATATGATGGAAATGGGTTCATTAGTTGCCTTTTTGACCTATGCCACACAGATTTTGATGTCATTTATGCAATTATCAGCAGTTGCTGTCATGGTGCCACGAGCTCAGGTTTCAGCTGTTCGAGTTCGAGAAATTTTAGAAACTAAAGATAAAATTACTGATGAAAATTCGAGCATATCCGTAGAGGCGCTAAAGTGCCAACGGCTATCCTCTGACGGAAATGATAAGTTGTCTGAAAGTAATTCTGTCAGCAATGCTCTAGCTCTTAATCATGTGTCTTTCAAATTTGATGAAGCAAAAAGACAAGCGCTAAGTGACTTGTCAGTAAATGTAGCAGCTGGTCAGACCTTATCAATTATTGGGGGGACTGGTTCTGGTAAATCAACGATTTTGAATTTGATTGCCAGATTAATTGACCCAACAAATGGAAGTGTCACAATTGATGGTACTGATATTCGCCAAATTTCACAGTATGACTTGCATGAAAAAGTTTCTTTTACGCAACAAAAAGCTCAACTTTTTTCGGGAACTGTCCGCTCGAATCTTCAATTTGGGAAAAGTGATGCAACAGATGAAGAAATGTGGCAAGCTTTGGAAATTGCACAAGCTGCTGATTTCGTTCGTGAACAGGGTGGACTTGAGTTGGCGGTCGAACAAAATGGCGCAAATTTCTCTGGTGGTCAAAAACAAAGAATTTCGATTGCTAGAACCTTGATTAAAGAGGCAGAAATTTATCTATTTGACGATTCATTTTCGGCCTTGGACTTTGCTACTGACAGACAATTACGAACAGCTATTAATCATTCGGTAAAACATAAAAATAAAATCAAGGTGATTGTGGCTCAAAGAATCGCAACTGTCATGTCAGCTGACCAAATCTTAGTTTTAGAAAATGGAATTGCCGTAGGACTTGGTACTCATGAAAGTTTGGCAAAATCATGTCCGCAATATCAAGAAACAATGCAATCTCAACTCTCGGATGATGATTTGGTCAAGATGGGTGTTTCAATTGCACATTTGACCGCCAGAGGAGGTGATGACCAATGATGAGAGGAAATTATCTCAATCGAGGTGGCAAAGGGGCTGGCCGTTTTCAAAAAGGTCGGCGAGCTCAAAATTTCTTTCCAACGATTATTCGACTTTTCAAATATATGCGCAGAGATTTATGGGGACTCCTTTTTTCAATTTTAATTGCTTCGCTGTCAGTCATTTTGTCGGTTCAGGCACCCAAAATTTTGGGAAATGCAACCACAGTGATATTTGATGGCGTAACAAAAAGTCTAAAAAATCATACCGCAACTCAAATTGACATGGCTAAGGTCGAATCTATTTTGCTTTATGTCATGGTCATTTATCTGATTTCATTTATCTCTGGGATTTTGCAACAAAGCATTATGACACGCATTTCGCAACGAACAGTTTATACTTTACGTCGTGAATTTAAAAACAAAATGAAAAAATTGCCAGTTTCATATTATGATAGCCATAGTCATGGGGATATCATGAGTCGAATGATAAATGATATGGATAATATTTCAGGGACTTTAAATCAAACTTTGATTCAGTTAATCACAAGTCTTTTGCAATTTGTTGGAACTATTTATTTCATGTTGACCATTTCTTGGCAGTTGGCACTCGTCGCCTTTATCACAGTTCCTTTGGCAATGATTACGGTAAGGATTGTCGCACCTTTATCGCAAAAATTCTTTGCTGAACAACAAAAAAATCTGGGATTATTGAATGACCAAATTGAAGAAAATTATGCAGGGCATACGGTCATTAAAACATTTAATCATGAAGCCTCAGCTGAAAAAGAATTTGCAAAAAGAAATGATAATTTTTATAAATCAGCTTGGAAAGCTCAATTTGTATCGACTTTGATTTATCCAACCATGCGATTTATCAATAATTTAGATTACTTAGCCATGGCCGTAATTGGTGGTCTTAAAGTTATTTCAGGGACGGTTAATCTCGGAGATGTTCAAGCCATGTTGCAATATACCAATCAATTTGCACAGCCAATCACAAATATCTCGAATATGCTTAATACTATTCAGGCTACAGTTGCGTCAGCCGAACGAATTTTTGAAGTATTAGATGAAAAAGAAATGACTGACGGAATTCCTGTCAGTGAAAAAGTTGCTGACAAAAGTTCAAAAAATGCTGTCAGTAATTTAGAAGCGACTGACAAGACTGATTTCATCAATTTTGACCAAGTTGCATTTTCTTACAATGAGAATCAATCCTTAATGACAGATGTAAATTTTTCCGTTGAAGTTGGGCAAATGATTGCCATTGTGGGACCAACAGGAGCAGGAAAAACAACAATGATTAACTTGCTCGAACGATTTTACGATGTCACTTCGGGAAATATTTTACTTGAGGGAAAAGACATTCGCGAAATTGACCGTGAACAATTACGTGGACGGATGGCAATGGTTTTACAAGAAACCTGGTTGTTCTCAGGGACAATTATGGATAATTTACAGTATGGTCGTCTTGAAGCAACACAAGAAGAAGTGATTCAAGCAGCTAAAATGGCACATGCTGATGAATTTATCACCACTTTACCTCAAGGTTATCAAACTCTTTTGAATGAAGCCGCAAGCAATATTTCTCAGGGTCAAAGGCAGTTATTAACCATCGCCCGTGCCTTTTTAGCAAATCCAGAAATATTGATTTTGGATGAAGCCACCTCCAGTGTAGATACAAGAACGGAGCGCCTGATTCAATCAGCGATGAATCGTTTATTAAAAGGGCGGACAAGCTTTGTTGTTGCTCACCGCTTATCAACTATTCGTGATGCCAATCAGATTTTGGTTATGGAAAATGGAAATATTGTGGAAATGGGAAACCATGAAAGTCTCCTTAAAGAAAATGGATTATATGCCAGCCTTTATAATTCACAATTTGCAAAATAAGATATCAAAAAAAATCAGTCAAATTATTGATTGATTTTTTCGCGTATTAGGAGCCTATTTTGTTATAATGAGTTAAAAACAAGAGAGAAGGAGCGATAATGTTTAAAAAATCAGATAAGAAAATAAAAGAAAAAAATCAAGAAAGCAATGCAGCTTTTGAGGAGTTTTTTAATCAAGTGCTCAAAAAAATGCCTGCTCGTTCCGCAAAAATAATCAGTTCTTCTTTAACTGTTTCAAAAGCGAAAGCAGAACAGTTTTTAGCTAGCAATTCTCAGAAATTTGACCATCTCTTTGATGAATTTTTGGTTGGAGTCGACAGTCAAACGCGAAGAAAATGTCATGAAACCATTCATTTCGCTACCTTGACGGCGGCAATTGTTGGCTTTTCACCAATTCCCTTTTCAGATGCCGTCTTGCTTGTTCCGATTCAATTGACAATGATGATGCGACTTTATAAGATATTTGGGGCTTCTTGGTCAGAAGCATTGGCAAAAGGAATCACTAAGGAATTAGTTGTTGTTGGTTTAGGTCGAAGCCTTGTAGGGAATGTTTTAAAATTTGTTCCTGCGGTGGGAACAATTGCAGGTGGAGCAATTAATGCCACAGTGGCGACAACAATTACAGAAGCCTTAGGCTGGGTAACTGTCAAAATGCTTAATGATGGCGAAGATATTTTCAATAATGTCCTGACTTTTGAAGGTCAATTCAAAGGTTTGGTCAGTAAATTACAAAAAGCCAATAAGAAAAAATAGGCTGTCAGTAAAAAAAGACTTATCAGTTGATAAGTCTTTTTATTATTATTTAGAAAAACCATTTTCCAAAGTTTTAATGACAGCCAAAATTTGTTCATCTGAAACCAACTTGTCAGCTCCATTAATAATTGATTCATAAGCTGAATCATAAACTCTACCATAATCACCAGCAACCGTCGGAATATGTTTCACAATACGGTCACCATTTTGATTGAAATAGGTAAGCTGCCCAAAATCAGCCGGACTGTCTTGCCCAAAACCTTCATCACCTGGGAACATGCCAACTTTTAAATCATTTTCTTGTTGGTCAACATCCATTTTGATGAAAGTTCCTCTCGTACCATAAACAAGCCATTTTGGATGTGGTAGAGCAGCGACTTCAGTAGCAGCAACAGTTGCTCGCAAGTTTGGATAAAGAAGATTGACAGAAAAATAATCATCGACACTGTCATAATCTCTTGTTGCTCGAATATCATATTGAACTTCTTTGGGAGCGCCAAAAAGTGAAACCATTTGGTCCACTAAATGAACACCGTGACCATACCAAGCGCCATCAAAATTTCCACCTTGACTGGCATCATTAGGTCTAAAGTGGTCCATATTGACAGTGATATCTACCAAATCACCCAAATAACCTTGCTCAATCACTTTTTTGACGGTTAAAAAGTCGCTGTCAAAGCGTCGATTTTGGAAAGGCATGAAGAAAAGATTTTTTTCTTTGGCAAGAGCTACCAATTCTTTAGCTTGTTCCAAGGTTTCGACTAATGGTTTATCACAGAGTACATTTTTTCCAGCTGAAAGGAGTTCCTTAGCATAGTCATAGTGAGCAAAAGCTGGAGTCACAATGACTACTAAATCAATTGAATCATCGTTAATAATATCAGCGATGTCAGTGGAGAACAAAGTTCCATTTGCTTCTAATTCTGCTTGTTCAGGACGTTTTCCTAAAGTCCGGTTGACAATTCGTTTAATCACAATATTCTCACGTTCTTTCACGTAAGGAATATGATAGCGATTTGTTGATTTACCAAAACCAACATAGGCAATATTAAGCTTTTTTGTCATTCTTTTTATTCTCCATTTTGGCACGGAGGGCTTCAATTTTAGCTTGAGTGGCATTCTTTGTATTAATGCCTTTTCCGCCTACCGTTGAGTTTTTTTCGTGAAATTTTCCGACAGATTTCTGTCCTTTATTATCAAGTTGATATTTTCCCATAAGATAAATTAGGTTTCAGTAAGTAAAGTGCCTACTGAATTCAGTTCCTTTCTAAGTGGATTTGACTGATAAAAGTCAAAAAGTTACTGACAAGAGCTGTCAGTAAAAATTTGACCGATTAAATTCCTTACTAAAGGAAATGAAGTTGCACTTGTAATTTAAAAATGCTGAACTTTTAGAATAAACTTTAAATTACTTTACGTTCGTAAGGGTCAGTAGAAATTCCTTCAGAAAGAATTTTCTTAGACCATTCTTTAGCACCGAAAAGTGAGTGATTACGGTAATTTCCGCATTCTTTTTCAGCAACACCAGGGACATTATCCCAACCAAATTCGTCACTTGCAAGCTCTTCTAGAGAAGACTTAATTACTTTTGCAATTTCTTCTGAACTATGTTCACCCCACATAATCATGTGGAAACCAGTTTGACATCCAAAAGGTGAAAAGTCAATCATGCCATCAATTCTATCGCGAATTAAACTAGCCATGCTATGCTCAATAGTATGTAAAGCGGCCATTCCAATGGCATTCGCATTAGGTTGAACAAAACGAACGTCAAAATTAGTGATAACATCGCCTTTAGGCCCAGTTTCGCTACCGATTAAGCGGACATAAGGGGCAAGTACTTTTGTGTGGTCTAATTGAAAAGATTCTACTTCAGCCATAAGATATAGGATACAAAACTTAGCTGATAAAAGTCAGCCTTGTTAGTATCTCCTCCTTTATTTTAAATTCTAATTCTATTCTATCATTTTTTGAGCGAAATATTTTTTCATTTTAATTATAAAGTGGTAAAATGACTTTATAACGGTTTCAAAAGAAGCCTTATTGCTTAAAAAAGCAAGAAACATCATTGTCAACAAGAGTGAGGAGGGGAAGTGAACATCAGAGAAGTTGAAAAGTCATCTTTCTCCATCATTGGAAAAGAAGGCTTAGGTAAAGCACAAGAAGCTGACATTTGGATTCCACCACTCTGGCAAGAAGCAACCAACGCTTTTGAGGAAATTATTCATTTGATTAAGCAGCCACTCACAATTTGGGGGGCCATGTCTGATGAATCAGGGCAATTTAAACCATGGAATAATGGTGGACTCTATCTGGCAGGCGTTGAAGTTGAAAATTCAGTGGAAAAGCCTGAAAATTGGACTAAATGGACACTTCCAGGTTTTCGTTATTTCGTTGTTGAAACAACAACTTATGAAATGAACAAGACTTATTCAGATATGTGGAATTATTTAACTCAAAATGATTTAAAAATTGTTGGAGCAGTACAAGAACATCAATCAATTTCAGCAGAAAATCCTGAAGAGTTAGAACTATGGTTTCCAATTGAAAGAATATAAAAGTCCAAATAGTTTCATTGATGGCGAGTTGTTGTATTTTAAAAATTACTAAGGAGAAAAAATCATGACATTAACAGATACTTACACACTAAATAATGGCATTAAAATTCCAAAAGTTGGCTTTGGAACTTGGCAATCTGCGAGCGGAGAAGAAGCTTATAATGCGGTAAAAGCAGCACTTGAAGCAGGATATCGTCATATTGATACAGCGGCAGTTTATAAAAATGAAGAATCAGTCGGTCAAGCAATTGCTGATTCAGGAATTCCCCGTGAAGAACTTTTCGTTACAACAAAACTTTGGGGCGTAGGAACAACAGAGGACGCTGCGAAAGCCTTGGATGAATCCTTAAAAAAATTGGGACTTGATTATGTTGATTTGTACCTCATTCATTGGCCAAATCCAAAAGCATTCCGCCCTGATTTTGAAACACGTAATCTTGCAGTTTGGAAAGCCATGGAAGCAGGCGTAAAAGCTGGTAAAATCCGTGCGATTGGTGTTTCAAACTTCCACCCACGTCACCTAAAACCATTGTTGAAATTTGCTGAAATTAAACCAGCAGTTAACCAAATTATGGTCAACCCAAGTGATCAACAAGAAGAAATTGTAAGTTTTAATGTTGACAACAATATCTTGACTGAGGCTTACAGCCCACTTGGAACAGGTAAAATCTTTGAAGTTCCAGAACTTGCAGACTTGGCAAGTAAATATAACAAGAGTATTGCTCAAGTGGTATTGCGTTGGTCTCTTCACAAAGGATATTTACCACTTCCTAAATCAGTAACCCCTGCAAGAATTAAAGAAAATGCAGAAATCTTTGATTTTGATTTAAGTATTGAAGATATTGCTTTTATTGATAGCCTTCATGGAAAAGCTGGTTTGGCTAAAAACCCTGATGAAGTTGATTTCTAAAGAATAATTATGTACATATTTTACTGACAGATTGTTTACATCTCTTAAAAGACAGCAGAGAATTTGGTCAGTAATTTAAAAAGGTCTGTCAGTAAAATTTTGCTGACAGGCTTTTTAGATTTTTGCTATAATTAAAGAAAAATGATCAAATATCAAGGAGAAATGATGAAAAAAGCACTTGTTTTAGTTGATTTTCAAAATGATTTTATTGATGGAAGTTTGGGCACAAAAGAAGCACAAGCCATTATCCCAAATGTTATTGAAAAACTCTCTCAATATTCTAAAGAAAATCGTCTAGCAACCCAAGACACCCATTTTGAAGATTATTTAACGACACAAGAAGGCAAAAATCTGCCAGTTATTCATTGTCAAAATGGTACTTTTGGTTGGGAAATTCGTAAAGAAGCTCAAGTTGGCTTTGCTAAAATTTTTGAAAAAACAACTTTTGGTTCCAGAACATTGGCAGAATTTATTCGAGATGAAAATTATGATGAAGTTGAACTTGTCGGAATTTGTACGGATATTTGTGTTGTTTCCAATGCCTTGTTAATCAAAGCCTATGCGCCAGAAGTAAAAATAAGTGTTGATGCTTCTTGCTGTGCTGGAGTTTCACCTGAAAAACATTTGGCAGCACTTGAAACAATGCGTTCTTGTCAAATAGAAATCACGAATGCCTAATTTTGGTAAAAAGTTACTGACAGGTCTGTCAGTAATTTCAACTTGACAAAATCCTTATGATAATTGATAATGGAGTGAGAAATAAGAAAAATTTTGAAGGTGAGTGCGAGGTATAAATTTGGATTATCATCAATTATTTTCCCGCTTGAACGAAAAACTTTCAGAAGAAAATTTGCAACTTCACTTACACTGTGTTGGTGGTTTCGTCCTTGAATACTATGGAATGAAGGCAACAGAGGATATAGATGCCTTTTATGAAAGTACCGAGAAAGTTGAAAAAATCATTCAAGAAATTGGTGAAGAATTTCATGTCGGAACCTCTAATGAACCTTGGTTGAGTCAAGCAGTCGGCGAAGTCATGTCTCATTCAAAAACAGATGAAACTATTATTTTTGTGGAAAGTCATTTGACTGTTGGTCTGTCATCACTTGAATCTATTCTTATCGATAAAATACAAGCTGGCCGAACCAAAGATGTTCCAGACATCGCAAAAATAATGAAAAAATTAAAAATTGAAAGCCCAGATCCTCTCTTAGAACGATTTAAACATACAGATGGTTCAGCAGACCCAGCGGTCATTTTAGAGGCTTTTAGTTTAGCTTATGGCGAAGATGCCTTAAAAAATTATTTACGAAAAAATCCAAAAATACTGAGGTTATTGCAATGACGTGGATTGAATATCTCCTGAATGCTGCTCAAAAGTCTAAATGGAATTTAGAACTTTGGGTCCGTTATTTAAATAAAGTGATTCAACGGGACAAAATTTTACTTTCAAAAACAGATATTGATTATTTAATGAGTTCTGAAGAATTAACTTCATTTCAACGCGTTTTTCTTGAACTCGCGCTTGAAAAAGAGACAACACCTTGGGAAATGACTGTTGGAATGTCTGAACCGACTCAATCGATTCATCTTCAGTCTGTTTTAAAAGAATTAAAAAAAAGAATGAATTAACTTTCATTCTTTTTTATTTTATAAATTACAATTTATTTAATACGAAGATATTGACCAATTAAAATGGTATCGCTTGATAAATGATTCCAAGCCTTAATTGAAGCAATTGCACTACCAGATTTTTGTGAAAGCCCCCAAAGCGTATCTCCTTTAACAACCTTATGGATAGAGGTATTTGAAGCTGCAGAAGAGTTAGAAGTTGAACTTGTAGAGGCTGAGCTTGAACCTGCTGAAGAACTTGAAGAACCAGCAGATTGTGAAACGATCAAGTTTTGTCCAATATAAATTGTATCAGAATTCAAATGATTCCAACTCTTGAGTTGAGCAATCGTCGTTTTATATTTGACAGAGAGTCCCCAGAGCGTATCGCCAGATTTAACCTTAATTGTCGTCTGTGAAGCTGGTTTAGCAGGAGTGACCGAAGTAGTGGGCGTTGTGCTTGCGGCAGAATTTCCTGAAGAATTTGAATTATTTGTATTAGACGAAGAAGTTGAAGTTGTCAATACAAGCTTTTGCCCAATATAGATGACTGTACTTTTAAGATTGTTTGCGCTTTGGATTTGAGCAACACTAATTCCATATTTTTGCGAAATCCCCCAAAGTGTATCGCCAGATTTAACCGTATAAGTGGTTGAGCTTGTATTTGAATTATTATTGGTATTTGTAGCTGTTGAACCACCGGAATTAGAAGTACCAGCAGAAGAAGCACCGTCAAAACGAGTCAAATTATATTGAGAAATAATTCGATTCAGGGAAGCACCATAATTAGGGTCAGTTGCATATTTTCCTGTTAAAGCTGCGGTTGCAGCTTGATAAGTTGCCGCGTTTGCTCGCCAAGCTTTAGCATAATAAGGACCATTTCCAAAGTTTGTAGTTTTTAAAACATAAGCATTGTCTTGGAAACTTTGGTTAAAGGAAGGATAAACCCTAAATGGCATATCTTTTGTGACCCATTTACCATTGAGATATTCTTGAGTTTTAAAAACAACGCTTTTTCCTTGATAAGTTCCCTGAATACCGAATAAATTATAATAGGGGGCACGAGAAAGTTGGCTTGAACCCCAGTTACTTTCCAAAATAGCTTGGGCAATCATAACTGAAGGATAAAGACCATTACTATCGGCAACTGGTTTTGCTGATGCAGCAATACTTTCAATAAAAGCTTCTGTCGAATTGGTTGCGGCTTGAACCATTGGGCTTGTTTGTTGGAGCAAAAGCTCATGAGTGGTCGTCAAAGTTCCCGCGATGAGAACGGCGCCAGCAAATTTGGTCGCTGGTTTATAAAAAGCCAGTGGTTTTTTGGCTTTCTTTTTTAAATGTCTATTTTTTACTTTAATACGAGAAACTGGCATAAATAATTCCTTTCCTGAAAATACAGAATAAAATAAGTACTACCCTATTTTACCACGGTTAATGGAAGAAAAAGATGACAATTATGTGGCGGTTTGTAAACGTTTTTTATTTAATGTTTTATATTGGCTAAAAAATATGAGAATTTAGAGAAAAAGTCTGATTTAAGACGCATTAATTACATTTTGAATACAAAGAGATTATATTTTACTTTGCGAAATTGAGAAAAGGGAATGAAAACAAGCAACACAAGATATTGTGTGTATTTACATAATTTAACCTATATATTGTGTCATTTCCGAGAATTTGATAAAATAGATGATGTAATTGAAGAGGATGGTTAATATGAAAAGTGAAGTAAAATATCAAGATGTAACACTAGAAGAAATCAATGTGATAAAGCGTGACGGACGCTCAGTGAAATTTAACAGTGAGAAAATTTTTGATGCTTTGACTAAAGCGGCTAAAAAAGTCGAACTGACAGATATGTCGGTTCTTTCAGAACTTACTGACAGAGTAGTCAGTGAAATCTTTACTCGTTTTTCTGAAAATGTCAAAATTTATGAAATTCAATCAATTGTTGAGCAAGAACTCCTTGAGTCTGGTGAAACTCAATTGGCTGAAGAATATATCTCTTATCGTGCTAACCGTGATTTGGCCCGTACCAAAGCAACGGATATCAATTTCACGATTGAAAAATTAATTAATCGCGACCAAACTGTCGTTAATGAAAATGCCAATAAAGATTCTAACGTTTTCAATACTCAACGTGATTTGACAGCTGGTGCAGTTTCCAAAGCAATTGGTTTGAAACTTCTTCCACCACATGTGGCAAATGCTCACCAAAAAGGTGACATTCATTATCATGACCTTGATTATAGTCCATTTACTACAATGGCTAACTGTTGTTTGATTGACTTTAAAAATATGTTTGAAAATGGTTTTAAACTTGGCAATGCGCAAGTAGATTCGCCAAAATCAATTCAAACAGCAACTGCGCAAGCCAGTCAAATCATCGCTAACGTGGCTAGTTCACAATATGGTGGTTGTTCATTTGACCGTGCCGATGAAGTATTGGCGCCTTACGCAAAATTAAATTATAAAAAACATTTAAAAGATGCCCAAAAATGGATTGAGGGTGCTGAAAAACAAGAAGCTTATGCTCGTGAAAAAACAGCCAAAGATATCTATGATGCAATGCAATCTTTAGAATATGAAATTAATACTTTGTTTACTTCAAATGGTCAAACGCCTTTTGTGACGGTTGGTTTTGGTCTTGGAGATGATTGGTATGCGCGTGAAATTCAAAAAGCGATTTTGAAAGTACGGATTGGTGGTTTAGGTTCAGAACACCGTACTGCCATTTTTCCTAAATTAATTTTCACACTCAAACGTGGACTTAACCTTGAAGTAGGGACACCAAACTATGACATCAAAGAACTTGCACTTGAATGTTCAACAAAACGGATGTACCCTGATATTTTGAGCTATGATAAAATTGTTGAATTAACAGGTTCATTTAAAGCTTCAATGGGTTGTCGTTCATTCTTACAAGGCTGGAAAGATGAAAATGGGAATGACGTGACTGCTGGACGTAATAATCTTGGAGTTGTTACAGTTAACCTTCCACGTATTGCTCTTGAAGCCGCTGGAAATAAAGAAAAATTTTGGGAAATCTTCAATGAAAGAATTGAAATTGCTCATGATGCGCTTGCCTTTCGTGTTGAACGTGCTAAAGAAGCACAACCTAAAAATGCACCTATTCTCTTTATGAATGGTGCATTGGGACGTCTTGATGCCGAAGGTTCAGTTGATGAATTGTACAATAAAGAACGTGCAACTGTAAGTTTAGGTTACATTGGACTTTATGAAGTGGCGACTACATTTTATGGCCCAACTTGGGAAAATAATCCTGAAGCTAAAGCTTTTACAATTGAAATTGTGAAACGAATGCATGAAGATTGTGAAGATTGGTCTAAAGCCTCTGGTTATCATTATTCTGTTTACTCAACACCGTCAGAAAGTTTAACTGACCGTTTCTGCCGAATGGATAAAGAAAAATTCGGTTCAGTTGCAGATATTACTGACAAAGATTACTATACTAATTCTTTCCACTATGATGTGCGTAAAAATCCAACTCCATTTGAAAAATTAGAGTTTGAAAAAGACTATCCTGTTTATGCCAATGGTGGATTCATTCATTACTGTGAATATCCTGTTCTTCAACAAAATCCGAAAGCTCTTGAAGCAGTTTGGGACTTTGCCTACGATCGTATTGGATATCTTGGAACAAATGCACCAATTGACCACTGCTATGCTTGTGGCTTTGAAGGAGATTTTGCGGCAACGGAACGTGGATTTAAATGTCCACAATGTGGCAATGATGATCCTAAAACCTGTGACGTTGTCAAAAGAACTTGTGGATATCTTGGAAATCCGCAAGCACGTCCAATGGTTCATGGTCGTCACAAAGAAATTTCATCACGTGTAAAACATATGAATGGTTCTGTCGGAGCTTTGAACGATGGAAATTTGATTGATTCAGTCGAAGTTGACGAAGCAAAATCAAAATATTTTGCGGAGAAATAAGTATGAAAGAGAAAAAAGTTGCCAAAGTATTGGGTGTATCTGAATTAAAGAATCTGTCAATAGATAAATTTGGGAATATATTAAGCCTGATTAATAAAAAGAAAATAGATCCAGAACTTGCTAAGCAGATTATGGAAAACTCTCCTGAAATGTTTTCAGCCATCAAAGAATATGTAAATAAAACTGTGCCAGACCTTTTAAAAAATATTATAGATACAAGTAAAGAAGAGTCAATGCAAAAGGTAGAAATAATTGGGGAAATCCAAAAAACACTTTCACAAAGTATAGCTAAAGAAGATATTGAACAAGATGAGAGAATGTTTCTTTACGACAAGTTGATAGAATTGGCTAAAATGTTGCAAGATATGGATAAAGAAGATAAAAGATTTTTGGAAAAACACTCTGCCGCTATCGTAAGTCTTGCTACTGGTATTGTTGCTGTCGGAGCTACAATTTTGATTAGTGCAGTTGGAGGGCAGGACGAAGATTGAAAAATTTAAAATTAATCTACTAGCATAAAAGAATTAGAGAAAGTATGAACAATCCAAAACCAGGAGAATGGAGAGCTGATGAACTCTCACAAAATTATATTGCAGATTATAAACCCTTCAATTTCGTTGATGGTGAAGGGGTGCGCTGCTCACTCTATGTGAGCGGTTGTATGTTTCATTGCGAGGGCTGCTATAATCAAGCCACTTGGTCATTTCGTTATGGAACGCCCTATACTAAAGAGCTTGAAGATAAAATTATGGCTGACCTTGCTCAGCCTTATGTCCAAGGTCTGACGCTTCTTGGTGGGGAACCTTTCTTGAATACGATATTTTTGATTCCTTTGCTCAAACGGATTCGTCGTGAGTTACCGGATAAAGATATTTGGTCATGGACAGGTTATACATGGGAAGAGATGCTACTTGAAACAGATGACAAATTAGAAATGCTTGATTTGTTAGATATTTTAGTTGACGGTCGTTTTGAATTATCAAAGAAAAACTTAATGCTCCAATTCCGTGGGTCATCAAATCAGCGGATTATCGATGTACCAAAATCTCGAAAACAAGGACAAGTTGTCATTTGGGAAAAACTCAATGATGGTGAAAAAACTTTTGAACAAATTCATAAAGAAAAATTAATTTAAAAGTTACTGATGGACATTTGAGTATATCCGTAAGCGCTAAAGTGCCAACGGCTATCTTCTGACAGAAATTCTGTCACTAAAAATAAGCACTGACAAATGCGTCAGCGCTTATTTTTTAAATAATTTTGTAAAATCTGGTTCGTCGTCAGTAATTTTGAAATCTTTTAGCGCCGATTTGAGAGGGAGATGCTTCTTTTTTCCTTTTAAATAATTTTGACTTTCTTTGCTTTGGGCACTTTCGGCTAAAGAATTTTGCTTTTGCAGAACTCTATTTTGATTTTTCCTTTTGCTTTTCTTATTTTGGTCGGTGCTTTCAAAAGATTCATCTGGAAAAGTTTGAGAAAGTTGCTTGATAATGGTTTCTAAACCAAAATTACTACTAATCCAAAAAGGTGTATCGGTTGCTTTACAAGCTTCTTTAGCAAATTGAACTGAATGATGAGCCACATTTCGGTTTCTCATAACGACGAAATCAGCTTTGGCAACAAGTTGGTCAATCTCAAATCGATTAGGCTTTTTCTTATCAAAACCAAGAAAAGAAACGCCAACTTTTGCCAAGCCCTCTCTAAAATCATGCCAATATTTAACTTCACATAGAACAAGTAGTGTTTTCATGTCATTCCTTACTGATGGCTCTGTCTTTACTGACAGGAGCGAATTATAGTGATTATAACACAATTTTGCTTAATGATAAATGTATTTTTTAAAATATAAGTTTCAAAAATTTGACCTCATAAAAATAAAGTGGTAAATTAATAGTAGATGGGTATGGTGCACACCCGAAACCGTTTCAAGAAATAGCTTGAATCTAATGGCGCCTACAAAGCAAAGCCTTTTTTTGCCTTGTAGTCTGCCATTTTTTCTTTGACTTACAAGGCATTAAAGGCAAAGAAAAGGAGATTTATTATGACAGTCACAATCGAAAACATCCACGCAAGAGAAATTTTTGATTCTAGAGGAAATCCAACCGTTGAGGTAGATGTTAGATTAACAGATGGAACATTAGGACGCGCAGCAGTACCCTCAGGAGCATCAACCGGAGACCGTGAAGCAGTTGAATTAAGAGATGGTGGAGACCGTCTTCAAGGGAAAGGCGTTTCTAAAGCCGTCGCAAATGTCAATGGCGAAATTTATGAAGCCTTGAAAGGACAATCACCATTTAATCAAGCAAAATTAGATCATTTGATGATTGAGCTTGACGGGACAAAAAATAAATCTCGTTTAGGGGCTAATGCAATTTTAGGGGTTTCAATGGCCATTTCTCGTGCGGCAGCGAATAGTGAAAAAATTCCACTCTATCGCTATCTTGGTGGAGTTGATTTGGAACTTCCACAACCATTTTTCAATGTCATTAATGGTGGAGTACATGCCGATTCAGGAATTGACGTTCAAGAATTTTTGATTACACCAGTCAAACGGGAAAGTTTTCGCGATGGTTTAGAAAAAATTGCAAATATCTACCATACTCTGAAGAAAATTTTAGCTGACAAAGGGCTAGAAACAGCCGTAGGTGATGAAGGTGGCTTTGCCCCTAAACTTGGTTCTACTGAAAATGCAATTGCTACACTTTATCAAGCAATTGAAAGTGCAGGATATGTTCCTGGTGAAGAAATTGCGATTGCCATTGACCCAGCTTCAAGCGAATTTTATGATGATAAAGAAAAAGTTTATCGTTTTGAAGGGCAAAAATTGACTTCCAAAGAACTATTGACTTACTATGAAAATTTAGTTGAAAAATATCCAGCACTTATTTCCATTGAAGATGGATTTTCTGAACATGACTGGGAGGGCTTTGCAGCTCAAACGAAAGCTCAAGGTCAAAAAATTCAATTAGTGGGTGACGATATTTTTGTGACAAATCCTGAAATTTTCAAAGAAGGAATTAAAAAAGGTGTAGCAAATGCTATTTTGATTAAACTTAATCAAATTGGAACAGTAACTGAAGCGATTGAAGCCATTAGTTTAGCGAGAAAAGCAGGCTATAAGACAATGATTTCTCACCGTTCAGGTGAAACAGTTGATAGCTACATTGCCGATTTTGCCGTAGCCATGCATGCCGGCCAAATAAAAACAGGTTCAATGGCTCGAAGTGAACGGGTTGAAAAATATAATCAATTCTTGCGAATTGAAGAAGAATTAGGAAAAGATGTAGCTCTTGCTAAATTTCCAGGATAGATAAAAATAAAAAACATTAATTATAAAAATTAATGTTTTTTTATTTTTAAGAATATGAATTTTATAAAGGAGAAGAGGGGATTCGAACCCCCGATACGCTTGTGACGTATACACACTTTCCAGGCGTGCTCCTTCGGCCACTCGGACACTTCTCCGATTACTTTAATATTATAACAAAATCCCTTCTTGTTTAGCAATGACTTTTGAATGTTTTGTTTTGGCGATAAAGAATGTCATTTTTAGTAGAAATATAAAACTAAATGCTTAAAAGTGTCTAAAATTTGGTATAATAAGGGCTATGAATAAAATTCTCGAAGTAGAAAATTTAGTTTTTAAATATGAAAAAGAAAGCGATGTAAATCAGCTTAATGGGGTTTCCTTTTCGATTACAAAAGGGGAATGGGTTTCGATTATTGGCCAAAATGGTTCTGGTAAATCGACAACTGCTCGACTGATTGATGGTCTTTTTGAAGAATTTGAAGGAAAAGTCAAAATTGATGGAGAACTTTTGACTGCTGAAAATGTCTGGAATCTTCGTCGAAAGATTGGGATGGTTTTTCAAAATCCGGATAACCAATTTGTTGGGGCAACAGTTGAAGATGATGTCGCTTTTGGTATGGAAAATCAAGGAATTCCACGGGAAGAGATGATTAAACGGGTTGACGAAGCTTTGCTTGCTGTCAATATGCTTGATTTCAAAACCCGCGAACCCGCGAGACTTTCTGGTGGACAAAAGCAAAGGGTAGCTGTGGCCGGAATTATTGCTTTGCGACCTGAAATCATTATTCTTGATGAATCAACCTCAATGCTTGACCCGACCGGGCGTCAAGAAATTATGCGCGTGATTCATGAAATTAAAGAGAAATATCAACTGACCGTTTTATCTATTACTCATGACCTTGATGAAGCAGCAAGCTCTGACCGAATTTTAGTGATGAAAGCAGGAGAAATAATTAAGGAAGCGGCACCGTCTGAACTCTTTGCAACGAGTGAGGATATGGTTGAAATTGGACTAGATGTTCCCTTCTCTTCAAATTTAATGAAAGACCTGCGAAAAAATGGCTTTGATTTACCAGAAAAGTATCTGTCAGAAGACGAATTGGTAGAGCTTTTAGCTGATAAGTTGCGCTAAATTTACTGACAGAATTTCTGTCAGTAACAAAGGAGATTTGGTCATGAAAATTGAACTTGTAAAAGTGGAAAAAAGTCAATCAAACCATGTTTTGAAACTCTATCAGTTCATTTTTAGTCCCTATTTGAAAAAGTATCATGATGATGAGATTAACCCAGCAAACACTCCCATAACAAAAATTGACAGATGGTTTGATAAAGAATTTATGAGCTTATTTTTTATTAAATTTGACGAAAAAATTGTAGGTATTGTTCGTCTAGCTCATGTGACTTGGGATTTTGAAGGTCAAGATAAAATTCATATCGGAGACTTTGGCATTTTACCAGATTATCAAAATCTAGGTTTAGGGCAAATGACCATAAAAAAACTTGAACAGATGTACCATCCTAAAGATGGGT
>ERZ772786.111-NODE-111-length-31512-cov-5.038306_pt1 | contig 31512 bp, 28 predicted proteins | sample MGYA00511473_ERZ772786 | MGnify/ENA primary metagenome ERZ772786 (study PRJEB29015, sample SAMEA2738025) | human oral metagenome | biome: human oral; feature: human-associated habitat; material: saliva | place: China | collected 2252 ...
TTGGGAGTCGCGCAGGGAGGGCGCCCGACGGAATATTGCGGTTCTTTCGGCGTGGTCGTCTATGCGGTTAACGCTGTAGCAGCTTATCCACCGCATACCGCCTCTCCTCAATTGCAAATTTCGCGTCCCCAGGCGGGTTCCAAGCAGGAGAAGGTCGAAACCCCGTTGAAGGCCTCGGAGGCATTGGAACGTATCGGGCAACTCCGCTCCAGTGCAGACGAGGGACAGATTGAGATCCTTCAGCACGTGACGGTGGACGCAGATGGGACTGAACACCGTGCGTGGTCGGTCATGATCAGAGGGACGCAAAAGTGGGGGCTGGGCGAAGATAATCCCCAAGATATGCTGACGAATCTTCAAGCAGTTGGGCAATCGAATTCCGATCAGCTCAGGGCAGTAAAAACTTCCATGGATATGGCGGGGATCAAGTCCGATGAGCCCGTTGAGTTTGTGGGTCACTCTCAAGGTGGGATTATTGCCGCACAGTTGGCCGCGGATCCGCAGGTGCGCTCGCACTACCGCGTTGCCTCGGTGCTGACCGCAGGGTCACCGGTCGCGGGATTCCATCCCGACTCGAGTGTTCCCATGCTCAATATGGAAAACACGCGTGACATTGTCCCCGCGCTTGACGGCGGAGCGAATGCGAATCGCGGCCACGCATTGACCCTGCATTTTGACAGTGAGCACTTAGAGAGGAAACAAGGGCAGGACAATCCCATTGCCGCTCACGATATTGCGACCTACACCGAAGCAATTCGAGAGTGCGAATTGGCGGACGTGAGCCGCTATCGCAATATCGAGGACGTGCTTCACTGGGAAGAGGAAAGAAGAACTCGGCTGGGTATCACCGAGGCGACGCGCACGCGTTCCTACATTTTCGATACCCGCCGAGTTTCTTAAGAAGTGGCTCGAGGCCAGACGGCACTGGTGAATTACTTCTTCTTAGCCCCCGTAACCCCTCCAAAAAGCGAGGAGACAACAGCGGTAATGATGGCACCAATGACGGCCGCGCCAAGGCCGGAAACGGAGAAGGGCAGGCCCATGGAGTCTGCAATCGAACCCGCCACAAGGAAGCCAATGCCGTTTGTGATCAGGGCGAAAAGGCCGAAGGTGAGGATGTAGAGCGGGAAGGTAAGAATCTGAATGAGAGGTCGAACAATGGAGTTTACGACGGTGAATACCAGTGCAATCAACCCCAAAATGACAACGGTTTCCGTCATGGATGTACCGCGTGCAATGGTAATTCCCGGGACAAGAGCAGCTGAGACCCATAGGCCCAGCGCCGTTCCAATGAGACGCAGAATAAAGTTCATACGCCCCATTATCGCTGATCGGCCAATTGCCGACTAGCGGACGATTGCCAGGACCGCAGAAAAGAGGCAGGCACAGGAGACGTATTCCCCAAGACCGATGACCAGGGGAGGAATCTTGAGGTGCCTGATCTTATGCAGTGCAGGGATAAGGATCGCGCGCAGGGCGATCACGACGAAAGCCAGAAGCACTCCGCCGGGAAGACCATGCGCGAGCACTCCGATCAGGCATGCGACCACAAGTGCCAAGTGCCAAGCAACGGAGACGATATACACCGATTTCTTATGTGCCCCTCGGATCAGGGAGCGGACGTAGACGATAGATCCCAGCATGTAGGCGGCGACGGCTACCGCTGCGCACCAGAGTTTGAACTGAGAATAGCTCTCTGAGGTAATCCAGATCGACAGGGGAAGGGTGCACGAACTCGCAAGAACGCTCGACACGTGGGAGACAATGGAACGGCGGCGCTTGCGGAAGGCCTCATAAGTTGCAACCGCGCAAAAAAGGGTGATGGGAATGATGATCCGTACGATGGCATGCGGGTGCATGACAATAACCGGAACCCCGCACACGACAGCTATGCTCGCCCAGGTGAGGAAAGCGGGAAGGTAGGTGCGGCGCCGCTTGGGAGAGGCCGCCCAATACAGGCTCAGGGCATGGAAGGCGCAGTAGGCGGCGGTCCATGCTGCAAGGAGCAGGAATTGAATGGGCTGAGGATGGACGGTGCATATTCCGACAATGATCGGAAGAACGGTCATGACCCAGGCGCCGTGTTCGTTTGAGAGCCATCCGCGCCGGACCAAGCTTCGCATCTTCGAGCCACGTTGATTCATGGGCAACAGTGTAGTGGGCCTATTCACTTAGGGAAACCTAAGAAATACGCGGAAAGTGTGCGAGCGCTCACCGATATCCCATGCTCTGAGATGAAATTTTCGCGAACTGAATTATCGGCGCAATGTTATAGGTATGTCAACAAACGATACACGCGAAGAAACCGTCCCATCCTCGGTTGCTGCTCAGCCCGAGCTTTCTCAAGAAGATCGTTCCGCCCGTATTGCGGTTACCGTATTTCCGCTCATTATTATTGCGGCATTCGCTCTGGGCCTGATTTTCCCGACCCATGCAGCAAAGCTCGCCTCAGGTGTGAATATTGGCCTGGGCATCATCATGTTCGGCATGGGCTTGACTCTGACCCTTCCTGACTTTGCCCTTGTTGTGAAGCGCCCCTTGCCCGTTATCGTCGGTGTTATCGCGCAGTACGTCATTATGCCTGGAATCGCTTTCCTTCTGGCCAAGCTGCTCCACCTTGATCCGGCAATTGCAGCCGGCGTCATTCTGGTCGGTTGCGCCCCGGGCGGAACCGCCTCGAATGTCATCTCTTACCTGGCAAAGGGTGACGTTGCGCTCTCGGTGACCATGACCTCGATTTCCACCCTTCTGGCACCCCTCATGACTCCCCTTCTCACCAAGTGGCTGGCCGGTCAGTACATGCCTGTTGATGCAAAGAGCATGGCTCTCGCGATCGTCCAGATCGTTCTGATCCCCGTCATCGCAGGCATCGTTGTCCGTATGCTTGCTGGGCGCTATGTTGAAAAGATCCTCCCGGCTCTTCCCTGGATCTCCGTCCTTGGCATCTCCTACGTGCTGGCAGCAGTCGTTGGCAAGTCCGCTGACAAGATCATGGAATCTGCGCTCATCGTCTTTATCGTGGTCATCCTCCACAACCTGCTCGGTTACTTCTTCGGATACTTCGCAGGTCGCATCTCGGGCGGCGATTACCGTGCAGCTCGTACGACCGCTATCGAGGTTGGTATGCAGAACTCGGGTCTGGCGGCCGGCTTGGCAACGAAGTACTTCAGCCCCGAGGCCGCGCTTCCTGGCGCAGTCTTCTCGGTCTGGCACAACCTCTCTGGTGCATTCTTGGCCATGTTCTTCCGTCGTTTCGGCAAGCAGGGCTGACCTTAAGTCTCACCAAGAATCCCGCTTTTTGCGGGCATGAAAAAGTGGGTGACGCACGCGAAATGCTGCGTCGCCCACTTTTATTGTCTACGTTTACTTCCGGTTTCCCGGACGAGGCGATCGTGCCCCCTCCGTAGAGATACCAGCTGTCACTTGCGGGGTAAGCGGGCGTCCAGCTGCGGTCTCAGCGCGCAAGTGAGCGACGACGGCCTCGAGGCTGCCAGATGCCTCGGCGACCGCTTTCTGACGCTGATAACCCACACCGATACTGCGCAGCGTGTGGATAAAGTCGAGCTCCTCTTGGCACTGAAGATCATCAGCGATGGGTTCCAATTCGCGCACAGTCTCGTCAAGAAGATCATCGATATGGCGTTCGTTGCCGTGGATGTCTTCGATGAGGACGGCATCCATTCCATATCGCGCCGCGCGCCACTTGTTTTCCGCGAGGAACCACGGCGATGTCTTGGGCAGTTCCTCACCGCAGTCCAAGATGCGCGAACCATATTCAACGAGGCAGTGGATCAGCGCGGTGATCACGCCAATTTCGGCAACATTGGAGGCAGAGTCGCAGACGCGAACCTCGAGGGTTCCAAGCCTGGGCGAGGGGCGAATATCCCAGCGGATCTCATCAAACTTTGAGATGATTCCGGTCTTCTTCATGTCTTGGGTATAGCCCTCAAGCTCCTCCCACCTGGTGAAGAGCTGTGGAACCCCGGCGGTGGGCAGCTGCTGGAAGACCATCGCGCGGTTGTCGCAGTACCCCGTGTCCGTGCTCGCCCAGTAGGGCGACGATGCCGAGAGTGCTTGGAGCCTGCCAAGGTGGGTTGCGAGGAACCCCAGCAGTGGAAGAACCTTTGAGCGGTCCTCGATCCCAACATGGACATGGGTGCCGAAGAGCAGCATTTGGCGACCCCAAAACTGCGTGCGATTGACGAGTTCTGCGTAGCGCTCGGAGTCGGAAACACGCTGATGGGCAGGATTAGCAAAGGGATGCGAACCAGCGCCCGTCACGTCCACGCGAAGTGCGGAAGTGACGGGACGCAAGAGATCAAGGCCCTCATTGAGATCTGCGATCGCATCCCTCACGCGGGTCTGTTTGCGTGAGACCAACTCGATCGTATTGCGCAGCATCTCCCCATGGATCAAGGTGTCATCGGGATAGCGAGCCGAAATCTCACTGAGGATGGCTTCCGCACACTGGCGTAGATCTTCTGAATCGACATCGATCAGCTGGAGTTCCCATTCCACGCCCAAAGTTGAACGCTCGGACTGAGCAAAAGAAATGGCCATAGCTCCCCCTCGTCATGCTCGCTTGTAACGGTGGATAAACGATGCCAAAAGGTCGTGGGCGGGTTGTGTATCTGCCGCATCGCAGCGTGCAATAACGGCAGGCTTTTCTTCCGCAGGATAGTAGGTGTCCCCGTAGGTATCAATGCGAAGATGCATACCTTCACGCGTAATTTCAGGATGGAATTGAGTGCCGTAGACATTGTCGCCCCAACGCAAGATCTGAACGTGGCAGCGTGAACCCGTCGCCAAGAGCTCGGCGCCGGCGGGAATGGTACCGATGGCATCCGCGTGCCCGGTATACGCGTAGAAGGTGGGAGGAAGAGCGTCGGTGAGTGGATCTTCGCGCCCGGCCTCGGTCAAAGTGATCTCAGGTGCTTGAAGATCTTCCGAAAATCCTTGAACGAGGGGGGCCCCGGAAGCACGCGCAAGGGATTGGATACCGAAGCAAATTCCAAAGGTCGGGAAATCGCGCTTGAGGAGAATGGCGGCAAGAGCGTCGATGCGTTCTTCTACGCGCAGATGTTCATCAGTCTTTTTCTCGTGCGGATGCTCGAATCCGAAGGGGGAACCCGTGATGATCACGCCCGAATACTGATCAAGATCAATGTCACTCGCCGGGTGAGGTGAGGCCGCATCAACAAGGGGAAGAGCGTGAAGATCCCGATCGTCAAGACCGCCGATAGCCTTCATCGAGGCCAGTTCATCGCGCGCAAGAATGCCATCTGGACGGCAGACGGCCACCAGGAAGGGGCGGTGAGCTGGTTGAGAAGCGTTCATAGCGCCACGCTATCAGGGCAGGTGCCAGACGTGCGCGAACAATGAAGAAGTTGGGACTGTGTAACGGGTAAGAAAAACCCGCAGTATCAAAAGATACTGCGGGAATCACGTCGGGGTGGCGGGATTTGAACCCACGGCCTCTTCGTCCCGAACGAAGCGCGCTACCAAGCTGCGCCACACCCCGTGACCGTATGAGTATAGCCGTCTGAAGCTATTGCGCCAAATTTACATGCGACGCCCGCGCCAAAAGAGCGCTTTCACCGTCGTTGCGTGGAGTGGAGGCACCACCCGTCAGTCGTGAATCGTCAGAATCGATACTTCTGGACGCGTTGCAATCCGAACCTTGGCGTAGGGAGAGGTTCCAAGGCCTGCGGAAACATGCAGCCACGAACACTCATTGACTCCGGTTTCCCACACGTGCAGTCCCTTGCCGAACTCGCGGGGAAGATCGCAATTCGTCACCAGCGAGGTCACGCCCGGAAGACCAATCTGCCCACCGTGTGTGTGACCGGCAAGGATCAGTTCAGTCCCTAAGTGGGTCATTGAATCGAGGACACGCGTATAAGGAGCATGCGTGACGCCAATACGAATGGCATCGGGGCTCAGCCAGCGCTGTGAGAGTCCATTGATTGAGTCGCGATTGATATGCGGATCGTCGACGCCGAGGAGGGCAAGAGGAGCGGGAAGGGTGGCGGGGAGATCGGCCTCGGTGATCCTTTCGTTTTCCGCCTGAAGATACGCCGAGGCGTTGGAGAGGTCCGCCCACCCCATCGAGCGCAGGTGCGCGGCAAGTTCCGTCCACGGCAAGTCCACCGCACGATCCACCTTCGCTGACTGCCGAGGCGTCAGGTAGCGCGTCCAGCTCTTGCGCTTGGGGGAGTAGTAGTCATTCGACCCGAAAACGAAGGCTCCGGGGAAGTCGGCAAAAATCTCGTGTGCTTGGATAACCGCGCCAAGAGCATCGGGGCTTCCGAAATTATCGCCGGTGGAAATGACGTAATCGAATTCCTCGGTATCGCGGACTTGCTGTAGGAAATCGATAAGGAATTCCTGACCGGGGAAGAGGTGAAGATCTGAAAAATGAAGCACCTTTGCCATGCGGGTCTGAGAGCGCAGCATGGGGGTCGACAGTGCGGACAGAGGAACGTCGAAGTGACGGACTATGGGACGGCGTCGCTCGACGCTCCCCCAGGCGAGAGCAGCGGTGCCGCCCAAAGCAAGGGCAGCTACGCCTCGGAAGGCGCTAGTGGCGAGGCGACGCTTACTCATCGCTCAGTCATCCCCTTCATCGTCATCGTCTCCAGGCCCATTGCCTTCATTTTGGGGAGCAGCGGGCGTGGCGCTGGGGGTGGGTGCTTGGGTGGCCCGCGTGACCGTCTGAGGCGCACCGATGTTGGCGTTGGGCATGGGCTTGTTGGGTGTTCCCTCGAGCGCCGTGCTCATGTACGGTGCCCAAATATTCTGGCCAACGAAGGTTTCACCGAAGATCTGCGAGTAGTAGCGACCGTTAATGCGAACGTTTTGGACTGGGGTTGTCGAGGCGTTGCCGTGGCCAACCCACGCTGCGGTGGTGAGCTCGGCGGTCGATCCGGTCAGCCACGTGTTTGCTGAGTAGTCGGTTGTACCAGACTTAGCGGCGAATTGGCGACCGCCCGACAATCGCGTAGCCGTGTAGTACTGGCTTGCCGACTTCGTCAGGGTCGTTGCGACCTTTTGTGCGACCTGCGAATCGATGACCTGCTTGCAGTTTGCAGAACCTTCCTTGAGGACGTTCTCTTGGCGGTCAGTGACCTTTGCGATCGAGTAGGGCTGGCACATTTTGCCATCGTTGATGAAGGTCGCGAAAGCGCGGGCCATGGTCAGAGGCGAAGCAGAACTGGAACCCAAGATGTTACCGGGAACGGCCAAGATCGGTTCGCCCTTTCCGTCATCAATGCCCATATCGGCAGCTACCTGGAAGATATTGCAGAAGTTGAGCTTGGAGGCCATGTTGACGAAGGAGTGGTTCACCGAAAGGCCGGTTGCGCCAATGACATTGAAAGCACCGTCCTTGCCCGCCAAGTCGACGACGTTCCAGCTTTCAGTGTGGACGGGCTCGCCATCACACTTGAAAGACCCATTGGGGAAGTTGGTTCGCCCGTCGATGGTTTCGTAGCCCGATCGACCTTCCTTGTACCATTCGGCCAAGACAAAGACCTTGAAGGTTGAACCGACCTGGAATGAGCCATCAGCCGAATAGTTCGACATAGTTTCGTCTTCACCCACGCCATACACGGTGTTTTGGGCCATGGCGACAACTTCGCCAGTCTGGGGGACCAGAGAGACCAAGGCATCGTCCAAACCGGAAGCATCGTTTGACGGAATGGTCTTCGTCAAGGATTCATAGGCCGCGTGCTGCTTCTTGGGATCCAGGGTCGTACGGATGGTCAGACCACCGGTCTTGAGCAGGCGCTCACGTTCAATGGAGGTCTTTCCAAATGCCTCATCAGCGAGGAATTGGCGCACGGCATAGGAACAGAAGTAGGCGTTTTCATCCCCCGCACCCGAGCAGCCTTCACGGATCTGCGTGGGGTGAAGCATGTCGCTGACACTGACGGACTTAGCTTCTGCCTCTTCTTGCTCGGTGATCACGCCCTGATCAGCCATCACGGAAAGGACAATATCGCGGCGCTCTTGCGCGGCCTCGGGATGCTGAAGCGGGTTGTACTGCACCGGGGACTGCACGAGGCCGGCGAGGAGGGCCGCCTCGCCAGTGGAAAGTTCGCTGGCAGACTTGGAGAAGTAAAGCTTCGAGGCGGCTTCGACACCGTAGGTGATGGGGCCGAAGGGTGCAATGTTCAAGTAGCCAGTCAGGATTTGATCTTTATCCATCTGCTTTTCGACGGCAAGGGCGTACTTGATTTCGCGTAGCTTACGTTCGGTGGTTTGCTCGGTTGCGGCTTCAACCTGGTCGGCATCGCCTTCCATATAGCCCTTTTCAGCCAAAGCATTACGCACATATTGCTGGGTAATGGTCGATGCGCCCTGCTTACCGCCATCATCACCGAGATTATTGACCATTGCACGGGCAATACCCGTGGGGTCGACACCGTGGTGTTCGAAGAAGCGTCGGTCCTCAATGGCGACGATTGCCTTCTTCATGACGGGAGCGATTTTGTCCGAGGGGATCACAATGCGCTGCTTGTCGTAGAAACGGGCAATTACTTGGCCGTTCGTATCGAGCATCGTGGACTCGGTCGCGGGAGAAACGACTTGGATGTCGGTCGGGATCTCGTCGAAGATCTCCATCCCTGCCTTTGCTGTGATTGCGCCGGTTCCGACGGCCGGCACTAAGACGCCAGCACTGACCACGCCGACAAGCGCGGACGCGGCCAAAAATGACAGCAAAAGCGCCACTAGCTGAGCGGGTCGAACGAAGCGTGTATGCGACTGAGCCATAGGTACAGGATACGTGCCCAGCGCGGTGAAGGGCAGAGGAAGACGGGCAATGCCTTGAATACCAAGGACAAGGAGGCAATTGGATCGAGATAGTCCCAATTTCACTTATGTGAATTTCATGTGTAGTCTCTTAAAGGGAGGTCAATGTTGACCGCAGATGTGGAGAGGGTGGAATCAATGATTGATGACCACAGCTGGGTGGAGTATGCATTGTGTGCCGAAAAAGAGCCCGATGCACTATTCGTACAGGGTGCGGCGCAAAGGCAGGTTCGGATGCGCTGCATGGAATGTCCAGTTCGCCTCGAATGTCTTGCTGATGCGCTGCAATCGCGAATGTCTTTTGGCGTGTGGGGAGGACTTACGGAACGCGAACGACGCATGATCTTGCGGGTGTACCCGAACGTTGATGATTGGTCGAAGTGGCTCAACTATTCTCCGGACCCCCTTGCCGCTGAGCTGCGTAAGCCTCGGGTCCCGCAGAGTTTATCGATGAAGTCCATTCGAGCCTCAGCCAGGGTCCTCCGAGAAAGACCCATCGCCGTGCCCATTGGAGCATGAGGCTTTGGTGAAGGTGTCGTAGGATAGCGCTATGACTACTTGGGAATATGCAACAATTCCGCTTTTGACTCACGCGACAAAGGCAATCCTCGACCAGTGGGGCGCCGATGGTTGGGAGCTCGTCCAGGTTGTTCCCGGACCGACCGGTTCGGATAGCTTGGTGGCCTACTTGAAGCGACCGAAGAACGACTGATTCCGCTCAATTAAGCGGGCGATATAACGGTGGGCTGAGCAGGTGATGTACCTGCTCAGCCCACCGTTATACGTAATGCTGAATCAGCGCGCGCGGCGTGCTAGGCGATCAACGTCCAGCAAAGTGACGGCGCGGCCTTCCAGACGGATCCATCCGCGGGAGACGAAGTCGGCCAGAGACTTGTTCACGGTTTCACGAGAAGCACCAACGAGCTGTGCGAGCTCTTCTTGGGTGAGGTCGTGAGGAACATGGATGCCCTTATCGGTTGCAGTGCCGAAGCGATCGGCAAGATCGAGAAGAGCCTTGGCGACGCGACCCGGGACATCGGAGAAAACCAGGTCCGACAGCGATTCATTCGTGCGGCGCAGACGCTGAGCCAGTGCACGAAGCATGTGCTTTGCAAGAGTCGGGTTTGCCTCGACGATTTCCATCAGGTCGGTGTGCTGCAGGTGGAGCAGTGTTGCGGGAGAAACAGCGGTTGCGGTGGTTGAACGCGGGCCCGGATCGAAGAGGGTGAGTTCACCAAGAATCTCGCCGGGGCCGAGGACTGCAAGCAGAGACTCGCGGCCATCATTTGATGTGTGCCCCAGCTTCACCTTTCCCTCGGTGACGATGTAGAGGCGGTCGCCAAGATCGCCTTCGTCGAAGAGGGTCTCACCGCGGCGCAGCGTCGTTTGGCCCATCTTCTGCTGCAGTGATACCTGTTGGGCCTCATCAAGTCCACTGAAAAGCGGCACTTGGTTGATGAAGTTTGCGTCTCCATACATAAAGCCGGAACTCCGTTCTTTTTGCGAGCGCCGCTAGCCAGCGCCGCCGACTCCTGAGCTGTCCTAATCCTGTAAGACGGCAGCCCAGCACGAAAGAGCCACCGTGTGATAGTCGTAACTATTATGCACGGTGAACGAGCTAAAACACAGATTTGCACACACTTTGCGTAAATTCGTAGCGATGCGTGCCACTTCTCTACTCCAGCGAGGCAGACTCGCGGATAAAAGGAAGGATCGCGGCAACGAGTGCGCGCGGATTTTCTTCCTGTGGGAAGTGGCCACTTTCAGAAAGCGCGCGCATGGTGAATTCGCCCGAAGTGGCCTGCACATCATCGGCAAAATCAATGTGTGCCCACAGCCCGTCATTACGCGTTTGAATCGATAAAACCGGGACCTCGACCTTACGCGTCAAAACATCCTTTGAGGCGAAAGACGGCCTAAAAGTCGCCTGAAGAGACTGCCACGCAGAGCGAATAGCAACGTGACGCGAAAGCGCCTCACGGTACACACCCGCCTGCGAAAGCATGTGGTCCTGCGTGAAAGGCGCTGCCCACTGCGAAATCGAACGGTCCACCCACGCTGACTTTGATGCGAAGAAAGTCAGGCGCGGCCGGCGCGAGAGCAGGGTTGAGAACCAGCGGCCTCGGCCTCGTGAAGAAAGCCCGCGAAGGAAGTGCACACCCAGGGGGTGGGGCGCACACACGGGAACAATCGAGCGCAAACCGGCGGGCTCGAGGGAGCCAAGCATCCAGGCGATTACCCCGCCCATACCGTTACCGACGACCGTGTAGGAAGAAATTCCCAGCGCCGAGGCCACGGCTGCCACATCCGATGCAAGCTGAGTGAGCTCGACTTCCCCGGGAGTAAGATCCGAGGTTCCAAAACCACGGATATCCATGGAAATCGTGCGGATTCCGGCCTCGGTGAATGCGGGGATTACCTCGCGCCACGTCCACCACGTCATGGGGAAGGAATGGAGCAAGATGACGGCAAAAGAGGAGTCCTCGGGACCCGCGTCGGCTACGTGGAAAGAAGCCCCCGATGCCGAAACGCGGCGGTGAACCCACGGGCCAGGCGCCTCGAGAAGGGTGCGAGAAACCTCGGGCTTCACCGAAGACCAGCTGCCTTTGCAGCGCGGCGACGCTCGCGGGCGGTGTAGTGTGCGCCCGTCGGATTCACGCGCTCAACCTGCTCGCGCATGGCTTCTTCCGCGCGCCCACATCGACGTGCTGAGTGAGAGAGCGAGGCAACGCCCATCAAAACAATGCCCAGGATCAGCAGGCGGCCTGAGTAGCCAGATGCCTGCAAATGGTGGGCAAGGTTCGAGCCGAAGGAGCCGGCGTTTTGCAGGAAATGCAGAAGTGAGACGGTGTGTGCGCTGGTGAAAGCCGGGGCAAAAACCCAAGGAATACCAGCGGCAAGGAAGCACAGTCCGGCGATCCATGCGCCCAAGGAGGAACGCTTGAATGCTTCAAAAAGCGCGATGATCGCGACGAAAGCGATGGCCAGTTCCGTGATTGCCAGCCAGTTGATGACGCCGGTCGCAGCCGGATTGCCTTCTGGCAGGGTCATTCGGGCACCCGCGTCGGCGACGAGGTACCAGGTGATCGGCAGCGCAAGGATTCCCAAAACGAAGGAGAACAGGTGTGCACCGGTGCGTGAGGGCATTTCGGGAACGATGGAGGCGCCCTCAAAGAGAACATCATCAAGGCTCTCAGGGGTGTCCTGAGGAACACTGCGCTCTACGGCATCCTCGCGGGGCTTCCACGCAGCCTCGGTGACGGGAGATTCCTCTTGCGGGGCAACGAAAGCGCGGCGACGAACGGTTGTACTTTCGAGTTCGTCTTCTTGGACGTCGTCGGCAACCTCAGGTTGGTCGCCAAAACGACGCGAAAGCGCATCGGGAACTTCACCGACTGGGGCCGAGGCTTCTTCCACTTCGGCTGCTTCTTCGACCGTGTCGCTTGCGGCGGGGATCGTCGTGGTCGTGTGAAGATCCTCTGCTGCTTCTTCAACGGGGGCTTCTTCGGGGGAATCCTGGGCAGTTTCTTCAACTACCACTGCTTCTTCCGAGGCCGGGGCATCCTCGTGTGAGGCCGAGGCGTCTTCGACATCGTGGGTTTCGGGTGCCTGGGTGGGGGTTTCCTCGAGCGGAGCATCCTCGTGCTCAACACTCACGGGCTCGCCGTTGCTCTGTGGCTCTTCGGGGGTGTCGCTTGCGGCCTCGACGCTCGCTTCAGCTTCTACGGGCTTTTCGGTAGAAACAGCTTCTTGCCTATGTTCTTCGTCGGGGGCCTCACCCTGGCCCTCGTCGGAGGAAGAATCGGTGAACTCCTCTGTGGGCTGGTCTTCGGAAACGCTGTTTTCAGGCTGTTCGTCTTGCGCGCGCGAGGCAAGAATATCGTCGAGGGAAGTGGGGGTGACGCCCATATGAACCGGCTCAACCTGGCTGGTCTCAGTTACCGAGGCGCCGCCGATAATGTCTTCGGTAGCAGATGCTTCACCCGGAAGGGTGACTTCTTCACCGGTCAGCGGCAATTCTTCGTTTTCGTTGCGGTGAATCGCTTCGTCCTTGACTTCTTCGGGCGATGCTTCGTTGTGTTCCTGATCAGACATGAGGCCTCCTCTTCTCGTGCTGACGATAACGAGAAAACGCTCGGGATGGGGGATTACCCGCCGAGAAGCGCCACATTTAGCGAATTAATCGTTTGAAGATGAGTCGCTCGTAGCGTAGCGGCGCGCCCAATAGATTCCCAGAGTCGATGCCGCGAGGATCATTCCGTAGGCGGCGATCGTCGAAGCAGACATGAGGACCTGTGTCCCCAAAGAGTGGCCCGGAGTGATAACGACACCGGTGAGGGTCGTTCCCAGAGGGATCAACAAGAACCCGGGAATGATGTAGGTCCATGCGATGACTTGGGGGCCGATCATTGACCAGCGGGAAGCCAAAGCTATGAGACCAAGAACTTCAGCGACCGCGGCGCTGAGGATTGGCTGGAGCGGAGTTTGCGCGACAACCCCGCTCAGGCCTCGTGCGGCCATAGGAAGAGAATCGGCAGGAGCGCAACGAATGAGCAGCGCCAGGGCGCCAATACCCAAGGGGAGGGAAGCAACAGCAACAGCGATACGTTCGCTTTGGTGGCGCTCGAAAGGCATGAGCTCCTCAGTCTCTGGGTTCTTTGCGCGGGCGCGGTGGGTCAGGGCCAACGCAGCGCCCGAACCTAGAAGGATTGCGGCCACGCACACCGGGTAGAGATTCCAACGCTGAGCAGCGGACATGTCATCGGCTGAAAGGTTTGCCGCAACAAGGAAATGAATGCGGAAATAACCAAAAGTCTGTAGGAAACCGATGATCAGCGCCCAAGCGGCAGCGACGAACATTCCGATGGAATGACGTTCGCAGTTAATTGAAATCATGCCCAAAATGATGGTTGAGAACGCCATACCAATCATGCCCTCGACGGAGGCCAAGGGTACGCCGATGGCCGCACGTGCTTGAAGATCCGCAAGGGACATTCCCATGAGGATCAAAGCAACGGGCGCAAAGATGGCAGCGAAGAACGCTGAGCGCAGAGCGGAGCCGGGCGGCATGGACAGTTTGGACATATGTCAAGTATGCCGCTATTTGCTGGGAATTGAGCGGCGTGCCCAATACCCGATTCCGATCCCACCCACGAGGGCCAGTGGAATCATGGCAAGCGTCATGCGCGTACGCTTTCGACTGCGAATCCGAACGGTCTGGGTGAAGGTGTGGATGGGCCATTCGCGCTCGCGGGCGATTGCGGCAAGGGACCGATCAGGGTTGACGGCCTGGGGATGGCCGACAAGCTCAAGCATGGGAAGATCCGACACGGAATCGGTGTAAGCGTAGGACTCGCTGAGGTCCCACCCGCGTTCTTCGGCGAGTTTTCGACAGGCTTCGGCTTTGCCGATGCCGTGATTGAAATGGGTGATGGTTCCATCAACGAGGCCGTCTTGGCCTCGTCCAACAATGGTGGATAGCGCATCGGGAATTGAAAGCAGGTGGGCGATCGGCCGGACTATCTCCATGGGTGAGGCGGAGGCGATGACAACGTGGTGACCCAGGAGCCGGTGGTGGTCGATGAGCGCAAGGGCTTGGCGGTAGCACAGGGGCGCGATGCTTGAACTCGTGACACTGTTGACGATTTTCTCTACATATTGAGGGTCCCAGCCGCGAGTAAGCTCACCGAGGGCATGCATCATCGATCGCATCCGGTCATCGTCCGCACCGGTAAAGAGGTAGGGGAGCTGGACGATGGTTGCCCGCAGGGAGTCCCAGCGACTCATGACACCAGCTTGAACCAGCGGGGTGCTCAGCGCCATTGCCGAGGCCGTGGCCAAGATGGTCTTGTCGAGATCGAAAAATGCGGCGATGTGGCTATCTTCTGCGAAGGCTTGGCGGTTGCCTCCCGGAGTCGTGGGCTTTGGGGTTTCGATGTTGTCGTTGTGCGTAGTCATCATCGGCACCTTCAGTTGGTGTGGATGCAACATTGCTATCCACAGAATTGGGATTACTCCTAGTTTTCCACAGATTCAGGTGGGGCACGTGCATTCTCTACAAGGAATATTCACGCTTGAAGAATGACACGAATGGGAATCGTTGTGTGGAGTGGGCTTGAAGGACTAGCGTAACATAGTTTGCTTAGCAAGAGTTGTTGCAAAGTCCGCAATGATTAGTGCGGCTGTTTGTTTCTCAGCTTGGAGTATAGAGATGAGTATTTCGACGCGAGAACACTTGATAAGTTTGCGTATCACCTGATTCGAATGCTCAAACTGTATGGTTAGAATAACGGGGTGAGAAGTGTTGAATTATTCGCTGGTGGCGGCGGACTAGCGTTAGGTACCCACCTCGCGGGTTTTACCACCGAAGTGGTGGCTGAATGGGATCACTGGGCTTGCGATACCCTGAGAGAAAATCAGCGCGCGGGCAGCCATTTCATTAGCGGTACCAGCGTGTATGAAGGTGATGTTCGAAACTTCGACTGGTCGTCTATTCCCGATGGGGTTGATCTTGTATCTGGGGGACCGCCTTGTCAACCTTTCAGTGCGGGAGGACGTGGAAATGCGGCCGACGATCCTCGTGATATGTTTCCTGTGACTGCGGACGCGATTCGAAATCTACGGCCTCGCGCCTTCATCATTGAAAATGTCCGGGGACTCGTTAGACCTGCATTTGCAGATTATTTTTCGTACATTCAGCTGCGACTTTCGCACCCGGAGCTACTTTCACAACCAGGGGAGAGTTGGGGCTCGCACTATGAACGGCTTCAGTCTGAACACACAAGCGTTCATTCTGACCTTCACTACAACGTTCTAGTTAATTTAGTTAACGCCGCTGATTATGGAGTACCTCAGCAGCGCTGGAGGGTTTTTCTTGTTGGTTTCCGGTCCGATGTTGATGCTGAGTGGTCGTTCCCTAGACCGACGCACTCTGCTGCTGCGCTTAAGCGGTCCCAAGATCGTGGGGATTATTGGGAGCGTCATGGTATAGCGCGGAGCCAACAAAAGGCAATCCGCGCTTCACTCAAAACAGAGGACGTGCATCTTAAACCTTGGAAGACAGTCCGTGATGCAATTTCAGATCTTCCACGACCAGGAAGCAGTACTGTTTTAAATCATATGATCCAACAGGGAGCTCGGCCCTATCCTGGGCATACGGGTTCATATATTGATGCACCTGCCAAAGCCTTGAAAGCAGGTGTCCATGGGGTTCCTGGTGGTGAGAATATGCTTCGGCGTCCTAACGGTTCAGTGCGCTACTTTACGGTGCGTGAGGCTGCAAGACTTCAGACTTTTCCAGACTCTTACATGCTCAACGGACCATGGAGTGAAGCGATGCGTCAATTGGGTAATGCGGTACCCGTGATGTTAGCGGAAACTGTTGCGCTATCTGTCCGCGAACATCTCGCACTCGCTGAGGGGCGGCAACGGCATCGTGAGCTGTGTGCAGAACGTCGACATTTGAGAGCAGTCTCATGACTGTGGAGACTTTCAATCCACTCGCGATGGAGTCGCTTGCAGACTCGATGATCCAGCAGTTACGGCGGATGGATCCTGTCCCGCTCAAAGAGCTTCCTAGATTTGAGGGTGCAGGGGTTTACGCAATTTACTACGTAGGGTGCTATCCCTCCTATGAGATTGTCAGAAGGCATAATATTGAAGGAAAATGGGAACTTCCTATTTATGTTGGAAAGGCAGTTCCTAAAGGAGGACGCCAAGGTCTTAGTGTGGGAGAAGATCCCAATAACACAGCTGTCTGGACAAGGCTTGGGCAGCACGCACGTAGTATTGGTGCTGCAGATAACCTAGATATCGCTGATTTCTACGCGCGTTGGTTAATTGTCGACGACATATGGATCGCCTTAGGTGAATCTGCATTACTCCGCGATACGCGACCTGTATGGAATGCGGTGGTGGATGGTTTCGGCAACCATGATCCAGGGAAAGGTAGACACAAGGGCCTTGTGTCATCTTGGGATACTCTCCACCCAGGGCGAGCGTGGGCAGCTCAACTGGTGCCGCGGGAGTTAGGTGCGGACCGATCTATTGCCGATGACGCTGCGCAGTACCTGCGTGAGCGTCATGGTTAGTTTTTGCTAGGCATCTTCAGATTCATCCGTTGTAGGCAGTTCTCCTTCGGCTGTGTTATCAAGTCCCTGCAGCGGGTCACTATCCGAATATCCGAGGATAAAAGCTTCAAGGATTTCGGAGCGGCGGTGGAGTGCGCGGCCGTCGTTAGTTGACTGAACGAGACTGTTGTACTCACGCAGGCGGGAGTATCTGGATGCAGAATACTCCGGTGCTGTCTCAAGCATTTTAGCGACGGTGCGCCGTTCTTCTTCGAAGATCATGAGTCGACTGCGCTCTACCGAATCCGCAAATTGCGAATTCCTGAAAGCGAGGTAATAGACGACCATGGTGCCTGCCGAAGCAAGTAAGCGATCTGCAGGTTCGAAAATTCGGGCCATTACGTCTAAGACGCCTGTAACACGCTCTTGCAACAAGGACATTTCTTCATCGGTAATCTTTGGGTCAGGGCCGTGCGTTGCGTTGAACAGGTCTAAGAGCGTCTGTGCTTTAGTGTCGATAATTCTCCCGTGACGGGCCATCTGGTCTTCTATTGCTAAAAACTTTGCTGTAAATTCGCGATATTTATATCTAGCGCTTCGGATCGGAGAACGGCTAACTAGCAGCTCATGCTCAGCAAGTTGGTTTGCTGCTTCTCTTGTTGCTCCTGAGATTGCGTTCCGTCTTTCGGCTGCGTTAAGTGCTTTCGATGCGTTGAGTCTTTGAAACATTTCTTCAATCAGATCACCGCTATCGCTTGTAACTTCTACGATAGGCAATTCGAATTCAAGAAACTTTTGAGCTAAGAGTGGGTACTGTTCTCGGATTTGGGAGAATTTCATGCATTGTGCCTGGACATTCTCGTCTTCGAAAAAGATGAAATCCTCTGGGAGAACAATCTGGTCGTCAAGAAAAGCAAGAATAGCGTCTAACCGTTGTTTGCCGTCGATTACTGCATATTGGAAAGCCCAGCCACTGGGACCTAAACGACGTGTGTTTAGAACTTCAAAGTAGAGCTTGGGCACGTCAAGACTATTGATGATCGAATCGATGAGCAGGCTGCGAGCGTCGTCTTTCCAAACGCCGCTTTCACGCTGATACGGTGGATCAAAATCAACAACATCACGCATCCGCCTAAAGCGCGCGATATCGATCTCTCTAAGTAGCTTGGTACGAATGATCATATTGTCCTCACTAATCAGTTACCTGACTGGATGCGATGAGCTATTCGGTCTAAATCACGGAAAATCGAAGCTTCATCAAATCCCAACGATTCAAGTTCGGCTCTTAGTTCTGGTTTTGAATCACTGGGAATGCGAAAACTGTTAACGGCGGGTGAGTCAATTAAGCCGTCGGAATGGTCTAGATCGGGAGCTTGGGACACAGTAAATGCTCCACTTTGCGATTGAATTCTATCGAAAAGCATCGGTGCAATTACTGCACGCGGTTTTAGTGAATGACGCGCGTCATGTCCAGGTAGGTATTCATCAAGCTGACTATCTCCCTCAGTCAAGAGCAAAGGATCACCCACGATATCTCCTGCTTCGTTGTTTAGCGTCTGAGGAGATAGAACGAAGAACTCCCCGTCAGGGTCGGAAGCTGCATCCGTTCTTTCGCACGCAAAGTAGAGCGCAACCAAAGGACTTTGGGACCAGTCGAGGAGGCGTGTAGGTAAGGAATGGTGCTGAGCGAAGACAATCCATCCCCACTGGTCAAACGCGTATTTCGTGCCGACGGCAGCAGCTTCTTGGCGAAATCGGGCAAGCATCGCTTGTTCTTTTGCTCGATGACTGGATTTTCGAAACGCCGATGGGAGTAGCTTCCAAGAATGATCTCGGTGTCCGCGATACCAGTGCTCTTTTGAAGGATCTGCTGTGATGGGCTGGAGTACCTTGAGCAGATCATTGATACTGCAGATAACTTTAGGAGTGGTAGGTTCAACTGTTGTCACACTCTAGATGCTAGTCGAAATGCTGCACGGATTGGGTAGAAAACTGAAACAAATGGTGAACGGTCATTGTTGAGCTCTACGAATTAAGTGTAAAAACGTAAAGTATAAATGATCGTTCATTCTGAATGCTCAAGAAAGGTTTCTAGAAATCAAATGACTATCTAAAGGTTTCAGCACCGTTGGATTGAAGCAGTCCGAGCAGGGGGGTGGCTTCCATGAATTTCAAGTGGGGCACTCGGATGAGGAGTATGTTAGAAGAGAGTGCTGGCGATACTTGTGAAGTGGTGTTCGATAAAAAGTTGCTTTCGTCGAGGCGGACGCTGAGCGACTCAATCCCGTTTCAATTAAATTGGATGCGGCATTCGATCGGAAATGAAACTAGGCTCCGCAGAAACTGGAATTATTTTCATTATTATTCCATGGAGTGTTTCGAACCTCTCTATTAACAGTCAAAGAAGACAGTGAAGGTATTCCAAGGAACGACGGCGTTCGTGATGGAATGCTGAAAATGCAGCTCTGACCGAACGGTGCTCTGCTCGGGCGGGTGTTGACCCCGTAGATGCACTTGAGGGGCCTGCCCCCCGGCTGGCCCCTCAAGTATCCCATCAACACAGTGCGAGTTTCCCGAAAAGTCTTTCGGTGTGGCATCCCCGCTTAAGCGGGGTCCAACTCTCGATGACTTAAATATAAGAAACCATGCTGTGTGGATACTATTTTGTATCTGGAAGTTTTCTGGGAATTTCTTCGAAGGGGGAATGCTCACAGAGGAACTCCAAGAGTCGACGCGCCCCTTCCTTCGACAGGGGTTCATTTCCGTTGCCGCACTTGGGAGATTGGATGCATCGTGGGCAGCCATCGTGACACTGGCACTCTGCGACAGCCTGGTAAGTGCGCTGAATCCACTCTCTGGCATGCTTAAACCCAAAATGCGCATAACCCGCGCCACCCGGATACGAATCGTGGACGAAAACCGTCGGCAAGTCCGTATCCGTGTGCAGATTCGTCGACAATCCACCCAAATCCCAACGATCGCAATTCGCGCACAGCGGCAGTAGTGCGATAGATGCGTGCTCGGCAGCGTGAAGAGAACCCAAAACACTACCTCGATCAATTCCTAAAGAAGCCATCGTTGATGGCGAGAGGGTGTACCAACACGCTTGGGTACGCAAAGTACGTTCGGGCATAGCAAGTTGAGTATTGGAAATAAACTCCAAACCGGGCAAGCGAAGCAGGTCAAAATCAGTCACCTGGCGCGTGACATCGACGCTCCCCCGATACCAATGAACCAAACTGTCCCCGCTTACCCATTCCTCATCCACATCAACGATGCGAATGGAGACAGCGTCTTGTGCTCTGGTTCGTAAGGGGGTGCGAACTTCTTCAACATAGGCAATTCGCGCGGGGCTTTCTTCAAGAGAAAGGACATGGAAAGTACGTCCCTGATGAACATAAATCGCATCGGGAAATACTTGAGAATCCGCAGAATCTTGGGGAACCGACCCGATGATGCTTCCACTTCGAGCATCAACGATTTGAACATCCCGACCACTGCCACGGATCTGAATTCGATCCCAGGGTTGCTCAGCGGAGGTGATATTCCAGCGCCAGCCACCACTGCGGTTTACAAGCTGCCCTTCGGCGCCAAGCTGCGCTAAAAGTGCGGGCGCTCGCGGTCCAAATACTTCGGTGGCTTCCCTGTCAGAAAGAGGAATCTCTCCGGCTGCCGCGCACAGGTGATCGCGCAAAACCCAGGGGTTATCGGGGTCAAGAACTGCGGACTCGACAGGGGAAAAGATCTCATCGCTGTGGTGCACAAGGAAAGAATCAAGGGGGTTATCACCAGCAATCAGAACGGAAATACCCTCCGCCCCGGCTCGTCCCGATCGACCAACCTGCTGCCAGAAAGATGCTCGTGTACCCGGCCAACCGGCAGTGATTGTGACATCCAAACCGGAAATATCAATCCCCATCTCCAAAGCGGAAGTGGTTGCCAGGGCACGCAGCTGACCCGAGCGGAGCGCGGCTTCCAAGGCGCGTCGTTCCTCGGGGAGAAAGCCTCCCCGGTATGCGGCAACTGTAGAGGCAAGCTCGGGACTGTCGTGGAGATTCTCGCGAGTTTGTGCAGCAACAGTCTCTGCACCGCCTCGAGAGCGGACAAAGGTCAAAAGGCGGGCATTGTTGCGGACCAGCTCGGCCGACAACAAAGCGGCTTCGGTTTGTGCAGAAAGGCGCTGAGTCGGTGCCTCAAGAACTGCTTCTTCGCCCGCCTCGGCGGCTTGCAGGGCAGAAAGGAAAGACTCAATTGAAACGTCATCTTCGCGAGGAACCTCGCGCCCCTCCCACATGAAAACGTGGTGAGTGCCGCGCCCCGATGTGTCTTCGGTGATGGCATCGACCTTCTCACGTCCGATCATCGTCTGCGCAACAGACTCTGGATCTGACAAAGTCGCCGACATCATGATCACCTGAACGCGTGCGCCAAGGTGTCGTGCAATACGCAAGAGTCTGCGCAAAACCAAGGAAATATGGCTTCCGCTCACGCCGCGCCACTGGTGCATCTCATCAACAATCACGTAACGCAAGGATGCCAACACGCGCATCCACCGTTCGTGGTTTGGAAGCATGACGTAGTGCAGATAGTCCGGATTTGTTAGGACAATGTCGGCGTGAGCGCGCGCCCAATTCTTGGCCTCGCGAGGAGTATCCCCATCAGCAAGCGCGACCAACAACTGCTCGGGGAGCGCCCCAATGAGCTCATTGAGCGCGTGGAGCTGATCCGCTGCCAGGGCCTTCGTCGGCGAGAGATATAGGCACGTGGGCCGATGGTGGATATCGGAAATGCGGGTAGAGACCTCGGCGTTGAGGAGCGCAGAGAGGATGGGCGTCCATGCGACCAAGGATTTACCTGAACCCGTGCCCGTCGCAATGACAACATCGTGACCGCAGTGAATTGCCTGGAGTGCTCGGAGCTGGTGAAGCCACGGAGAATCTACGCCCTGTTTCTTCCACGCGGAAACAAGGGAGGAGGGGAGCCAATCAGGCCAGGAACCATATTCAGCCGCGCGCGGGGGAAGAAAACGGTAATCAACGAATTGACCGTTGTTTCCGCGAGCGCGAATGATGTCAAGAAGGGCCTGTGAGTGAGCGCTCATCCCAAGCCGAAAGCCGCACCGGAGCGGGTGGGTGGTGCGCCGGCCTCGTCAGTTTGAGAGGGGAAAGGCGCATCAGTATCAGACTGTGTATAGGGAGCACTTTCGGGAGCGCTCCACCCAAGAGTCTGAGTTGCTGCCTCTTGCATGTAACGGATCGCGTCGATACCCGTGGAAATTCCGGCTCCCAGGTGGTCGGTCAATTGCTGATCCGACAATCCCGCGGAGGTATCAACGGCAAAATCTGCGCACACCTGAAGGGAACCCTCGGGGTCGAGCATCCAATACACGGTCGGGAAGTACTTCTCGCGATTCCAGGAGTCAGCCGCAGCGAAAAGCGGGTGTCCTGCGGTTTCGGCATCAAAATCCGTGTCCCACACCGCGCGGATTGACAAGAAACGCTCGGCAGAATCCATGCTCAGCAAGAAGGGGATGCCGTCAAAAACTGCGCCGGCAGCTCGGTTTTCAGCCAAAACATCGGCTTGGAATTGGAGATCGGCCAAAGCGCGCATCAGACGATCAAAAGTCACTTTGTATGGAGTCGTTGAATCGTTCGGAATAGCGAAGGGTCCTGGAAGAGTGCTCATGCGTGATCTCCCTCCTCGTTCCACGTAACAAAGTCGGAGAGAGTCTCCTCAAGGTCCGAAAAGAACCCCATCATCATCGACATCGAGGTTTCGAAAAATGCATCAAGCTGAGCCTCGGAAAGCCCATTCGTTGCCACAATGTTGCATTCGGCTATCAAGCCGTATCGGTGGCCGTCCTCAAAAGGAGCGAGATACGCCTTTGGGCCGGTTCGCGTTGAATTACAGCGTCGCACCTCTTCAACAAGGGAAGCGAACTGAGCATCATCGGCTGCAATCCCACGCCAATGTGCGCGCAACTGAAGGATGTGGGGATTCGAGGTGTTCCAAAAATAGACGGCATTACGCGTCGGTACGGCGAGTTCCTCTTCCGAAGACTCTCCGAAATTCAGATCGTGGCCGTGGAGAACGGTGCGAATGCGGTCGGTGTTGACCGGTGAGAGCGACACGTAGCACCCCTGATCCGAGTCGTAGGGTAGCGTTTCGTCACCGTGACTCACGCTTGTTGACTTCTCCACTGTAACCGACGCGCGGGGTCAAAGCTCGAGATAAGGGACGGGAAAAATTTAGAAAGCTCATCCCGATCAACCAAGCGAAAACCAAGCATTCAGATGGATAAACCTCTGTATTGATGAGTAAAATAAAGCCTTCGAAGACGGTGTTGAGAGGGAAGGAGTAGCCGATGGCAGAGCGTCAGCCGCACCCTTCCGAATCTCCCTCTACCAACGATGAAACCGAAGTCTTTTCCTCACCTTCCCCCGGTGTGCCATCCGCGGGGGAGGGCGCAACGCGCACCCTTCCCGAGGCCTCGGCTCACCTTGAAGGATCCCGAGGCGCACGTCCTGCATTTCCGCGCGTGAACCGCCCGGCCTCGCCCGCGCCCGCAAAGACCGCTTCCCGACGCTACCGCCCTCGCCTTTTCCGGCGGATCAGTGCCGCAGCAGGGTGCGCGCTCCTCAGCGCCGTCATTGCTTTCCTCGCGATTTTTACCGTCAAGGGCCAAGCAATTGACACCTTGTCAATGGAAGCAGCGATGCGCTGGGCTGATCCGCTCGGTTCTCTTGGCCGCACGGTCACCCACATCATTTCTGTTCCGGCAATGGTCATTATCGGGGTAGTGGTTGTTGTTATTGCCTGGCTGCGCCGTCGCCCAACGCTTGCGGGTCGCGCGCTCGGAATGGTGATCGCAGCCAATACGACGACCCAGGTTGCCAAGCTTCTGATTGAGCGCCCGGACTATCACATGTCAGCTGCGACAGTGAATTCTCTTCCCTCCGGTCATACGACTGTTGCGATGTCCCTTGCCTTGGCCTTGGTGATGATTGCTCCCGAATGGTTCCGAGGCCCAGCGGCGTGGGTCGGGTACCTGTGGACGTCGCTTGTGGCTATTTCCGTCATGGTGTTTGGCTGGCATCGTCCCTCGGATGTGCTGGTCGCGATGGCCGTGTGCGGTTTTTGGGCGTTGATCCTGTGTCCTCTGGAAGACCGGCCCCGTCACGGGGTTCCCGTGCAAAAAGCGATGGTCGTTATTGCGCTTGCGAGTGCGATTGTCGCGGCTTTGGGCTTCGTGTACTCGTTGTGGGCATTGACTCCCAATGATTTGGCGCAGATGGGGTCCGGGGGCATTACCTACGCGGAGTTCTTGGATGCGTTGCCGCGCAGAGCGCATGTGCTTGCGGGGATTTCTTCTTTTGCGGTGATTGCAGTTGGTGGCCTCGTGATCCACGAGGTTGATCGCCTCTCAGGCGAGTAAATACGCAAAACTTATTCGCAGTCTGTTCAGGACTTTGATCCAGGCGCGCACCGCCGTGCGTAAATTGTGCATTTTGCGCGAGTCGCGACACTCCGCATGTCGCCCCTGCCTCTCCGGTATTGCCACTAGATATTGTGGGATGCGTTCGTCTCAAGCACTAGATATTGTGCCCCCACAGCGATGATGCCAAGTAAGCCGGAAAGGTCAATCGTGACTACGTCTCCCACAACACGCTACGAAATCGACGCGATCTCAACGATCGAGGAATACCTCGACCGCTCTGACTGGCGCGTCAACGCAAACGCCAACCAGGGATACTCACTGGGTGGTCTGATCCTCAACTCCGCCGGAAAGATGATCGCGAACTACTGGCTGGAGCGCGTCTACTCTCCCGAAGCGGGCGTGGCACACCGCAACGGTGACATTCACATCCACGACCTCGATATGTTCGCTGGCTACTGCGCAGGATGGTCGCTCAAGCGCCTCATTCAGGAGGGCTTCAACGGGGTCAGTGGCGCGATCGCCTCGGCACCCCCCAAGCACTTCTCTTCCGCCTGCGGCCAGATCGTGAACTTCCTCGGTACGCTTCAGAACGAATGGGCCGGCGCCCAAGCCTTCTCCTCCTTCGATACCTACATGGCGCCTTTCGTTCGTCTGGATAATATGACCTACGATGAAATCCTTCAGTGCATGCAGGAACTGATCTACAACCTCAACGTGCCTTCGCGTTGGGGAAGCCAGTGCCCCTTTACAAACCTCACTTTCGACTGGACCTGCCCCGATGATCTGGTTGACGAGCACCCGCTGATCGGTGATGAGATCGTTGATTTCACCTACGGTGAGCTCCAGAAGGAAATGGACCTTGTCAACCGTGCCTTCATCGAGGTTATGACCGGGGGAGACGCCGATGGCCGCGTCTTCACCTTCCCCATCCCGACCTACAACATCACTCCCGACTTCGATTGGGAGGGCGAAAACGTTGAGGCCCTTTTCGAAATGACCGCGAAATACGGTCTGCCCTACTTCCAGAACTTCATCAATTCTGACCTGGACCCGCACATGATCCGCTCAATGTGCTGCCGTCTCCAGCTGGATCTTCGTGAGCTGCTCAAGCGTGGAAACGGACTTTTCGGTTCAGCAGAGCTGACTGGTTCCATCGGTGTCGTCACCATTAACATGGCGCGCCTGGGTTACCGTTTCGCGGGAGACATGGAGGGCCTCGTCAAGGAACTGGACCGACTGATCAACGTCGGTTCGGAAAGCTTGGAAGCAAAGCGTGAAACGATTCAGTACCACATGGATCACGGGCTCTTCCCTTACTCGAAGCGCTACCTGGGCCACCTGAACAATCACTTCTCTACCATCGGCGTCAACGGCATGAACGAGATGGTTCGCAACTTCTCGGGCGATGCCTACGACATCACCGATCCCGCGGGCTTCGACATGTGCTGCGCAATCCTCGACCACATCCGTGAGCGGATGGTGGAACTCCAAGAAGCCACCGGCCACATGTACAACCTCGAGGCAACCCCAGCCGAAGGCACGACCTACCGCTTCGCGAAGGCCGACCGCCTCCACTACCCGGGCATCCTCCAGGCCGGCACCGATGAGCAGCCCTACTACACGAACTCCTCGCAGCTTCCCGTTGGTTACACCGACGATCCTTTCCAAGCGTTGGAAGATCAAGAAGTTTTGCAGGGTAAGTACACGGGCGGCACGGTTTTGCACCTCTACATGGGCGAGCGTATGAGTTCGGGTGCGGCCTGCAAGGAAATGGTGCGTCGTTCACTCACCGCCTTCAAGGTCCCCTACATCACCATTACCCCGACCTTCTCGATTTGCCCCGTGCACGGTTACCTCGCTGGCGAACACTTCACCTGCGAAAAGTGCGCTCACGCTCACCCCGAGCGCGAGCCTCAAGAGTGCGAGGTCTGGACCCGCGTTATGGGCTACTTCCGCCCCGTGAAGTCCTTCAATATCGGCAAGAAGGGTGAGTACGCCGAGCGCACGATGTTCTCCGAGGCCGCAGCATCTGAGCACGGTGAACTGGTGAGCGCTTTCCCGCCCGTGGACCAGCGATGAACCTTGCAACCCTGACCGCCTCGGACCTGCAGATCGCGGGTCTGACCCCGATGTCCAGCGTGGACTGGCCGGGGAAGTTTGTGGCGACGGTGTTCGCCCAGGGGTGTCCTTGGGCGTGCCCGTACTGCCACAATCAGGCGATTATCGACCCGAAGATCCCGGGAGTGGTCTCGTGGGAGAGGGTCGAGGAACTGCTGGGTCGGCGTCGGGGCCTGCTCGATGGTGTGGTTTTTTCCGGTGGCGAGGCCACGCGCCAGTTGGCCGTCCTCCCGGCGATGAGCCGCGTACGTGAGCTTGGTTTCGAGGTCGGATTGCATACGGCGGGTCCCTATCCCGCGCGTCTGCATGAGATCCTTCGCACCGGTCTTGTCGATTGGGTCGGCATCGACATCAAAGCGATGCCCGGTCCTCATTACGAGGCCGTGGCTGGGCGTGCGAACGCCGGGCCGAAAGCGTGGGAGAGCTTGGGTGAAGTCCTCGATTCTGGGGTTTCCTACGAGGTGCGCCTGACGGTGTACCCCGATGGGCCTCGTGATGGTTACGAGGTTGCCTCTTGCGTGAAGGACTTGGGGGCAACTCACTTCGCTTTGCAGCAGGCTCGCGCTTTGGGTACGGCGCAGGGGTTTAACGCGGGGGATGCTGCGTGGGACCTCGAGGTCCAATCCTTGGCGGATGACATTGAAAAACTTGGGTTTGAATCTTTTCAGTTCAGACCTGCCTAGAAAACGACGAGCTCGGTTGCTCCGTGTGTCATGGGGAGGAACCGAGCGTGTCAATAGCTGCGATGCGCACTGAAGTGGGGTTGAGTGCAGCGGCTATGGGTTGTCGGGAGTGCGTTCAGTCGCGCTCCCGACAACTGCTATCCGGCGTAGACTCGTTGAGTCTCAAACATCAACATGCGTGAGGAGCTTTCCCCATGATGATCGTCGCAATGGCTTTTGCCATTCTTTCCGCACTGCTCCATGTGTTCATCTTCTACATGGAGTCAATTTCCTGGACCTCCGAGCGCACCCGCGCGACCTTCAACATGAGTGAAGAGGCGGCTGAAAACACGAAAGAAATGGCCTTTAACCAGGGCTTTTACAACCTCTTCCTCGCGCTTGAGGTATTCGTCGGGGTCTTCGTCTACGTGTTCGCGTCCCCAGCCGTTGGCCTCGCCCTGATGCTCTTTGGGACCGGCTCGATGCTCGCCGCAGCACTGCTCCTCTTCATCACCTCGCCGGATAAGCGAAGCGCAGCCATTAAGCAGGGAGCTCTTCCGCTATTCGCTGTCATCGCGTTGGTTGCCACGATGACACTGATTTTCCTGGTTTAATTCGTGCACAAAGTAGCGTCGGTGAAGTAGGTTAGTTCTGTGAGTGCACCGCAACCTCAACTGACCCGACGCGAGCTCTACCGCCGCGAACGCCAGCTCAAGCAGAACTCGATCTTCTCGATCGTGTTCTCAGTCATGGCTGGCGTCAGTGTGTTGAGCCTTTTGGTGCTGACGGGAATCCTTCCCATCCCCTTCCTCAACGGTTTTTCCGCGAAGGTCGAATACGCCTCGGCGGGCGATATCCCCTGCCCCAGCGAAGAAACCCAGCCCCTTGCGGCCTCGGGAATCAAGGTTCAGGTACTGAACACGACTTCGCGTTCTGGGGTTGCGCGCGACGCCTCGGACATGCTGAAGACCGTCGGTTTCCAGGTCGCGGATCCCTCCAACTTCTCACCGGAGTACGCGGGATCGGCACAAATCCAAGCAGGACCGCAGTCAGTGGACCAGGCCTACACGGTGGCACGTTTCTTCCCCTCATCGCGAGTAACCCTGACTGACAACACCGAGCCCGGGGTGACGGTTCTTCTGGGGTCGCTCTACAACGGAGCCCTGACCGCCGAAGATCTGCAGCGTGTGCAGGAAAATCACGACAACCTCAAGGGACCCAGCACCTGCCTGCTGGTGAAGTCGACGAAGTAACAGTTGCCGGCACGCCGCTAAAAGCGGGCGTGTGAAAGGTCTGGAAGTGAATCCAGGTAGGCCAGAGCCGCCGAAATCAGTGCGCGACGTTCCTGGGTGGTCAGATCATAGGAATTGATGTGGTCGTGGACCCACAAACCATCGGCGATGATGTACAGCAGGTAAATGTCTGGATCTGCAAGGATTTCCTCACGCGGGAGCAACCACGGGCCCAAAATGTCATCCCACACCTCGGCGCCTTCTTCGCTGGTGTGCGTATCCAGAGCAAGCAAGAGGTCGGCGCGGGTTGCGTTCTGCGAGAGAACCTCGACGACGGCGCGCAGGCGCTCGCGGGGGGAAAGTTCTTCGGGTGGGGCGCCCGCGGCCTCGAGCAGGCTTGCCCGCCATGACGAGGCCAAGTGCTCGTTGAGCGCCAATAGCAGCGCCGCGCGCGAGGGGAAGTGGTAGAGCAGGCCGGACTTTGACATTCCTGAGGCCTTTGCCAGTGAATCGTAGGTCAGGGCGTCAAGGCTCTTCTTATCGATGATCTCGAGGGCGGCCTGAATGAGCAGGGACTTTTTACTCGTGCGCATACTTGGTCTCCTTCGGATTGTCTGCGAGAAGCGCGGCGGTGACGACGGCAGCGGTGAAAGAGACTGCAATCGCGATGCACAGCGTCCACGTGTAAGCGGTATCGATAGCGGAGGCGGCCATGGGGGCAAGAGCCGGATTATGAGCCGAGGCATCCATACTATGTGCAACTTCGGGTGCGGCGTTGATTGTGTAGAAAAGTGACATCAGCGAGCCGAGGATGGCAACCGAGAGCATGGTTCCAAATTCGTAAGAAACCGATTCAATTGCCGAGGCCATGCCAGTGCGGTGCGCGGGAGCGGAGCCGATGATCGCGGTCGAGGTGACGCTCATGGCCAGGCCGGTACCCGTACCAACAAGAACCAAAGCGACCATGAAGAGCGGGAAGAGGTCTTCACGGATCGCAAAGACCGCAAGGATTCCAGCGATGGTCGCAATGACGTAGCCGCCCGAGATGACCGTCCGAAAGCCGATGCGGTCAACGTAGCGGCCACCAAAGATTGCGCCAGGGAAAGCAGCAATTGCGACTGCGCCGGTCACGAGGCCGGCTTGGAGTGGAGTGAACCCCGCGGAGAGTTGGAAGCGCTGGGTTGTGAGGATTTCGATTCCCGAGACGACGAACATTCCGAGAAATGCGCCGAGGAAACCAGCGGTGAAGAGGCGGCTCTTGAAGACGTCCAGGGTGAGGAGCGGAGTGTCAAGGAAGTGCTGGCGGTGGGCGAATAGGGCGAGACCGATCGCAAAGAGGACGACTCCCGTTGTCACCAAAGTGGTGTCGATGGGGGTGTGAGCCAGATTTTCGATGGTGAGAACGAGGCCAACCATGGTGACGGTTGCGTAGAGGGAGGACATGAAATCCCAATTGCGTTTCGGGTTAGGGAAATTGTCCGGTGCAATGAGGTAGGTACCTGCAAGAGCGATGATGACGATCGGAATGTTAATAAGGAAGACTGCGCCCCACCAGGTGTGGGTCAAGAGGAAGCCGCCCAGGAGGGGCCCGACGGCGGAACCGACTGTCGCGACCGAGCCCCAGATTCCAATCGCAGTGTTGCGCTCGCGGGGTTCGAAGAAGGTCTGGCGGATGAGGGCGAGTGTGGAGGGCATGAGGACTGCTGCTCCGGCTCCGAGGAAAGCGCGAGCGCCGATGAGAACACCAACGTTGGGTGCGAATGCGGCGACCGCCGATGCGATGCCGAAAATCGTCAGGCCGATTTCGAACATGCGACGGTGACCGATTTTGTCTCCGAGTGTTCCGGTTCCGAGGAGCAGGCCAGCAAGGACAAGGGGGTAGGCATTGATGATCCACAGGCCCTGTTGGTGGGTCGTGTGGAGTTCGGCTCGAAGGGTGGGGAGCGCAACGTAGAGGATCGAGTTATCTGCAGCAACGATGAATAACCCGAGGGAAATGATCAGCAAGAAGGCCCAACGAGCTCGGGCCGATTCGGAGCGCATGCGGAGATCGTAGCACATAACTATAACGGACGTCCGGTTTAGTTACTGGCTGCGAACACGGGCCGTTGTGGGTAAAAGCCGGGGCCGGGGGTGTCCTTTCGAACACCCCCGGCCCCGAATGATCAGAGGCGATCAGGCTTGTGTCGAGCGATGCCTTGAAGCGTAGGGTTCGCTTTCGAGTTCGGATCCCGCGGGAGCCGAAGCGGGCGAGGCCTGCTCAAGGTTGGTTCCGCGCAGCTTCGAGATGCCGCGCATGCCGTGGTAGACGATGATCGCAGCGCCGGTACCCAAGGCGATACCGCCGAAGGTCATGCCGCTGATGTCCCAGGTGAAGTCTGCGATTGCGACGATCAGTGCGATAGCAGCGGTATTGAGGTTGACCGGGTTGGCGAAGTCCACGCGGTTCTGGACCCAGATACGCACGCCGAGCATGCCGATCATGCCGTAGAGGACAGTACCGGCGCCGCCGAGGACACCGGAGGGAATCGTTGCGATGAGCGCACCGAACTTAGGCATGAGGGAGAGCAGGAAGGCGCAGCATGCTGCGACGATGTAGGCAGCCGTCGAGTAGACGCGGGTTGCGGCCATAACGCCAATGTTCTCGGCGTAGGTCGTTGTACCGGAACCGCCGCCCGCACCTGCGAGCATGGTGGAGACGCCGTCTGCGAAGAGGGCGCGTCCGGTCAGATCGTCAAGGTTCTCGCCGGTCATTGCGGACACGGACTTCACGTGGCCGACGTTTTCTGCGATGAGGACGAAGACCACGGGGATGAAGAGGCCCAGAGTGGAGACGGAGAAGGAGGGGGTGTGGAATTGCGGCAGACCGAACCATGCGGCCTCGCGAACTGCATCGAACTTGACCTCGTGCTGGAAGACTGCAGCAACGTAGCCAATGAGGACACCAAAGAGGATGGAGAGGCGGCCGATGATGCCCTTGAAGAGGACAGTGATCAAGCAGATCGAGAGGATCGTGATGACGGCGGTGATCGGGCCGGTCTTGACCCAGTTCCATGCGGCGGGCGCAAGGTTCAGGCCGATGAGGGCGACGATTGCGCCGGTGACCGTCGGGGGCATGATGGCGTCAATCCAGCGCACACCTGCGAAGTGAACGATGATGCCGACAAGAGCCAGGGTTG
>ERZ772786.114-NODE-114-length-31097-cov-4.500612_pt1 | contig 31097 bp, 30 predicted proteins | sample MGYA00511473_ERZ772786 | MGnify/ENA primary metagenome ERZ772786 (study PRJEB29015, sample SAMEA2738025) | human oral metagenome | biome: human oral; feature: human-associated habitat; material: saliva | place: China | collected 2252 ...
GCTCAAGCTCAGGCGGAACAACAAATCCAACATCAAGCACAGATGGTGGCTCAAGTTCAGGCGGAACAACAAACCCAACATCAAGCACAGATGGCGGGTCAAGCTCAGGCGGAACAACAAACCCAACTACTCCTAGTGACGGTAAAACCGTTACCTTTCCAGGTAAAGATGGTAAGCCAGGTACAGATGATGATGTTACTGTAACTGGGGATCAACCATTGACACCAGGTTCAGACGGAAGTGTTACACTTCCAAGTGATGGAGGAAAAGTTGATCGTCCTGATGGCTCATACAATGTTCCAGGAGGAAGTGTCGTAGACCCAGATGGCACGATTCATCTCCCAGGTGGTGATATCGTTAACCCAGATGGTACTGTTACATTACCAAGACAAGACGGTAAAACTGGTACAGGCGATGACGGTAAGGTTAAACCAAACGGCCCAATTATTCCAGGTGATAATGGAAGTGTCACTCTCCCAGACGGAGGAGGTATAGTTACAACACCAGGAGGAACGATTAATGTTCCAGGAGGAAGTGTCGTAGACCCAGATGGGACAGTTCATCTCCCAGGTGGTGATATCGTTAACCCAGATGGTACTATTACATTACCTGGACAAGACGGTAAAACTGGCACAGGTGATGACGGTAAGGTTAAACCAAATGGTCCATCTATTTCAAACCCAGATGGAAACATTACGCTCCCTGGCGGTGGTACAGTTCAAACGCCTGGAGGAACGATTGATCTTCCTGAAGGTACTGTTATTGACCCAGATGGCACAATTCATCTTCCGAACGGTGAAATAATTAATCCAGATGGTACCATTACTGGTAAAAATACTAAAATAAATACTTCTAATGAGACACAAAATTCAACATTGACTCCTCTTGGAACTCCTGTTGGAATCAGCACAAGTAATACTAAATTGCCAAAAACTGGTGATGTTTCTTTAAGTAGTGAAGAAGCATTAGCTCTAGGATTTGGTGCCTTACTTGGTGTACTTACTCTTACTGAGGTAAAACGTCGTAAAGAAAATTAATTTGCTTATGATTAAAGCAGATAGTTTATGAGCGCAAATTTAAAATTTCAAAGATTATACCATTGAAAATCATAAAGGGAAGAAACTAAAAAATATGAAAAAAGTAAGTATTATCATTCCTTTCAAGGGGCAGACGGAATCGGAACTAATGCTTCCGTTAGCATCTATTTATAATCAGATTGGAATTGATCTTTCACAACTGGATGTCCATCTTGTTAATGATGGGGGAAAACCAATTAATTTAAAAAAGTTTGATGTTTTAGCAGACAAACTTGAAATTAATTATCATGAAATATCAAGTAGTGGGCCGGGTGTTGCTAGGCAGTACGGTATAGATCATTCTAAGAGTGAATACATTATGTTTATTGATGCTGATGATGTTCTCTACTATGTGGGCGCATTATGGCCGTTTTATAATGCGGCTAATCAAGGCCATCAAATGATACTGGCCGGTTATTGGGAACAAGTTGCCGGAAATCCCTATACTTACATAGTTCATAATAATAAGGATGTTAAAGCTGTTTATGGAAAGTGGTATAAACGTACTTACTTAGAAATGATAAATTTAAGATTTTTGGTTGATTTACCAATTTATGAAGATACTTATTTTGTTGGTTTGGCTTGTATACTATCAACTGATAAATGTTACCTTGAAGAGGTCGTTTACATGTGGTTATGTAATCCTAAATCCATTACAAGAAATTCTGAAAATATGTTTAATTATCAAGCTCATATTTGGGCAAGAGAAAACAGGCATTGGTTTGAAATGATTCGTAAATGGAAGCCTGAAAGGTTACAATCTGATTTTGAAAACTATTTAACAGATATGTATTTGAAATCCCAAAAATTTTCGCCAATAGATGATGAAAAATGGTTAAAGGAACAGCGTATACTGATCGAAAATGTTTCTGATATTTTCTCTGGCTGGACTCCAGAACTTCAAAAACAGGTTAATGAGAAAAGCGCCGATATTAATAATCAGTGGTATGGAATTAATACTGATGGTTTTAAGGAGTGGATAGCTCAAACTCTTCCCTGGTAACATAAAGGATTTTTAAAAGTTAAGTTAATCTTTTGAAACGAATCCTTTCCAATTTTAGGCGGATAGATAAAAATATCTATCTGCCTAATGTTATTATTTATTATTATTATTTTTTAAACTTTATTTATTAGAGAGGTTGGGTTCGTTAATGAAGAAACAAGGCAGACAACTTAATATTTTGAATAGTTTGTTCTTGAAAAATTCGAAAGAGCAAAAATCGTCGTCAAGGGAGATTCCTGACAGTCAAATTGAATTGAAAGCTAGTAAAGAATTAGGAGTGGCAATACGGCAAAAGGAAGTGAGTAATATGGTGGGAAGGAGTAACTATTCTTCAGAATTGAGAACACACAAACAACTACTTGAAAAATATCTACAACATTCAGAAAAATACTTTAATGATTTAGCTGAATATAAAAAAGGATATCTGGTATTAAATCGTAGTTTAGAAGATTTTAATCAACTTTCTCAAAAGATGGCTGATAAAAAAGAAGAGTATACTTCTGAAATGGTCAAATACGAAGGAATAAAGCAAAAGTATGAGCAAAGTCTTAAGGAATATCAAGAAATCACTGAAGAATATGAAAATATTATTCAAGATAGAGAAGTAGTTCAAAGAAAGTTTGAAGAACACTCTATAGCTCTAAAAAAAATTAACGATGAGGTACAAGACTTAATTGATAAAAAGTCTGAAAAAAACGATATTTTTGTTGAGTTAAAGGTTAAATTGGTGATAGAGAGAGAAGTATTTAAAGCAACACAAAGTCGTTTGAACGGGATTGTCTCTGTCTATGATTTACTTAAAAAAATTATCAGGAAAAGAAAGAAACTTTTGAAGAATCCCGTAAGAAATATCACCATGCAAATACCATAAAAAATGATTGGGAGATGCTAGTCAAAGATTTTGAAAAAACTAAAGCTAATAAACAGAAATTCGAGCAAAACCTTCAATCTATTGATAAAAAAATAAAGAATACAGAAGAAGAAGCGAAAACCTCAAAAGAAATTTATAGTTTTGTTGAGCCTTCTTTGGCTGCAATGGAAGAAAAATATAAAGAACACAAAAAAAACTATGAAGCAGTAGCTATTGCTTATAATATTTCCAAAAAAAGCTATGATGCAGAATATGCTAAGTATGCTGAGCTTAAAGAAAATCTTGAGGAGATGAATAGTCTTAAAAATCCGAGCAAGACTGTCATTGGTTATATAATTCGTGACAGGGATGTTGCCAAAAGTAGGGTTGATAGTTTAGCGAAAGATTTTTATCCTTTGGAAGAAAAGTTCAATTTACAAAAAAGTGTTTTTGAGCAAATTAGTGCTAGTTATGAACTGGTGAAGAGGCTTGTTGATGAGAAGAAGGATAAGTCAATAGTTTATAATGATTCCTTAAGCCGAACATTGGCTGCTCAGAAAAAAATTACAATGGTTTTAGAAGTCTTAAAATCAAAATATGGGATTCTTAACCACCAACGGGGACAATCACAAGAAGCATTTAAAGTTATTTCTCAGGAGTACGATAAACTCGAACTCGAATTCCAGAAAGAGCAAACGTCTTTCAAAAATATAAAAGATGATTATATAGCTTTTGAAACTCGGTATAACTCCACTAAGGAATCTTATGATACTGCTAAAGAAAAGCTTGCTCAAAGCGAGGAGAATATTGAAATTGTTAAAAAAGCATATTCTGATGTTGCAGGACTTCTCAGAATTGCAACGGCAAATAAAGAATCCATTCTAGTAAACTATAAAGAATCTGAAAAAGAACTTAAGAAGTTGACAGACATAAAAGATGGACTAAAGTTTGAAGTAGAAAATAATTTCTCAGCTTTAGAGGAAACTTACCAAAATGGTGAGCAAATTTATTTACGCTTAAAAGAACAGTCAAAAAATTGGCATGACGAATATCCTCAGTATAATAGTTCTTATAAAAAAATATTACCTGAGTATACAAATATGAGTAATCAACTCGAAAAGCTAAATCAACAATACAAAGTTATTTATAGTGATTATCAATTTTTAGATAAATCTAGAGAGGCTGCTCAAAAGCAATATCAAGAAGAAATGAAAAAATATAATTCCAATCAGGAATTATATAATCGATTGACTCAAGAATTTAATCATTGTTTAGATTTAAGAAATATTGTTCTAAAAAAAGATAGTGACTTTGAAACTGCTTTGCATAATTTGAATCAATTTATCTTTAAAAATGATATGTTTACTTTCCCAATTAATGAAGCAACCGGTTCTAATTTTATAGATGAATTTAATATTCCTGAAATTGAGTTTAATGAATCATCAATAAGATTAACCAGGAAATTCGAACTATCAAAATGGACAGAAACATTTCAAAGATTTTATTCCCAAACTGAGGTAATAGCTAAGGATCTTGTTAAAGCATTGGCGGAATATCAAAAACAGGTTTCAATTTTTATACGACTTGGAGGGAAAAGACTTATCAATTTGGGAAATAGTGATATAGCTTATCGTGAACAAACATTGAAAACTACTTAAATAGGCTATTAACCAACTTCAAGGAGTGGCAGATAGAATATGAAAATAGAGAGCAGGTTTTCGCCTTATTAGTTAAAGATTATCGTCAATATTTGGATGAATCAATTAAATTAAATGAGAACATTGCTAAAATGTCAGATTCTAAGAATGGTTTGCAAGAAATTGTGAATGCAATTAATTCACTTCCAAATTACATGGATATTTATAGTGCTTCTTACCGCAATGTTGAAGTGTTAGCGAATAGTCTTGGGAGTGAGGTTTCAGACTTAACACATTTACAAAGTGTTGATGAATTAAAAGTGACAATTCATAAAGTTTATCTTGAGCATATTCAAGCTTTGATTGATGAAAACCTAGAAGATACAATTACACATTTTAACAAAATTCGTTCCAGTTACGATCAAAGTATTAGTAATTTAAGAAAACGATTGGATTCAATGGAAAAAATGACAGGTATTCCGACAAGAAAAATTGTAATAGAAAGCTCGCTACCAAATGATCTTGATTTAAAAACCTACTTTAAGAGTGCATTAGATGATAATGTAAAACAATTATTTTCTACGATTACTGGAAGTTCAACATTTATTAATAGCGTGAAAAAAGTTAATCAATTTAAACGAGTTCAAAATCTCTTATCTGTTAATGAAGGAGGAAGTGCAATTGTTCTTCCAGAAGTACCAATCAATTTTAATCCAAAGGAACTAGAATTTTCACTTGTAATAGCTAGCGTAAAAAATATTGAAGCTCCGAATAAGGTAGAAAAGTTGGTTTCTTCTTATCCAACGCCAGAACAACCAGATATTCTCAGTGAGAAACCAAGTTTTATCGAAGATATTCTTGAAATAGAGAAAATAGAAAAGCAACACCAAAACATAGAAAAAAAAGAAGCGCTAAAAGCTCTTGCTTAATATCAGTTTTAATAATATATCTAACTGAAAGGTATTGATAATGAATTATTTTGTAAATGAGAATATTTTTACCCTGAATTCTGGGACAGAATTTTCAGCGATTAAACGATTGAAAATGTTCAAAAATCATCGTGTTGAAGCTAAAATTTTGACAAGAAATTACAATCCTCAACTATCTGGAGATTTAAAGAGGGTAGGTTTAACTCATGATGATGTCATAAATATGTATGATTATTTTCAAGATGTAATAAATGTTCCTGGAAGAGATGTTGATGTGCGTTACACAAACAAGATTAATAAAAGAAAATATCATATTGAAGGAATTGATGCTAATGAATCACTGATTAAGCATGCTGGAAAAACAATTGCTAAAGTAATGATTGCACCAGCGACAGTTGGATTAGTTGGTTCAATGGAATATAATGATTCGATGAATCATGTAGTAGCTAAAGATATTTGGGATCGTAGAGGTTTTCTTTCTTCTACACAATACTTTCATCCAGACGGAACTCAAGGGCCGCAAATATTTTTTGATATCAATGGAACTCCTAAATTGGAAATCATACATATGAATATTCAAGGGATTCTAAATCCAACAATGTATAAATTATTGAATTATAAAGGTAAGAATAGACGATTTAATCGAGAAGAAGAACTCTTTACTTTTTTCATGAATGAGATAGCAAGTCAAGAAGCAAGCGTATTTATAAATGATCGACCATCACTCATCCCCGCTGTTGCAGGTGTGGAAGGTGCAGTAGGAAAATGGCAATTTTTACATAATTCTCATTCAAAAAATAATCAGCAAGCAGGAGCTTCAAGATTAGTGGTGGATTATCTTAATGATTTATTTACTGTGTATAAAGATAATTTTGATGGGTTAATTGTTGCTACTAAGCAACAAAAAGATGAAATTACTAAATTTTATGATTTTAAGCAGGTCATAGCTCTCACTGATACTTTTGCTAAAAAAGTTAAAAAATCAGCTTCTCGAAATAAAAATAAGATTATTTATGTTGGGCGTTTATCATCAGAGAAAAAACCAGCTGATGTTGTAGAAATTTTTGCGAATGTTTATCGCAGATTACCTGAAACAAGCCTTGATTTTTATGGCTATTCATCTCCTTCAGAGATTCAAAAAGATTTAGAAAAACTTGTAGAAACTAATGATTTAAAAAATGTTGTTAACTTTAAAGGTTACCAATCAGAGGAAGCGCTAGAAATTGCTTTAAATAATGCAGGACTTTTACTTAACACTTCGGAAGGAGAAGCGTTTGGGATGAATGTTTTAGAAGCTTTAAATCATGGGGTGCCAGTTGTAGCATATAAGGTTAAGTATGGACTGACTGAACAGATAGAGAATGGGGAGAATGGATACCTCGTTCCTTATGGAGCAATTCAAACTGCTGCTGACTCTATTGCAGAAATTATTCAATCAAAAGCAAATTGGGACAAGTTTTCTCGCTCTGCTTACGAAAAGGCAAAAGAGTATAGCGAAGAAGCTGTTTGGGGACAGTGGCTTAATGAGAAGATTATTGCTGATAATTTATTCATAAGATAATCAAATAAAGGAATGAGGAATCATGTTATTTTTTATTAACTCAACATTTAATCAAAAAAATTCTGGGATAGAGCATGCACAACTTAAACGTGCGGCATTATTTCGAAAAAATAATAAGGCTTTTAAACTTGTTTTTCGAGAATGGAATCCTAATATTCATCGCTTTTTAGGTGAAGTAGGCATCTCAAATTCAGAAACTTTATGTATGTTTGATTATTTTCAGAAAGCAGAACTTGTAGAGGAAAAAATCCTCCATGTTGAAGATTTAGATTTTGGAGTCAATTCTTTAACTTATAATAAGGAACCTAATCAATTTAGATATCTTGTTTTTCAAGGACAACAACTTATTGCTCGTGTTCGATATTTTGGCGAAGATCCTCTTGAACGAGTAAGTGCTGTAGAATTTTTCGATGGGTTTGGAAATCTTTATCGAGTGGACTTTTATGATTTTCGAGGTTTTTTGAGTTTAAGTCAATGGTATACACCTGATAACAAGATTGGCACAGAAGTTTGGATGGATATCAACGGCAAGCCAGTGTTGGAAACATTTAATAAATATGATGGAAATCACAAGTATACCAAAAGTGGTTGGCGTCTGAATGGTGCTGATGGGGCAATTTATAATTTTACTAATATTGATGAGTTAACGCTCCATTTTCTTAATTTATTAAACGAAGAGTATTGGCAAGATGATAAAGCAAATATTTTTATCATGGATCGAACACATTTGGCGGATTGGGCTTTATTGAACTTGGATCGTCCTGCCTATACGGTTCTTCATTTGCATAACTCACATGCTGGTGATGCTCAAGAGCCGATGCACTCGGTTATGAATAACTTTTATGAATTTGGATTGATGAATTCAAATGGTTACGATGCTATTGTTTCAGCAACAGAAAAACAAACACTTGATGTTTCAAAACGATTTAATCCTCAAAGCAAATTATTTACTATTCCTGTTGGAGTAGTTCCAAATGAAGTTTTTTCAGAAAAGCGAATTGATATGAAGGAGCGTAGAGTGCATAGCGTTTTAGTTACTGCACGTGTTGCACCTGAAAAAAGAATTGATCATATTATTAGGGCGATAGGGATTGCAAGACAAACTGTTCCAGATATTACACTAGATTTTTATGGTTATGTTGATCATCGAGATGATGATTCTGCACAAAAGGCCATTAATGCTGCAATAAAAGAATATCATATGGAAGAAGCAGTGCATCAATTCGAGTATGCTAATAATGTTGGGGAGCTGCAAAAAGATTTCCAAGTCTATGCCTTAGCTTCAATCATGGAAGGGTTTAATTTATCTCTCATGGAGGCAATAAGCCATGGGATGGTTGGTGTCACTTATGATGTAAACTATGGCCCAAATGAGTTGATAGTGGATGGAGAAAATGGTTTTGTTGTACCTTATGAGGGAATTCAAGAAATGGCTGACCGTTTAGTTGAACTGTTTACTCAGGAAGATAAACTACAAAAAATGTCTACTCAGTCTTATGAATTAGCTAGACGCTATTCTGAAGAAAATGTCTGGAAAGCTTGGCAGGCCCTTATTGACGATGCAAACAAAAAGAATATTGACTATCGTTCTCCGATTACAGAGGGAATAGGGGATCAAAGGATATATTCTGCAAAAAAATCTAAGTAGAAAAAGAAAAGTTATAACAATTGTTGTTATAGCTTCTTTTGTTATAAAAATTTCAGCTAAAAAGGAGCATTAAAAATATATTTGGCTTAAAGGTTTGAGCAATCTTACTAAATGGTATAGATTGAAAAAAAAATGATAAAGCGCTATAATATGAAATAATTTCATTTTGTTCAGGTAGAATGTATATATTTAATGATTTGTGATGAGGAGAATTAGATGCGCATAGCGAGACAACCAAGATATCAGCAAATTGCATTACAAATTGCTGAAAGAATTGTACGTAATGAACTTAAAGTTGGACAAAAAATATACGCTCGTTCAACTCTTGCAACAACTTTTGCTGTCTCACCCGAAACGGCACGTAAAGCAATCAATGTTCTAAGCGATTTGGGAATTGTTGACCCTGTTCATGGGAGCGGTGTGAATATTGCTTCAAAGCAAAAGGCACAGGAATATCTGGCACAATATCAAGAAGTGGAAACAATGCAAGATTTACGGACACAAATCATGCAGAGTGTGGAGAGTCAGAGAAGAGAATTAGCCAATTTTTCATCCATCTTGGATAAATTGGTTGACCAAACTGAGCATTTTCAAAAAATAAACCCTTTAACTCCTATTGAATTTGAACTGGAAAAAGACTCTGAAAAGTTCGGACTGAGCCTAGGAGAAATGAATCTTTGGCAAAATACAGGGGCGACAGTTGTTGCCATTTTGCAAAATGCAGAATTAATTGTTTCGCCAGGACCGTACGCAACTTTAAATCAAGGCGATACCTTATATTTTGTGGGAGCATCTGATACAGGACAAATTGTCCAAAATTTCTTTTATGGCAACTAAGACATCGTTTACAAAACGATGCCTTTTTTTAAGTTCAAGTTTAGTTAGTTGACATAGTGACTACATATTGTTATTATTGAGTGGTCACTTTAAATAAGAAAATCACTTGTGAAACTTAAAACTTCTAATTATTAATTAACTTATTTATTTAGAATTTATATTTCTAAAAAAGTTTTAAGCTTCCTTGTGTTAGAGTAAAGGAGAGCTATTTTGCCAGTAAAAATAAAAATTGAACATTTAACTAAAATTTTTGGCAAACGGATTAAAACCGCATTAACCATGGTTGAAAAAGGTGAGCCCAAAAATGAAATTTTGAAAAAAACCGGTGCAACTGTAGGGGTTTATGATACAAATTTTGAAATCAATGAGGGTGAAATTTTTGTCATCATGGGTCTATCTGGTTCAGGAAAATCAACTTTGTTGCGTTTGCTTAACCGATTGATTGAACCAACGAGCGGAAAAATATTTATTGACAACCAAGATGTTGCTACATTAAATAAAGAAGATTTGCTTCAAGTTCGTCGTAAAACAATGAGCATGGTTTTCCAAAATTTTGGTCTATTTCCACATCGAACAATTTTGGAAAATACCGAGTATGGTTTGGAAGTTCAAAATGTGCCAAAAGAAGAACGTCGTAAACGCGCGGAGAAGGCCTTAGATAATGCAAACTTGTTAGACTTTAAAGATCAGTATCCAAAACAATTATCTGGTGGGATGCAACAACGGGTAGGACTTGCGCGTGCCTTAGCTAATGACCCAGAGATTTTGCTTATGGATGAAGCTTTCTCTGCTCTTGACCCTTTGATTCGTCGTGAAATGCAAGATGAGCTACTTGAACTTCAAGCAAAATTTCAAAAAACAATTATCTTTGTTTCTCATGATTTGAATGAAGCCCTCCGTATCGGAGATCGCATCGCAATCATGAAAGATGGTAAAATCATGCAAATTGGTACTGGTGAAGAAATCTTGACTAATCCAGCAAATGATTATGTTAAAACTTTCGTAGAAGATGTAGATCGTGCAAAAGTTATTACAGCAGAGAATATTATGATTCCAGCTTTAACTACTAACATTGATGTTGACGGACCAAGCGTTGCCTTGAAGAAGATGAAGACTGAAGAGGTCAGCTCTCTAATGGCTGTTGACAAAAAGCGCCAATTCCGTGGTGTTGTTACGAGTGAACAAGCTATTGCTGCTAGAAAAAATAATCAACCATTAAAAGATGTGATGACTAAAGATGTCGGAACAGTTTCTAAAGAAATGCTTGTAAGAGATATCTTGCCAATTATCTATGATGCCCCAACGCCTTTAGCAGTTGTTGATGATAATGGATTCCTTAAAGGTGTATTGATCCGAGGAAGTGTTTTAGAGGCCTTAGCTGATATTCCTGATGAGGACGAAGTAGAGGAGATTGAAAAAGAGGAGGAGAATAAATGATTGATTTAGCTATTGGACAAGTACCCATAGCAAACTGGGTGTCATCGGCAACAGATTGGATTACTAGTACTTTTAGTTCAGGATTTGATGTGATTCAAAAATCCGGAACAGTATTGATGAATGGAATTACGGGAGCTTTAACTGCTGTTCCATTCTGGTTGATGATTGCTGTTGTTACTATCCTTGCCATTTTGGTTTCAGGTAAAAAAATTGCCTTTCCTTTATTCACTTTCATTGGTCTCTCTTTGATTGCTAATCAGGGCTTATGGTCAGATTTGATGAGTACAATCACACTTGTCTTACTTTCAAGTTTATTGTCAATCATCATTGGAGTTCCTTTAGGGATTTGGATGGCCAAATCTGATTTAGTGGCTAAGATCGTTCAACCGATTTTGGACTTTATGCAAACAATGCCTGGTTTCGTTTATTTGATTCCAGCGGTTGCATTCTTTGGAATAGGAGTTGTTCCTGGGGTATTTGCCTCTGTTATCTTTGCACTTCCACCAACAGTCAGAATGACTAACTTGGGAATTCGTCAAGTGTCAACGGAATTAGTTGAAGCGGCAGATTCATTTGGTTCAACTGCCCGTCAAAAGCTCTTTAAATTGGAATTTCCTTTGGCTAAAGGAACGATTATGGCCGGTGTTAACCAAACGATTATGTTAGCTCTTTCTATGGTCGTTATCGCTTCTATGATTGGGGCGCCTGGCTTAGGTCGTGGTGTACTTGCAGCCGTTCAATCAGCTGATATTGGTAAAGGGTTTGTAAGTGGGATTTCATTAGTTATTTTGGCTATTATTATTGACCGCTTTACACAAAAACTTAATGTTTCTCCTCTTGAAAAACAGGGAAATCCTACAGTTAAAAAATGGAAACGTGGAATTGCCTTAGTTTCATTGTTAGCTTTAATTGTTGGGGCCTTTTCAGGAATGTCTTTTGGGAAAACAGCCTCTGATAAAAAAGTTGACTTGGTTTATATGAACTGGGATTCAGAAGTTGCATCAATCAATGTTTTGACTCAAGCGATGAAAGAACATGGTTTTGATGTAAAAACGACAGCTTTAGATAATGCGGTGGCTTGGCAAACAGTAGCCAATGGTCAAGCAGATGGAATGGTTTCTGCTTGGTTACCAAATACGCATAAAACACAATGGCAAAAATATGGTAAATCTGTTGATTTGTTAGGTCCTAACCTTAAAGGGGCTAAAGTTGGGTTTGTTGTTCCAAGCTATATGAATGTTAATTCAATTGAAGATTTAACAAATCAAGCGAATAAGACAATCACAGGTATTGAACCAGGTGCAGGTGTAATGGCTGCTAGTGAAAAAACGCTTAATAGCTATGATAATCTTAAAGATTGGAAACTTGTTCCTTCATCATCAGGTGCAATGACTGTAGCTCTTGGTGAAGCAATCAAACAACATAAAGATATTGTCATTACTGGTTGGTCTCCTCATTGGATGTTTAACAAATATGATTTGAAATATTTGGCTGATCCAAAAGGAACAATGGGAACTTCAGAAAATATTAATACCATTGTTCGTAAAGGTTTGAAGAAAGAAAATCCAGAAGCTTATAAAGTTTTAGATAAGTTTAATTGGACAACTAAGGATATGGAAGCTGTCATGCTTGATATTCAAAATGGTAAAACACCAGAAGAAGCTGCCAAAAATTGGATTAAAGATCATCAAAAAGAAGTTGATAAATGGTTTAAATAATCTATGAAGATTTAGGTTTAATGAAAACTTTCTAGCATTATAGTTAGAAGGTTTTTTATTATTTCATTCTAAGTTTATTATTTTTAGATTTATAACATTTATGTTAAAATGATTTTGTAGAGTCGAATGAGAAAATTTTACTAAAGTTTTATTATTTGACTGTTTATCTATAAAACTAGGAGGAGAGAGAAATGAATCGTACATTTATTAAAGGCTTTTTGACAGGGAATGCACTTTTGATAGCTGGACTTGCTGCCACTGCTATTGGCATTAAAGCAAAAGTTATCAATCCTATCAAGAAAAAAGAAGAACAAATTGAATTGGGTAGAAAACGAGCAGCCAGAAAACGGATTGCCCCCTAAGCAAAAAAATATGATAATAAAAACGTAAATCTGTGGATTTACGTTTTTTTATTATATTCCTTTAAAAATAAGCTCATTGATAGAAGCATTCATGAAAAACATGAATTTTGGACGGAACTTATCTAAGTGGATTGGAATGTCGGCTTCTAGCCAAAGGGTTAGAACGGTAATGAGTTGAGCATTAAAATATTTTAGAAGTTCTTGAGCTGTAAAATAATTTGCTAAGCCATGTTCTTTTATAAGAAAGTTAAAACGTTTTTCAGCCCATTTCCAAGTTCTATCACTTACTGGTTCAATTAAACGAAAAGGAAGTTGAGAGCTGTAGATAATATGCGCTTCTTCTTTATGTTGCCAAAGGACTGGAAGTAGAAGGTCAGCAAGGAGTTCAATTGTTACATCTTCACAGTTATATTGAAGTAAACGCTCATTAACTTCATCTACAATATTCAGATAGATATATTCGACAATTCCAGGCACACCAGATTTAAAATTATTTTTAATCGTTGTACGGGTAATGTGTGACCGTTTAGAGATTTCTTCAATGGTTACTTTTTGAGATTCGGAGGCGATATTTAAGAGAGTGCGAACAATAATTTCTTTCGTATCTTTTGTCATGATGCTTCTATTTTATACTTCAAGGAGTATAAAATCCTTTCTTTTTTAAGTTATCTACTTAATAGGCAATAATTAAAAATAATCTATTATAGATAATTTTTTTAGTATTTTGAAATAGTATATAATTATTTTAGTAAGAAATTAATTGTTTTGATTATTTTTTAATTTCATAAAAACTTTTACAAAATCTTTGCTTTTTTTGTAATATATAATTGTTGATAGTTTTGACATAGCGCTGTGAAAAATAAAATCAATAATGGAAAGGAAAGACGAGGTGAAAGTTTATCAAAATGAAAATGTTTATGAAGCATTTAATCATCGACTAGAATATATTTGTAGCTATTTTGACCATCTGATTATTTCTTTTTCTGGTGGTAAAGATTCAGGTTTGATGTTGGAATTGGTTCATCTTTATTATGAAAGTCATGATTGGATGAAAAGAGGAATAGAAGTTTCTGTTTTTTATTTGGATTATGAGGGAAATTATCAAGAAACTAAAGATTATATTGAACGTTCAATGGGAAAATATCCAGAATTTGATTATTATTACGTCTGTCTTCCTGTATCGGCTTCTTGCGGAATTTCGATGTCACAATCGACTTGGTTGCCTTGGGACCCAGGACATCAAGAGCTTTGGTTGAATTCAATTCCTCCAGAAGCTATTTGTTTAGAAAATCAAGAATTTCCATTTTTTAAAGTTGGAATGTCTGATTATGAGTTTCAAAGTAAGTTTTGTCAGTGGCTTCATCGAGAAAAAGAGGCTGTACGAACGGCTGTTTTGGTGGGAATTCGTGCTCAGGAAAGCTTAAACCGTTATAATGCGGTGACGCGCGAGGAAACTTTTTCTCGTTTTGGAACGACTAACTACAGTCATCGTATTAGTCAAGATGTCTTTAATTTTTATCCAATGTATGACTGGCTATTTGAAGATATCTGGAGAGCTAATGCTAAATTTGAGCTTGATTATAATCATCTTTATGATTTGTATTATCAGGCGGGAGTTCCTTATAAATCAATGAGGGTTGCTAATCCTTTCCATCAGTGTGGGGTCCATTCATTAAAACTTTATCAGGCTTTAGAACCAGCGACTTGGGGAAAATTAGTTGGTCGTGTTAATGGAGCAAATTTTGCAGCGCTTTATGGTGGAACTGCAGCAATGGGTTACCGTGGAGCTGTGCTACCTAAGGGACATACTTGGAAATCTTACGTTGAATTTTTACTTAAGACATTGCCAGAGGAAACTCGAAAGGTTTATCGTAAAAAATTTAAATCTTCGATGAATTATTGGATGAAAACTGGTGGAGCTTTATCAGAAAATGTGATTGATGAGTTAGAAGAACTTGGTTTGGAATTTGAACGTTTGGGTCCACCAACTAATAAACGTAAGTATAAGCAAAGATACGAAGTGATTCGCTTTAAAGATTATCCAGATGATGTGCCAATTAAGAATTTTAGATTGGTTCCTTCATACAAACGCATGTGTATCACGATTTTAAAGAATGATACTTCTTGTCAGTATATGGGGTTTGGTCAAACAAAGGATGAATTACAGAAAAAACAAGAGGCAATGGAAAAATGGGAGACATTTTTATAAGTCCAGCTTATGATATTAGACGAGTGCCAATTGAGAAGATTAGAGCAAATGCTTATAATCCAAATCGAACAGCACCTCCTGAATTTCAACTACTTGAACGGTCGATTTTGGAAGATGGTTATACAATGCCTATCGTTTGTTATTACGATAAAGAACGGGATTTTTATGAAATTGTGGATGGTTTTCATCGTTATCTTGTCATGAAAAATTCTGAAGAAATTGCTAAACGAGAAGGAAATTGTTTACCTGTGTCGATTATTGACCGTCCGCTTGAAGATAGAATTGCTAGTACCATTCGACATAATTGTGCTAGGGGAACACATTCAATCGAATTGATGACAGAAATTGTTCAACAATTGGTAGAATCGGGGTTGAGTGACCAGTGGATTATGAAACATATTGGAATGGATAAAGAAGAGTTGCTTCGTTTAAAACAGTTGAGCGGTTTGGCTTCACTTTTCCAAAATCAGGAATTTTCTCGGGCTTGGAATTGGGAAGAGGATGAAGAAATCAGTGAAGAGTGAATTTGAATGTTTCTTTGAATTTATTTTATTCACTTATTGAAAAGTTATCTATAAAAAAATTAAAAAAGAAGGATTATTATTATGGAACAAGAATATTTGTTTGTTTACTCAAGATTAAAATTGTTGATTAAAGATGCTCATAAATCTTTTAATCAAGTTGAGCGGGAACTTGGTTATCCTCGGAATACTTTGAAAAATTATAAGTATAAGAAAAAACCGAGTGTTGGTCGTGTTTTTGAAATGGCAAATTATTTTAATGTATCAATTGAATTTTTGTTAGGAATCGAAGAAAAAGACAATAAAAATAGTTTAGCTTACCGTTTAGAAAAATTGAATCGTGAGAAAAAAGAACTTGAAATTTTGATTTTAGAGGGTCAAAAAGAATAAGAAATTTTAGAAATAATTTTTCACTAAAACATTAGCGTTAAGGTATTGACACTTTTTTGTAAATGTTGTATTATTGTTCTAGTTGAATGAATATTAATTACTGAAATTTATTTGACGTCTTTTCTTACATAGTATTAGGGAATGGATTTTGATGATTTATTTTCTTAGAGGTTCTTTCTTTGTAGGAAGAGCCTTTTAGTTTTCTTTATTTTTGACTTAAAAGTTACAAATTAAATCTTAAATAAGGGCTTATGTTATAATTAAGATATATTGAATAGGAAATGAGAAAGTTATGGAAGAGAAAAAATCTTCAGGGATGTTTGCGGTTTTTGCGGCACTTGGGGCTAATGTTCTGGTTGCAATCAGTAAGTTTATTGGATTTGGTTTATCTGGCTCAGCAGCGATGCTTAACGAAAGTATTCACTCAGTGGTGGATTGTGGGAATCAGATTTTACTTTTGTTTGGTGACCGTCGTTCAAGACAAGCGAGCACTAATCTCCATCAATTTGGCGAAGCTAGGGCAAAATATTTCTTTAGTATGATAGTGGCAACATTCCTCTTTTTTGGTGGGGGTGTCATTGGTGTAATGGAGGCCTATGATAAGTTGGTTCATCCAGCACACAGTGTTGAAAATGCGGGCATTGTTATTGGAATCTTGTTGATTGGGATGGCAATTGAAGGTTCATCATTAAGAGTGGCTTTTAAAGAAATTAGTGAATTGAATACAGAAAAATTACCAATCTTTAAGTTTTTACATGAAAGTCGTCACAGTGAAATTTTAGTTATTTTTGCTGAGGATTTATGCGCAATTATTGGTTTACTTTTAGCGCTTTTAGGAACTGTTTTGACGATGGTGACGGGAAATCCTGTTTTTGATGCAATTAGTGGGTTATTGATTGGGTTCTTGCTTATGGCAGCAGCGATTTTCTTGACAAGAGAATTCTATAGTTTAATTGTTGGTGAACGTGTGACAGATAGTGATTTAGAAAAGATTTTGATAGCTTTTGAGCGTCCTGAAGTAGAACGAGTAATTAATGTTAAAACAGTTCACCTTGGCCCAACAGAGATTTTGATTGCAGCAAAAATTGATTTGGTGAGTCAACTTGTCTTAGAAGATTATGAAATTATTAATCAAATTGAAGCGGAAATCAGAAAAAAAATTAGTGATAAGAAGTGCTATATTTATATTGAAATTGACGAATTCGTTCAGGGCTATGTCCAATCTTCAGATTTATAAGCCTAATTTACTGACAGAAATATTTTAAAGATGAGACAAGAAGGAGAGCGCCTATGAAAAATTTTTTTAATCATATTGAACTGAAATTTGCCAATCTACTATCGAAAATTAGTTTTATGTTGCTTATGGTAGTAGGGCTTTTGATGGTTTATTTTCTATTTAGAGAAGTTTATAATCTTGTTTTACTTGCTTTTCTTTCTGAGAGTGAGGTTCATTATTATGATATTTTGGAAAGTATTCTCTCCTTCTTTATCTTCTTTGAATTTTTAACTTTGATTATCACTTCATTGAGAAATAAAGGACATGTGTCATTAATTTTCCTCTTATCACTCGGGATTACTTCACTGATTCGACTGTTGTTAACCTATCATGAACGATTGGTTGGAGTATTATTGATTGCTAGTGCTATTCTGATATTAATTATTGGTGTCTTTGTCTTAAAGAAATTTGTTTTTCCAAATGATGATACAGCAGATTATTTCTAACCTTGCCTGACAGTTCTGTCAGTAAAATTGAAGACAATAAAAATACTGACAGATTTGTCAGTATTTTTTTTAGAATTTTTTCAGGTAAATTTTGTCAATATAGTGATTTTCTGTTTTGTGAAGAATAATTTCTGCCCGATTTCTTGTGGGCTCAATATATTCTCTGAGATTGACACGATTGACACGTGCCCATGTTTCACGGGCTAGATTGATTACTTTATCTTCTGGCATTTTTGTAAATTGATGATAGAAATTTGTCTGGTCATATTTAGCTAATTTTAAAAGGCTGTCAAAACGTTCGAGGTACCATTTTTCAATGAGTTTTTCGTCAGCATCGACATAAATTGAAAAATCATAAAAATCACTGATATAAAGCAGTTGATTTTGTGGATTTTGAAGCACATTAATTCCTTCTACAATGAGAATATCAGGGCTGTCAATGATTTGACTTTGGTTGGGTAAAATATCGTAAGTTTCATGTGAGTAAATCGGAACTTCAAATTTTTCACCATTTTTGACGTGATAAAGAAAACTTGTTAATTTTTCCATATCATAGCTTTCTGGAAAACCTTTGCGGTCGAGAATCCCCATATTTTTTAAATCATTAGTCGTGTACAAAAAGCCGTCGGTTGTCACTAAATCAACGGTTAATTTTGGAAAGGCACGTGAAAGGAGAAGTTGGAGAAGCCTTGCAGTCGTTGATTTTCCAACGGCGACTGAGCCAGAAATCCCAATGATGAGTGGGGGAGTTTTGACAATTTTTTGTAAGAAAAGTCCCTTAGAGTAACTCATGTCTTCTAAATTTTTTTTATATAAGCGAAGAAGATGAATCAGTGGTAAATAGACGTCCTCCACATCTTGTAAGCTGATTTCATCATTGAGTGAGCGGATTGACTCTAACTCATCATGAGTTAAGGGAGCAATTGAAGTATTATAAAGATTTTGCCATGTTTTTCGGCTAATTTCGTCAAAATTAATGAATTCATTCATGACAAATATTTTATCATATTTTTGGCTTATCAAGGTAAAAAAACTAATAAATCTGTAAGCGTATTAAATAAGTTACTGACAAGATTTTTACACTTCTGTCAGTAAAGGTGTAAGAGATTACAAAATAAGTAGAAGTTCTAAAAATTTTTTTAAGATAAAAAAGGGCTTTTATGTTAAAATAAAATTAATGGTTAAAACAAATATGTATTATGAAGACAATCAAGATTTATCGCATGACTTCCAGACCTTAACAGTTGAATTATTAGGTCAGTCAATGCGTTTTAAAACGGATCGTGGTGTCTTTTCAAAAAATGGAATTGATTATGGTTCTCGTGTTTTATTAGAAAACTATCAACCTGAAAGTGCAAAAAGTCTTTTAGATGTTGGGTGTGGTTATGGAACATTAGGGTTAACCTTAGCTAAAAAGTTTGATTTAGATGTGACAATGGTTGATGTTAATAGTCGGGCACTTGATTTATGCCGTCAAAACGCGATTGACAATGCTGTCAGTAACAGTAAAATTGAACTTTCAAATATTTATGAGTCTGTCAGTGAAAAATATGATGCGATTATCTCGAATCCGCCAATTAGGGCCGGTAAAGAAGTGGTCCATAAAATTTTAGCTGGTGCTTTTAGTCACTTAAATGATGGAGGGCATTTGACAATTGTTATCCAAAAGAAACAGGGTGCCCCGTCTGCTCAAAAGAAAATGGAAGAAGTATTTGGTAATTGTCAGCTTGTAGCCAGAGATAAAGGATACTTTATTTTAAGAAGTTATAAAAATATATAATTATTGATAAGATAAAACGAGGAGGAGCCTATGACCTATCGGATGGTTGATCTCATTCAAAAGAAAAGAGATGGTGGTGAATTTAGCCAAGCTGAAATCGATTGGATGATTGAAAATTATGTCAAAGGAATCGTGCCAGACTATCAAATGTCAGCACTTGCGATGGCAATTTATTTTAAAGGGATGACAACAGAAGAAACTGCTCATCTCACGATGGCAATGGTTCATTCAGGAAAAGAATTCGATTTGACTGATATTGCCGGAATCAAGGTTGATAAACATTCTACTGGTGGAGTGGGTGATAAAGTAACACTTATTTTAGCTCCGCTTGTAGCGTCATTTGGGGTTCCTGTTGCGAAAATGTCTGGTCGTGGGCTTGGACATACGGGAGGAACTTTGGACAAATTGGAGTCAATTCCTGGCTTCAAATTTGAAAAAACGGAAAAAGAATTTATTGATCAGGTCAAAGAAACAGGAATTGCCATAATTGGGCAATCCGATGAACTTGTTAAAGCCGATAAATTACTCTATGCTCTTCGAGATGTCACAGCAACTGTTGATATTATTCCTTTAATTGCTAGTTCTGTCATGTCCAAAAAAATTGCCGCAGGCTCTGACGCCATTCTACTAGATGTAACCGTAGGGGATGGGGCTTTTATGAAGTCGGTTGAAGATGCTCGCCTTCTCGCTCAAACAATGGTTGACCTTGGTAAATCTGTAGGACGAGAAACGGTCGCTGTCATCACAAATATGAGTCAACCTCTTGGTTTTGCTATCGGAAATCGAAATGAAATGACTGAAGCAGTTCATACTCTGCAAGGAATAGCGCCAAAGGAATTTCAAGAATTTATTGCGGAACTTGCCCAAATTATGCTACAACTTGCGGGACTTGAAAAATCAATTCCTGAAATTTTAGAGCATTTTACTAATGGTTTAGCTTACGGAAAATTTGTTGAAATGGTCAAGGCTCAAGGTGGTGACCCAACTGCCTTTGATTATTTGACAGCTCCTCTTCAAGTAAAATATCAAGTGGAAATTAAAGCAGATAAATCAGGATTTATTAGTGAAGAAAAAGCCTTAGGAATTGGTCTTCTTGCTATGAAATTAGGAGCAGGACGTGCAACTAAGACTGATGATATTGATTTTGAAGCAGGCGTTACTCTGACGAAAAAGGTAGGAGATAAAGTGAGTGCCGGTGAAGTCATTGCTCATCTTTATTCTAATCGCGAAATTACTGACGAATTAGTTGTTGAATTTAGTGACAGCTTGGTCATTAGTGATCAACAAGTTCATCAAAAAGAAATTCTAGAAATTATCAGATAAGATGAAAAATGATTTAAAAATTCCAACACCTGTCATGGCCCTGCAAGTCATCTTGTCAGCTTTGGCTGGAGCAGCGACCAAATTGTACTTACAAAATTTTGGTTGGCTTATTCAACTTATTGCTTTTATCATTATCTTCGTTGTAGTCTATCTCATCGTTGGAATGATTTACTTAAGATTAAAAAAATAGAAAGAACTTAAAATGCAAATTAATAAATATATTGACCATACTATTCTTAAAGCCGATGCTCCAAAATCTAAAATTCAACAAATAATTGATGAAGCAAAAAAATATGATTTCATGAGCGTTTGTATTAACCCAACATGGGTAAATTATGCCAGTGAAGAACTTAAAGACTCAGACGTTAAAGTATGTACAGTAATTGGTTTTCCTTTAGGTGCAAATACTTCTGAAGTCAAAGCTTTTGAAGCTAAAAACGCTATTGAAAATGGTGCTGATGAAATTGACATGGTCATTAATATTGGTGCAGCCAAATCTAAGGATTGGGATCTTGTTGAGTCAGATATTGCAGCTGTCAACGCAGTAAAAGATGATAAAATTCTTAAAGTTATCATTGAAACAAGCCTCTTGACTGACGATGAAAAGATTAAAGCTTGCCAAATTGCTAAAGCAGTTGGTGCTGATTTTGTCAAAACTTCAACAGGCTTCTCAACAGGTGGAGCGACTGTTCATGATGTAAAATTAATGCGTCAAACGGTTGGCCCAGATATGGGAGTTAAGGCTTCTGGTGGAGTTCATAATCTTGAAGAAGCAAAAGCAATGATTGATGCTGGTGCAACACGTCTTGGTGTTTCGGCTGGTGTTGCAATTATGGAAGGTCTGACTTCAAATGACAACTACTAAAAAAATGATTGCTGCCGCACGCGAAGCGGCAAGTTTGGCATATGTTCCTTACTCTCATTTTCCTGTAGGAGCAGCTTTTCATACAACTGATGGTCGAATTATCACAGGTTGTAATATTGAAAATGCTAGTTTTGGACTTTCTAATTGTGCTGAACGAACAGCTATTTTTAAAGCAATATCAGAAGGCCTGAAAGATTTTGATGCTCTTTATGTATTCGGAGAAACAGAAGAACCAATTAGTCCTTGTGGTGCTTGTAGACAAGTTATTGCAGAATTTTGTCCAGCAGATATGCCAGTTTTTTTGATTTCCAAAAATGATAATGTAAAAGAAACTTCAGTTGAGGAACTTTTACCATATTCTTTCAAAAATCTTGATTAAAATAAAATTGATATGCTATCAACAGGTAGCATATTAATTTGTAACTAAAGTAAGCGCTTTAACTTTTTTCTTTTAAAAAACGTAAAAATGGTAATTACTGATAAATATGAATAATTCTTAGTAATTGATAGGTTATTTCCGAACGTTTGGTGAGAAAAAGGGATATTCAGCTTATTTGGACTTGCAAAAAGACTAAATATATCTTAAAATAGTCTTAAGCTATATTTAGCCAAACAAAACTCGGAGGATACCCTTTCCATGAAAAAACGTGTAATCGCAGTTAGTGCTCTCGCACTTGCATCAGTCGCAGTCCTTGCAGGATGCCGTTCACATGACGCAGCCGGATCAGGTAAAGCAAAAACTGACCTTAAAGCAGCAATCGTCACCGATACTGGTGGTGTAAACGACCGTTCATTTAACCAATCCGCTTGGGAAGGTCTTCAAAGCTGGGGGAAAGAAAATAACCTGAAAAAAGGTACAGGATACACTTATTTCCAATCTAATTCTGCTTCAGATTATACAACTAACTATAACTCTGCGGAACAACAAGGCTACAAACTTTTGTTTGGTATCGGATTCTCTTTACAAGATGCAACATCAGCTGCAGCAAAAAATAATCCTAAATCTAACTTTGTAATCGTTGACTCAGTCATCAAAGACCAAAAAAATGTGGCATCAGCAACTTTTGCTGATAACGAAAGTGCCTACCTTGCTGGTGTAGCTGCCGCAAAAGCAACTAAGACTAACAAAATTGGTTTCATCGGTGGAATGCAATCAGATGTTATTACACGTTTTGAAAAAGGTTATGAAGCTGGAGCTAAATCTGTAAACCCAGATATTAAAGTTGATGTTCAATATGCGGGATCTTTCTCTGACGCGGCCAAGGGTAAAACAATTGCTGCAGCTATGTACGGTGCTGGTGATGACGTAGTTTATCAATGTGCCGGTGGTGTAGGAACTGGTGTCTTCAGTGAAGCTAAAGCATTGAACTCAACTAAAAATGAGGCTGACAAAGTTTGGGTTATCGGTGTTGACCAAGACCAAGAATATCTTGGAAAATACAAATCTAAAGACGGTAAAGATTCTAACTTTGTACTTGTATCAACAATCAAAGAAGTTGGTAATGTTGTAAAAGATATCGCTGACAAGACTAAAGATGGTAAATTCCCTGGTGGAACAATCGTTACTTATGACCTTAAAAATGGTGGGGTTAACTTAGGACTTGACAGTGCAAATTCAGAAATCAAAGATGCAGTTGCTAAAGCAAAAGCAGATATTATTGATGGAAAAATCACTGTTCCTTCAAAATAATTGAATACTGATAAAAGATAAAAAAGAGTTAGTTATATTAGCTAATTCTTTTTTTATAAATTTAACGTAAATAGAAAATAAGATTTGTGATTATTTTAAATGTTCTTTATTTGTAAGTCATATGAACTGTGATATAATGGTAGACAGATATTAAAGTGGTATATATTGTTATTATTTAGTTAGGGGGAACTATGGCAAGAAAATCAGTACCGAATTATGTAAAAATACATGATGCCTTAAAAGATGAAGTTGAAAAAGGCATCTGGAAAATTGGACAACGTCTTCCAAGCGAACGTGATTTGGCCGAGCGCTTTACTGTCAGTCGAATGACTGCAAGACAAGCGGTAACAGCTTTGGTTGATGAAGGAATTCTTGACCGTCGAGTAGGTTCTGGAACTTATGTTGCTAGCCGACGTGTTCGTGAAAAAATGCGTGGAACAACTTCCTTTACAGAAATTATCAGCTCACAAGGTAAAGTTCCTTCAACAGAAGTTTTGAGTTATATTAGAACGGCGCCAAATGAGGTTGAATGTGAAAAACTAAATATCACCAAAAAGGATTCCATCATCCGAATGGAGCGGATTCGTTATGCGGATAATGTTCCAATTTGTTATGAAGTGGCAAGTATTCCTTTCAAATTGGTCAAATCATTTGATAAAAAAGAAATTACGAGTAACTTCTTTAAAACTTTGGAGAGTCATGGACATGTGATTGGTCGTAGTGAACAGATTGTTTCAGCTAAAAGAGTGAGTACAGAGGTTTCAGAGTATTTAAAAACAAGAGTTGGAGCTGCTATTCTTGGCTTAACTCAGGTTTCTTATTTAACAGACGGTACAGCTTTTGAATATGTCTTATCTCAATATGTCGGTGACCGTTTTGAATTTTATTTGGAAAGATAAAAAGGACTTAGTGAAGTCCTTTTTTTACTTGCCGACGATATTTGTACTGACGAAGTTGAAAATGAATCCAACATCCTATACAAAAACCACTTAAAGCAATGGAAGCGGCTAGAAAAACAAATGCTGCAAAGATTATTGCTAAGGTAGGATGATTAGTGATTGAGAAAATCAAACTAGCACTTAATAGAACAGTAGCGATAATTTGATTGAAGCGAAGGTCTGATTTATCTTCGAGCACATATTCTGAAGCTTTCTTCTTTAGAAAGCTTTTGGCGATTAAAATAATAAAATTTTTCTCGAAAAGAATGCCAGATAGTCCAGCGAGAATAGGAAGTAGTAGAATCCAATAGAAATGAGTGATGACTGCCAAAATGACACTGAGAACAATAAAAGTTTGATTAGTACGAACGAGTGGGCGAGGAATGCCCTGAAATGTATATTTAGCCATAAAAACTCTCCAATCTTGATAAATTGATTTTATCTTAATTGGAGAGTTTTGGTTATAATATTTTTTTAATTTGATAAGTAAATTTGTTGAAGGCTTCGATTAAAGATTGACGGTGAAAGTTGTTCCTTTTCCAAGAATGGATACAACGTCAATTGTTCCGTGAAGCTCTTGAACATTTTTCTCGACGATAGCAAGTCCTAAACCTGTTCCATTAACTTCTGCTCGACTTTCATCAACCCGGTAGAAGCGGTCGAAAATTCGCTCTTTTTGAATTTCACTAAGACCAGGACCATTGTCAGTTACACTGAAAATGACTTTATTTTGTTCAAGATGTAAGCTGACAAAAATTTGCCCATTTGCTGGAGTGTATTTAATTGCATTTTCAATCAAATTCTCAAAAATGCTATGAACCATTTGTTCATTGGTTTTAAAAGTGATTTCTTCAATTTGGGATTCTAAATGAAGTGATTTTTCATTAATTTGTGGTCCTGAGCTTTGGAGAATATTTTGTATCAAAGCTGAAAGATTAATTTTCTTTTTATCAATTCGATGATTTTGTTTGGTCAAAAGCAGCGTATCCTGAACTAAATCCATCAGGCGTGAACTTTCCTTATTGATAATTGATGCAAAATTTTTTGTGTCAGAACTTGAAATTGAATCTGTTTCCAGAAGTTCAGCGAAGCCTTTGATAGAAGTAAGGGGAGTTTTTAATTCATGAGAAACGTTAGCAATAAAAGCATTGTGGGCATCCACTGTTCGACGATAAGAGCTAACATCCATCATAGTCACCATAAATCGACTATCCAAATCAGGTAAAGGAGTGATACGGACTTGATAATAAGCCCCAAGTTTTTCAAAATAAAAAAGTTTTTCTTGAATATCAGGATGTAAAATTTTATCAACAAGAAAATTTAAGAAATCAGCATAGGGGCTGAAAATATCTAGATTTTCAGTATCTGAAAATTCATTTTTGAAAGAAGCATTGGTCCGACGAATTTTTCCTTTATTATTATAAATGAAAATCGGAAATTGGAAAAATTCAATAAATTCGTAGAGATTTTCTTTCTTTTCAGTATGAGAAAGTGCTTGTTTCTGAATTTTTTCGCCCAGTTTATTGAGCTCAGTTGTAATTTTATCGTCGTTCTCATTCATTAAATAGCTTTGAGTTAATGGACTGCGCTCGATATTTTTAATTTTAGCAACGGTATTTTCTCGAAAAACATAAGCTCTCTGAGCAGAACGTAAAACTTGGATGGCGACAGCCAAGTAAAATAAAATTGCAAAAATGATAATGGCAAAATCGGTAAAGAAAGTAGAGGTACGATTTTCTGTAACCTTTAGATAACCGTTAATTTGACCCTCGCTAAATATGGGACTGGTCACGGTTATTTCTTGAGAATCTAAACTACGTGCGTAAGTCGCACCCTTTTTAATTTTTTTAGTATCCGAATTTACTGTATTCTTTGGAAGATGTTCAAAATTATCTGGCAGAGGATTATCAGGATGTTTTTCTAAAAAGAGTTGTATTTTATCTATTGTTTTTAATACTCGATTTGTATCATTTTCTAAGATATTTTGGTTCGATAGAATCACCAAACTTAAGGTCGCAATAATATATAGGACCGTCATAAGCATGATGTGTTTAAGTTTCATTTTCTTCAAAATAGTATCCGAATCCTCGTTTTGTTTTGATATAATGATTATTTAATTTTTTACGAATTTTAGAAATGAGCACATCAATGGTGCGGGTTTCAGCAGTGTCTGAAATTCCCCAAAAATGTTGTAGGAGTTCTTCACGACTGACAATTTTCCCCTCTCTTTTAGCTAAGAGTTCAAGGATTTCAAATTCTCGTTTGGTTAAATCTAAAACTTTTTCGTCAAAAGTGACTTCTTTTTTTATAAAATCAATGACCAATCTGTCAGTAACTAATGATGAAGGACTCTCATCTAAAGATTCACTGACAGTTTCGGAGGGTGCTTGGTTATACATTTGATTTCTGCGAATGAGCGCATCGGCTCTGACAATGATTTCTTTCATTGGAGTCGTTTTATCTAAATACTCATCAGAACCTGCTGACAGCCCTGTCAGTTTCATTTCATCATCCTCTCGAGCAGTTAAAATTAAAATTGGTGTAAAATTACCTTCTTTACGAAGTTTTTGGGTGACTTCAATTCCGGAATATTCGGGCATCATTAAATCAAGTAGAAGTAAATCAAAGGGATTTTTACGAGCTTTGTCATAAGCTTTTTTCCCGTCCGATACAATAGTTACTTCGTAATCATTTTGCCGAAAATTATAAGATAAAAGGGTCAAAATTGCCCGATCATCATCAGCAATTAAAATTTTTTTCATACTTTCAATTATAACGAAAACAAGGAGTTTTGTATAGAATAAATTATTATTTTGAGCTAAAAAAATAATGGATATTTAGACTTTGATAAAGATAAAAAAATTACATTTTATTATTTTAAATCATCAATTAGAAAATAATGAATAAACATAAAAAATGATATAAATTTTGTTATAATAGAGTTTATGGAAATCGAAAAAACGAATCGGATGAATACTCTTTTTGAGTTTTATGCGACACTCTTGACTGATAAACAAATGAATTACATTGAACTTTATTACGCTGATGATTATAGTTTGGCAGAGATCGCTGAAGAATTTAATATCAGTCGTCAAGCTGTCTATGACAATATCAAAAGAACAGAAAAAGTACTTGAAAGTTACGAAGAAAAATTACATCTTTTTAGTAATTATGTGGTTCGTAATCAATTGTTAGAAGAACTGATGACAAAGTATTCTACTGACCAATATTTAATCAGTAAATTACAAGAAATTCAACAAATTGATGAAGAAGAGTTTTAAAGAATTTACTGACAGAAATTTTTTTATTACTGACAGCTTTGAATCAAATGATAAAGGAATCTGTCAGCTCACCTTTCTCATAGAGAATACATACTTTAATGAAAATTTACTGACAGAAAAGTTGAAATATGCTATAATTAGACTTCAAGGTTCAAAGATTTACTGACAAAATAATCAGTAGCTCTCTCCTAAAATTTGGGGGCGTTACGGATTCGACAGGCATTGTCGCGCATGAACTGCAACTGCTGAGGGATCAGGATAATCATCCGCAGATAAATATAACTGCTAAAAATAATACACAAACTTACGCAATGGCAGCCTAAACAGCACCATGCGTGCCTGATTTTTGCTCACTGATGGCAACTTGACGGCCTAAACTTTTAGTCAGATACGTTGTTGTGGAGGCTTGACGCAGCAAAAGAGATTTAAAGCCCCGCAAAATGTCGCTGTTTGAGACTGGCTTTGGCATTTTGTTAAATTTGAGAAAGTCCTATGGTTGTAGACGTTGATGTAGCAAGGTGTTTGGACAGGGGTTCGACTCCCCTCGCCTCCATTGAATGGATTTTATAGAATCCTATAGTATTAGAAATCGCTCAACAGAGCGGTTTTTCTTTTCTCTAATCCGATATGATACGATACAATCTGATAAAAGGGAGGTGGAAAATAAAAAAACGGTTTATATACACTGGTTAAAAATCAATATAATCGGAAAATTATTGTCCTTTTTTTATCTTTAGAAAATTTAGTAATGTGAGTTTAAATGTTCACTGTAGTTTTTAAATTCTCATAGCTTAGGCGATATTAAACTTATTTCAAACTCATGCCAGATTCAATAAGTAAGCTTGCTTGGGTATGTCTTAATGCGTGAATACTAATAAGTGCAATATATTTAGCTGTAGTTATCTCTGAAAGCCATTTTCGGATCAAAAATTTGTTTTGATTTAGGTTATGTTATTGCAAATTTAAAAAGATTCTACAATTTTTCTTCACCAAGAACAGCATTTCAAATTCTAATTTACTCTATATTGGTCAAATCTTACAAATATTAGGAATTAAGTTTGATTTTTGTTTAGTAATTTTTTTATTACACTTGTATAAATCGATTTTTGGTATATTAAGATAATTATTCATTCTATGAATTAGATAAGTTGGGCTATTAAGCGGTTTTTGGGGGTATAGTTTTTTTATATAACTAAAAAATACAGTTTTTTTAATAATTGGTATTGCTAAAATGTAATGCATATGCTACAATACTTTTTGTGTGTAAATTTTGAAAAAAAGAGGAAACTTTAAAAATGAAAATCAAAAAGATTATCATTGCAGCAGCAACATTTGCTATTGTATTTAGCGCAACTATCGGTGTTAAAACATTAGCAGACAATTATTGGACTGGACATGGAGAAATTCAGACCATTAACAATAACATCGATACACTTTCAAATCGAGTTAAGACAAAAAATCAAACAATTTCTGATTTAAATAATACAATTGCAAACTTAAAAAGTTCAGTTGATTCTCAAAATTCACAAGTAAGTGCACTTCAAGCTCAGTTAGCACAAGCAAATGTGGATAAACAAAATGAAATTCAAGCTAAGATTAATGAAATCAATGCTAAAATTGCAGAAGGCAATCAAAAAGTAGCCGATAAACAAAAAGAAGTTGATTCAGCAAATCAAACAATTGCCCAATTAAATCAACAACTTAATGATTTGCGTCAACAGTCCAGTCAAAGTAATGACCAAGCTTTACGTGAGGTACAAGATACTAGAGCAAAGTCAGACCAAGCTGTTAAAGATGCACAATAAAACATATAATTAAAGCCCTGACATAGTGATTTGACCCCTAATAAATAGACTTAAAAGTCTAGTTATTAGAGGTATATCACTATGTTAGGGTTATTTTTAAAAATTTATATTGACTTAGGATTATTTCTATAGGTTGGCTATTATTTTACATTTTCAGTTGGATGATTCGTTCCTTTCCAGTCCTCCAATGCGTAGCTAAATTCATAGGATTCTAATCCTTCTGATAGAAGAATCAATAACGCTTATTACTAATGTAGTCCTAGCTGTCAAATCATATACACATAAATTTTATTCTTACCAAGTTGTTTTACATGATTTTGCAAATCTTTAGATAGGTAAATAAATTTATTTAAACGATAAAACTGTCAGAAAATATAAGTAGAGTAACGATGAAAATTGAGTAGAAATTTTAATAATTGTTGCTATTATAGCTATTCAAACATTTTGTGGAGATATTGGAAATAAACATCTGGTTCTATCCTTCCTATAATATTTCTGAGCTTTTAGCTTTCTTTTTATAGGAGTGGACATTAGGATTTAATTTTAAAGATATATTTATGTCATTCCTAGTTTTTTTGTACTTGTTACGATTTATGAAAGCGGAAAAGAGGCAAAAAAGAATAAGATAGAAAAGAGTCGGAGAAGATTACAGCAAAAGATGTTTCGAATAAAAAATAGTAGTTGGTATTCAATCCCGACTTCGGTCAGGGCTTTAACAATTGTCGATGTCCTTACTATAATAAAATATATTAGCAATGCTTCATCATCAATTTGTATTTGTTTATTTCCATGTAACCACTATGATACTCCAGACCAGATTAAAGCAGTTATAAAAGCATAAAAAATGAAATTATGTAACTCCATCTGTCGAGTTAATTTAGTTAGTTTAAGTTAATTTTTTATAGGAATCACCCTCGCTTCGTCGGGTATTTCTTTTTATCAAAAAAACCTACTAGTTGTGGACTAGTAGGTTAATCTAAATGGGTAATTATGGCAAAGTACTTCAGAGTATATAATGAAGGAGGTGGGATTTGAACCCACTAAATATTAATATTCTCCCAACCATTTTCGGGTTTCCTTCTTAATTGATAATTTAAGAATACCAATAAATGATAACGGTGTCAAAAGAAATGCATTGTGTAAAAATTTAGAAGAAAAGAAGACTATAAATTCAAAAATAGATGATTCATATTATAATTTTCACGCTAATTATTTCGAAAATACTTTAACCATCATTGAGCTGTTGTTATTGCTTCGAGTATTTGATGTCCATTGATATTTTCTTTTTATCAATTAATAATTTGTTAACGAATATTATTGCTTACGACAAAATAAATGGAAATACTAACAAGGGTCATATCATTTTTATGCGAGTGATATTGATATAATAGATAGAAATGCCTCAGACAGGATGACGTTTTTATAGGTTGACAAAAATAGGTTACTATAGTATAATTTAATCGTTTACATAAATGCTGTAAAGTCCTCACAGTCCTATCAGTTCTTTACAAGGAT
>ERZ772786.115-NODE-115-length-31051-cov-8.076074_pt1 | contig 31051 bp, 31 predicted proteins | sample MGYA00511473_ERZ772786 | MGnify/ENA primary metagenome ERZ772786 (study PRJEB29015, sample SAMEA2738025) | human oral metagenome | biome: human oral; feature: human-associated habitat; material: saliva | place: China | collected 2252 ...
CATCAAAATAGGATGGGTAGCGATAGTCCTCTGACTTGCCTTCATAGGCATCGACTAGCTGGCCTCCAATGCCAACCGTCGCAGCCTGATCCGCCGTCGCCTGATCAATGTAACCTGCCGCCACCATATTTTGAAGAACGGTGTCACGACGGTTGGTCGCATTCTCAATCGAATACAGGGGATTATATAGCTCTGGTCCTTTGAGCATACCAGCTAGAACCGCTGATTGATCCAAACTGAGCTGGCTGGCAGATACACCAAAATATTTCTTGCTGGCATCTTCCACGCCCCAAACGCCATTTCCAAAATAAGAGTTATTGAGGTACATGGTCAGGATTTCCTGTTTGCTGTATTTTTTGTTAATCTCTAAAGCTAGGAAAAATTCCTTGGCCTTGCGCTCAATGGTCTGATCTTGAGAGAGATAAGCATTCTTAGCCAACTGCTGCGTGATAGTCGAGCCACCACCCGAACGCCCCGCAGTCAAAATGGCCAGAAAGAAGCGACTGTAGTTAATCCCGCCATTCTTATAAAAGGAACGGTCTTCTGTCGCAATCACAGCGTTCTGTAAGTCCTGACTAATCGCGTCTAATTCGACATAAGTTCCCTTTTGCCCAGACAAGCTACCCGCTTCGTTTCCATCCTTATCATAGATCAAAGTCGTAGCTTTCAAAGCATTCTGCAAATCTTTGACATTAGTCGTCTTAGCTACATAAAAAAGATAGCCACCAACTACCAGACCAAAGGTCAGACCAAGAATCAAGAATATCTTGGTCAGATGAAACCTGCGCCAAAAGCGACGGAAAGGATGTTGAGACAAGGACTTCTTCCGATTCTTACCAGAGCGGCTATAGCTAGGCTCAGGTGTCTCGCCCTCCAGCTCCTCAGCAACCTTCTTCTCAGGCTGATCTGTTTTAAACAGATTGACTAATTTTTCAAATATATCATTTAATTTCTTCATAAAACATATTTTATCACCTTATCCATGCAGACACAAGGCACGACTCCGCTACTTTCTACTCCTTTTAGCTTTCTTTAAGGAAATAGCAGAGCTCCTTTCCTCTTTTCAACGAAGCATTTCCAAATGGGCTAGTTTTTGCTACAATGAAAACATGAAATTTACTATTACCATCCCCGCAAGCCTGCCTCCGATGACCGTCAAAGAACTGCTAGAAGAGCATCTGCTCATCCCTCGAAAGATTCGGCACTTTCTCCGAACCAAGAAACATGTCTTAGTCAACGGAGAATCCATCCACTGGCAGAATTTGGTCAAGCCTGGCGACAGCATTCAACTAACTTTTGACAAAGAGGATTATCCAGAAAAAGAACTCCCCGCTGGCCAGCCTCATCTGGTCGAGGAGCTCTACCAGGACGAGCATCTCATCATCGTCCACAAGCCAAACGGCATGAAAAGTCACGGCAATGAGCCGACAGAAGTCGCTCTGCTCAACCATGTGTCAAGCTATGTCGGACAGACCTGCTATGTCGTCCACCGGCTGGATAAAGAAACCAGCGGCGCCATCCTGTTTGCTAAAAATCCCTTTGTCCTCCCCATTCTCAACCGCCTCTTGGAAAACAAAGAAATCTCCCGCGAATATTGGGCCCTTGCTCAAGGAAAATTTCCCAGCAAAACTATCGTCTATAAAGATAAAATCGGACGCAATCGCCATGACCGAAGGAAACGACTCGTTGATCCGAAAAAAGGGCTCTACGCTGAAACTCATGTAACCCGACTCAAGGACTTTGGAAATACGACTCTGGTCAAATGTCAATTGAAAACCGGACGGACTCATCAAATCCGCGTCCATCTCGCCCATCACGGCCATCCCATCATCGGCGACCCCCTCTACCATCCTCAACCCCAAGGTCGCCTCATGCTCCATGCCCATCGTCTGACCTTGACTCATCCGTTCACCCTAGAAACCATCAGCGTGGAAGCACCGTCAGAGAGTTTTGAAGCAGAAATCAAACGGCACAAAAGCAAGGCTAGAAATCTATAGCTTGCCTGATTTCCGAGGCTCCAAGCCTAGCACTCCACATCGCCAACTAGCCACAATTCTTTCAAAAATCATATTTTCCCCAAAAAGACGATTCCCTACCGGACATCGTCTTTTTCTTCTCCTCTATCTAGCAACTTAGCACGCCAGATACAAACAAGCATCTATCCGTTCTTTATATGTCATCTACCTTGTGTCAAATTGATTTCCAGTCCATACTTGACTATTAGTTCTTACTGCTGCAAGCCCCGACCCGCTTTGAATCATCCTATCTAACCAGAGAATAATCACAAAATCAATAATCAAAAAGCTCAGCTAGGCCGAGCTTTTTGATTATTGATTTTTAAAGCGTTCTACATCACGCGCAATGACTAACTCTTCATCTGTCGGGATAACCAGAACTCTGACTTTAGCAGCTTCTGTTGAAATATCTCCTGTAGCACCAAAGAAATTCTTCTCTGGATCAACATCGCAGCCAAACCAAGAAATTCCTTCGATAACCATGCTACGGATAGTCACAGAGTTTTCACCGATACCAGCTGTAAAGATAATGGCATCTGCTCCATTTAAAACAGCTAAATACTGACCAATGTATTTTTGAATGCGATCCACAAAAATTTCATTTGCCAATTGTGCCTTTTCATCACCTGCACGCATAGCTTCATGAATATCACGCATATCGCTTGATTTCTCTGAAACACCCAACAGTCCAGATTCACGGTTCAGAATTCGACTGATATCTTCTGGCGTGTTAAAGTCATCTGTATGTTGCATCAAGTATGGAATAATCGCTGGATCGATGTCACCCGTACGTGTTCCCATCATAACCCCACCAAGAGGAGTGAAGCCCATAGAAGTATCCACTGAGCGCCCTTTATCAACTGCCGTGATAGAAGCACCGTTTCCGATGTGGCAAGTGATAAGTTTCAATTCTTCAATCGGTTTACCCAAAAGTTTGGCAGCTTCGTGGGCTACATACTCATGGCTAGTTCCGTGCGCTCCGTATTTACGAACCTTATTTTCAGTGTAATACTTGGTTGGCAATGGATAGCGATAAGCCTTTTCTGGCATAGTTGTGTGGAATGATGTATCAAAAACAGCCACACTGGTAATGTCTGGAAGAAGTTGCTTGAAAGCACGGATACCGTCAGCATTGGCAGGATTGTGCAAAGGAGCTAGCAGAGACAACTCTTCAATCTTTTCCAACACATCGTCAGTCACAAGAGCTGATTCTTTGAAATACTCGCCTCCAGCTACGACACGGTGCCCAACACCTGTGATTTCATCGTAAGATTGAATAATTTCAAATCGTTTCAAATCATCCAATAAAATTTTCACAGCTTGTGTATGATCAGCAATATCTAAGGTTTGGCGTTCAGAACGACCATCAAATTTAACCGTAGAGATTGAGTCCTTGAGACCAATCCGCTCAATCAAACCTTTAGCCAGCACCTTTTCTTCTGGCATTGAATAAAGTTGCCATTTTACACTCGAACTTCCAGCATTGATAGAAATAGTTTTTGACATCTCGTCACCTCTTTAAGCGTTTTCAAACTATTATATCAGAAATTTGTTCGAATTTCACTAACTTTGACCCAGTTTTGAAAACTTTCACGAAACTTCAAGATTTCATCCTGACTTTGCAAGTCCTGAAAAGGGTAGATAAACGGCTGGATGTCTGATTCGCCTTGTTTTCTCAGGACAAATATCGTCTTAGCATTCTGCCGGCTCGCGAAAATCTTTTCTGGCAGGGAAATCATTGCCAAGAGCTGAGCGCTAGACAGTAGCCATTTTTTCAGCAGGTGACTTTGAGGGCTCGTCAGCAGATTATTTGGGGCGAGAAAGATAGCATAGCCCCCCGGTTTTAAATATTTTAACGATTGTTCCATCAAGAGATGATGGGCGTAAGTACGCTCGTCTGGACTGGCAACCTCATAACGAGCCGCCACGGCATCATCTGGATAATAGCCCACTGGCAAATCACTGACAATCAAGTCGCTTTCTTTCAGAACCTGAGGCCGCACCGCATCTCCTTGAGCAAAGTGTGCCTTGGAATTCATGACTTCGGCAATGCTGGCAGACAAATCAATCAGCAAGTCGTCAATTTCTAGACCCAGATAATCCATGTTTTTTTGTGTGTGGTTGAGCAGAGTCTCCGCTAAATTGCCTGTTCCACTGCCGATCTCCAGCAAATCGACTCTCTCGTCTTGAGCCAACTGGTCGATCAAAAAACTTAGCAAGAAACCGACCGAATCAGGTGTAAACTGATGATTAGCTTGGAGCGGCTCTGTCTGAGAAGCCTTCATAAAAATAAACTGATAAGCCCGCCGCCACTCTTCCTTGGTCAAATGCAGGGCACGGAGTTTCTCATTATTTTTCAGAATTTCTTGTAAGTTTGTATCTCCATCCAGATAAATCCCATTTTGCTCAATCAAGGCATCATAGAAATTGGTCCCCAGCACATTTTGGATATTTTGCACGTTTTCTAAAAGTAGATGAAAAGCTCGTTCTATTTTTTCAAATTTCATGGCATCCTCCGTTGTCTTATGATACCAAAAAGAAGCCCTCTTTCCAAGGGCTATCGGATTACAAATCTTTTACATTTATATTAGTCGCTTCTCTTGTCAGTTGAAGGAGAGGGCGCTTTAGTTTTTTTAGTATCTTTGGAGTCTTTGCCATCTTTAGCTTTCTTCTCTGGCTCCTTTTTGCTCTCAAAATAGAAAGAATAGCTCTTCTGATTGGCGAGTTGGCTGCTGACCTCCAGCATGTTTCCCTGCCTGCGATAATGGGTGCTCCCTTGGTCAAAGGCTAATTGCCCGTTCTCCTCTGTGGCAATCTCCTTGGTCAAAACAGCCAAGGCATAGGCTTCTGTCCGCTCCCGATTGGCTTGAAAGAGACGCTGATTGGCCACCTGCCGGTTCAGATAAAATTGCAAGAGCAAGCTAAAGACAGCTGCCATAAAGAGAGCATAAAGCAAGATGCCTGCCTTAACTTTTATCTTGAACACGATAGATGTACTCTCTTTCTAAATTATTTTCAAACCGGAAGCGAAAGCGAACAAGGTTCCTCTCCTGACTGATCGGAGCAGCCTTGAGCCCATAGACCATGGGCTGATAGCCACGTCCCGAAGCATCCGTCTTGCGGAAATCATCACTCCTAGATTTGCCCAAAGCTATATGTTTGCCATCCTGTTTGACATAGATCTTGTCGTTTTCGACTCGGTCAAATTGGCTGCGCGATAGCTCTGTCTCCAACTGATCGACAAATAAGAGCCATTCCTGCTGCTTATTTTCCTGTTGATGTCGCAGTTCAAAAGCCAGAAGCTTGGTCATCGACTGAAAGACCAATATACCACCGCTCAAGACCAGCAGGGCGACTAGAGTCTCTAAAAGTGTAAAAGCTTTGATTTTAACGTTTTTTAACACTGAGAACCTTCTCCTCTTGGTGATAGACGGTTAATTGCTGGTCTGTTTTAACCTGGCGGACTGTAATGCCGTTGACCGTCAGATTTTCCTGTCCCGTCTGCATGGCCATCCGAGCAACCCGTAGGACTTCCTCCTCCTGCAATAAGCGAGTCTGTTCCTGCCGCGACTGACTAATCTGGCCAAGCAGGAGGCTGGCAATAGCCGCAAAAACCGCCATTGCCACCAGAGCCTCTAGCAAAATGCTAGCCTTCATTCGTCGTCTTTTTAAACTTTCCATTGCCCATATAAAGCTGGTAAACAACCTTTTTATCCTCCGTTTGAAAAACAATCTTACTGAGCGAAGAATTCCCGCCAGCCTGGTCAAACTGAATAGTCTGGGGAGCATGTTCCTGCAAAGTCTTAGGAAATTCTACTTGCTGATAGCCGTTGGAGATGTTGCGCTCCGAAATGGTCAATTTTATCTTTTCATGTCCAGCCAGACTCAGCTTTTGGCTCTCCTGATAAAGATGCTCAAATTCCATGAAAAACAGCTGCTCCTGCACTTGATTGAAACCAGCCTGAACAGAGCCAGATAGACCTAATAAAATGAAACTGACCACAAATAAAGCTAGGAGGCTTTCCAGCAGCGTAAAAGCCTTAATCCGCAACTGAGCGAGTTTCACTGCTGTTTTTTCCATAGTAAGCCTTATAGGATGCTACCTGCTTATCGGTAATCCGACCATCAGCAACCAATTTCCCTAGAGTGGCTTTTTCATTAACATTCTTCAATTCATAAAGCTCAGCCTGACTTTCCACGACCTTGACTACAGCTGCATTGCCCGTATCTGAAACAGCATCTTTCTGCTTAGTCAAATTCGGGACAAACAAGAGCATCAAGACGCTGATGATTAAAAGGACGACTAACATTTCCACCAGAGTGAAGGCTTTAACCTTCAAAGTTTTTAATTTTTTCATAATTGAATCTCCATATTCTGATAAATTGGCAGCAACATGGCTGCATAAAGTAAAACGATCACGAGGGCGACAAAGACAAAGATGAGAGGCTGAATCAAATTCATGGCACGATTGATTCTCAGGAAAAACTCTTCCCAAGTCTTTTCGGCATATAGTTCCAATTCGTCGCCCAACTTGGACTTGACCTCTCCGTACTCGATGATTAAGGCCAATTCTTTCTTAAAAAAGGGATAGGTACCGACCTTCTCGGCATAGCCCTGACCCGCACCTAGAGCCGCCTCCAAGTCTCGTCCCAGCTCCTGAAAGAGCTGAGAAGGCTGGTCCTGCATGATGAGAAAGATCTGGCTTAATTCCAGCCCTTGTCCAATCATATTGCCCCATTCACGCGCATAGTAGGCCGTCAGATAGGCTCGAACGAGCGTTCCAACAAAAGGAAACTTGGCCAAACGACTGAAAAATCTCATCTTAGAGCTCTTGCGATAATAGAACCAGCCACCGCAAATCAGCAAGCAATTTACCAGAACGCCTCCCAAGAATATCTGCGGTAGATAATGAATGAACTGAGTGGCCATATTTTGACTGGCCAGCTGAGGCAGGAGATAGTTACGCAAGCCTAGCATAATCAGCACTAGAAACCCAAGCAGCATCAAGGGATAAGTCCCCACCTCAATCAATTTCTTACGGACTTTCGAAAGATTTTCTAAATAATCTTCGATTTTACCCAAACTAAGATTTAGATTTCCATGCAACTCTGACAAAGATAGCTGGGTGACCACATTATCTGAAAAGCCCAAACGCTTCATAATCTCCGAAAACGACTGGCCGGCAGCCAAACCCGAACGCATTTCCGCGACATAGGCCTCCTCTAAAAGGGCACTCCGCCGTAGGAAATCAACAATCTCCGCAAGATGGAAACCGCTGGTAAAGAGATTGCGGAACAGCTCGATAATTTTCTTTTGCTTAGGCGTAGATAATTTTTTCCGCCTGCCTTTGATCAGCTGTGATATGTCCATCTGCAAAAAGCTGGTCAATCTGCTGGTTCCAGAGACTGGCTTCATGCTTTTGATAGTCTTGGTTGACAAAGTCGATCACACCTCCTCCCCCGATTAAGCGCTGGTAACAAACGCCCTGTAACACCATGCGCAGCTCGTCCTCACTGACACCCAGCTCTAGCAACCGCTCATACACTCCGCGAATGCTCTTGGCATGGATGGTTGAAAAGACTGTGGCGCCTGTCAAACTAGCCCTTACCACCGCACGAGCCGTTTCTTGGTCGCGGATTTCCCCGATAATCAAAAGATCCGGTCGGTGCCGCAGAGATAGCTTGATAAGGCTGTCGTAGGTCATGCCAATCGTTTCATTCAGCTGAAGCTGGAGCATGTTTTCCTGCTTAATTTCCACAGGGTCTTCGATAGACATGACCTGTTGTTGCCCAAATCTCATCTGAGCCAGCTGGTGCATCAGCGTCGTCTTTCCACTGCCAACTGGCCCTGAAAAGAGATAGAGGCCGCGAGAATTTACTTTTTCACGAAGATCAGGCAGATTATCAAACCAAAAACGTAGCTCACGCTCCTCATCGTGCAAGAGCCGAATCACCAAACTCTCATAGCCGCGGTAATCCCCGACTGTTGACAGACGAAGCGAGACCGTCACTTCTCCACAATCATAATCGCAGGAACCTAGCTGACTGCGCCTCTTCTCCCCGACATTCATCCCCGAGACAAACTTAAAATGGCTGATGACTGACGATAATACATCAAAATCATAGGTCTGAATGAAGCGCCGCACATCTCCTACCCGCATATAAAGCTCATAGCAGGTGCTCTTGGGAATCAGATAGATATCTTGGGCCGCTTCCTGCCTGGCCAATTGAATCATTTCCTTTGCAATTTTTTGAACCATAAGTCCTCCTCACCTTACTATTCGCACAAAATGAGAAAAAATAAAAAAAGAATGAAGAAATTTTCTCCATTCTTTGACTTTTATCCTATCTAGCCCGCACTTTAATTTTGCAAATACGGTGTTTTTCAGTAGCATTTTGCTTGCGGTAGCCTGGACGATACTTGCTCTTGGGGATCTTGCGTTCATTTTCTAACAAAAGCAGGGAGTGGTATTGCTGAATATCTTCATTGCACTCCTCACACCAACGTTGATCGGCCGGATCCCAGAAAATCGTCATAAGATCACTGCGGCTTTTATAAAGTGGCGATGCCTCAGACATCTCTAGCCAGCGGTTCTTGTAGTATTTGAGTGCGGTATAATAATCATCGAAATACCTTTTTTCAATGATATCATCCTCCCAACCATCTAAAAACCACCAGGGCTCATAATCGCCATACATTTCTATTACGCTGTACATACCTGTCCCCTTTTGTATCCTATATTATATATAAAATTCTTTGATAATGAAACTATTTTGCTCGTCAGCTCTATAATAGTTCGTTTCTCATCAAAGAAAGGCAAAGAAACAAAAGGGAGTGTCGCTTTTGTGCTTATTTCCAATTCAGATGCACATGCTCTTTCATTTCCTTATAGGCCGTATCAATCCGATCTTTGGTCGCCTGATCCAGCTGATTGCGATATTTTCCACCCTCGATGAAGTCTTCTAAGATAAGGGTTTGATAAGTGTAAAGCGGATAACCCTCTGGTGAATAAGTTCCCTTTTCCACACGGCTAACCCAGCTTGGATGTGCCTGAGCTGTTTTGATAATGGTCCCCTTATCCGTCTTTTCAAGAGTAACATCCATCAAGACGCCACGCTCGGTCCACTCAGCCGTATCCACACCAGCCATGGTTTCAATCCGCTGATTGGAGATAAAATTCCCCATGGAGTAGATAATCAGCTTCTTCTGACCATCTTTCTCAAGAATTTCTGAAGGCTGCACCACGTGCGGATGCCCACCAAAAATGATGTCCGCTCCCCAATCCACCATCTTATGATAGAGCTCCACCTGCTCCTCATTTGGCTCTAGCTGGTATTCGATCCCTGTCTGTGGCATGACTACTGTAATGTCCGCTTCTTTCTCAGCCTGCTCAATCTCCGCCTTCATCTTCTCCTCATCAAAGGTGGATAGGTGATGATCAATCTCCTTCTGACTGAGATTGGACTCCAAGCCATTAAAGCCATAGGAGTAAGCCAGAATCGCAATCTTAATACCTTTTACTTCTTTGATCAGGATAGGCGATTTATCCCTATTCTTGTGAGTGTAGACACCAACTGGGCTAATTCCTTGATCTTCAAAGGCTTTGGCAGTCGTAAAGACTCCCTCAAGCCCTGAGTCTAGGATGTGATTATGGGCCAGATCCACCACTTGGTAGCCAGCATCTTTGATGGCGGGGACAACAGCCTCCGGAGCATTGAAAAGCGGATAGCCTCCCAAAGGATAGTCCGAGCGAATGGTCCCTTCAAAATCTCCCAAGACCAAATCTCCTTGCTGGAGCCAGTCCTTGACATAGGTGAAATTTTCCGAAAAATCATAGCTACCATCAGCCTTTTGGGCACTCATATAAAGCCCATCGTGGTACAAAAGGTCGCCATTGGCCATAATGCGAACCGTTTTCGAGTCTTTCTTCTTTCCTGCTACCGAGGAGGATTTGGGAGCATCCTTAGCAACATCCTTACCGCTTCCCTTAGGCATCCCCATGATGCTTTGGAAGAATAAAATTGCTGCCGCTGATACAAATACCGCTCCTAGCAGGGCAAGGATAAAGGCACGATTGCTTAATGCTACTTGTCGCTTGGTTTCAGATCTTTTCTCCATTTTGCCAACCTCCATATTACTTATATTTTATCATAAATTATCCTCCCAAGGGAATAAAAAAGAGTCTGGGACAAAAGTCCTAGCCTCTCAATTGTCTTTGGAATGTCGAGCAAGACGCAGTGGTTAAGTGGGCTCTACTACGCTGATTTCATCAGCTTTTACAGCCCTACTCAACTGTGCGGAGGTGGGACGACGAAATCGAATTCTAACGAATTACCGATTTCTGTACCACTCTCTAAATATCAAGCCGAGCTCAGCATTAAGGACTGCAAATACCAGCGATAAGCTGCCCGATAATGAAAGGCATTAAAGAACTTCATCTCCCCGATACCGTAGCGCATCAGATAGTAAATCAGATAGCGCAGATGCAGACTTTCCCACTCCATACTAGCCCTTTGACAATAAACATACTCAGCCTCAAGCTCTCCATAGTAATCTCTGAATTGATTATAAATTTCTTGAATTTCCATTATAACTCCAATCTTTTTGCTTTAACACTAGTTTAACGCAAAAAGAAGAGGATTAGGAGCAAGAATCGTATCTTGTCTCATTTAAGAGCCAAAAGGTAAGGTTAGTCACTAGAAAATGACATTTCAGGGAATATTTTTGACATTTGGGAGCTACAGTAGAAGACTAAACTCCCTCATAAATATGATTCAATATATTTTCTAACTCTAGAATATAAATGACTAGACTAAATTTATTCCTCTAAGATATATAGCATATTTAGTTAATATCTAGTTCTTTATACAAATTCTGTAGGTCTTCTAAACTATCGAGTTCATAAATATCATTTTGAGAAATTGGTTGTCTTTTTATATTTAAATTTGGAAGCTGTTCTAAAACAATATTATCCCAATATATAGAAGCGTATTCTCCTGATAAGAAACGTTCCTGAATAGCAGCTTGCAAAAATACTCCATCCTCTGCGTTCCAATATGAAACTCCCGAAATAATAGAGCCACTTCCATCTTCTATTGTTATGTCGGTAACATTTTGTTTTTCATCCGTATGAAGAACCCATTCTTGTTTAAAATCGGTCTTATAGGCTGAAAAATAAGTAGAATGTTGTATATTAGTCTGTAAAAAATTGTTAACTAAATAGTTATCTGCATCTATAACATAAGTATCTGATAAATATTCTTTTACTAAAAACATCGTATAAAAATTATTATAAACATCGTACTTATCGTTATGAATCAAAGTTACTTGGTATTTTTCTCTTAGAAATTCAAATTTTTCAGCCAAATAGCCTGTAACGACAATCACATCATCAATACCTTTTTCTTTTAAAAAACGAATTTGCCTCTCAATTAATGTTTCCTCTCCTATTTCAATCAGAGACTTTGGAGTCGTTAAAGTGATTGGTCTGAGTCTAGTTCCCATTCCAGCAGCTAAAATAATGGCTCTCATTATAACCTACTTTCTTAATTTTTAAATAATATTTACTCTTTTGATATAAAAACAGTCCCAATGACAATCATTATACTGCACATAATTAATTTCAAATCAAACTGCCCGCCAAGTAAAAAAATGCTAAATATAATAGCCCAAACGGAATAGGTAACATTCATTCCCGTAGCCTTAACAGGACCAATCATATCAATAGCTTGATAGTAATACAGATATGAGGTTGTACCAATTAATGCCAATCCAACAATTATTATAATGATAGGACGACTTATGACACTATATATGTTAAACAAAGGATGTCCTCCAAGTATAATAAAAAGGAAATATGCAATACTTGACACCCATTGCCGAATAAATAGCGCTTCTTCGGGGAGGACATCTTCCTTCATACCATATGCGCAAATTACACTTTCAGCTGCCCAACCACCCGCACAAATGCAAGCAGCTGCGAAGCCCCAAAAGGCGTTAGAATTCAAAGAATTAAGCTGTGAATAACCCAAAATTGTAATAGCAAGAACAGATAGAATCAGCCCAAACCAGCCTTTCGGAGTTAAATAATCTTTTAAAATAATAGCTCCTAAAACAGCAGCAACAACTGGATATAGTGCGGAAATGCTGGCAGTATATCCAGCTCCAATCGTATCAATGGCATATAAGTAAGCGCGCATTCCAATCGGTCCACCAAATAACGCTGCAAACATCACAAATAATGCACTTTTATTTCGGAGTTTTGAAACCGTTGTTTTCAACTCACATTTAATCACTTGCCTAGCCGTTAACCACAAAGCAGAAAATAAATCATGGAAAAATGCTAACAATAAGGATGCTGCAACTAGGCGCTTATCTACTAGCGAAAAGGGAACAGCTAATAATACCCAACCATTTATAGTAGTATCTGCTCCCCACAAAATACCTGATAGTAAACCACTAAATAGTCCTTTGCGATAAGGATTCATTGTAAGCCCTCCGTTTCTCTTGATACAGACTCATATTTTCTGCAGCACGTTCAAGTCTGTCTCGTCCGTAACTGCCAAAATCATCTCCCCTACTCTCTTTAAAAATGGTCCAAACTGACCAGACAAAGTCTGAACAAATTTTATAGGCTAACATTTTCAACTCAATATAAGGAGGAAGGTCATTTGTTTGATAATAATTCTCCAGCAACTGTCGTTCTTGACTATCTGTAAAATTGCATTCAATACTATGATCTGCCAAATCCCATACAGGATCATTCATACCAGAATATTCCCAATCAATTAAGAACATTCTTTTTTGACCATTTTTTACAAAATTTTCTGGTACAGTATCGATATGACATGGAACTTTCTCGATTCCCATTCTAGACAAATCAGATTCTAAAGCTAGAACTAATGGACGTAGTTCATAATATCCCTCGTAGTAATTAGCCGCCATCTCATTCGCTAATGATTCATATTTTTTTATCTCATAAAATACATTAAACTCATTATTAAATTCTAACCCCGAAGTATGCAACTTTCTTAATAAATCAGTTGTCTGTCGCATATTTCTAGGGTAAGCAGCAGTTACAGGATTAAGAGTTTCCGCCTCTTCAATGAAGCGACTGATTTTAGATCCTGTTTCAGAATCAAAATAGGCTGTTTCAACATCTAATCCTAAAATCTGACCAAGAGTACTATTTTCCTTTTCTGAAATTCTATCAATAAAACGTTCAGTGCCATTTCCTGCAATTCGGATAATGAAAGATTGACCATTTAAAACAACTTTATAGTTTTTATTAGTCATACCTCCAGCACTTTCTAATAAATCAATATCATCATCCGTCACATTCATCTTTTCTTTTATGAAAGCTCGTACTGTTTCAAGTGCTAAACGCTTTTCTTTTTGGATGATTCTAGGATAGATAGTTTGAGTTACAAATTTTATCTGAGCTTGCTCATCAATCTCTCCCCAAATGAAATCATCTACACGAACATAACCTAAACGGTAATCACGTGCAACATCCATCATGATATATTCATAATTAACAAGAGGGTTCTCATTTTCGGAAAAAATTTCCAGCATTTTTTTAAAGAAAGATAGAGAAAATTTCGAAATACCAATCATTTCTCCATCAATTCGATTAAATTGATGAATATCTTTACTCATCTTATAAATGTAGCCATCATGTATTTCAACCATAGCTTCATCATAAGTTTTTCGCACACTAGTAATCAAGATACTACTAGTATCTCTTGAACGGAGCAATTGTGTTAAGCCACGTTCTTCAAAAACTAAATCACCTTCAAGTAATATAAAATCGTCTTTTATAAACGATTGGGCAGTTGCTAATGAAGCCATTGTACCCGTCTTTTTGAATTGCTCATTAACAACTATATGAACTTGAGGATATTTTTTTTCGATAGGTAGGAGCATTTCTTTGGCGAACCCAGCAACTATTACAATATTAGTAATACCAGATGAGATTAACAGCTGAATGCCTCTATCTAAAATAGTTTCATCGTTCAACGAAATTAGACCTACTGGAACATCTATTTGTCGTGCTTGACCTGCCATTAAAATAACAGCATTCGTAATTGATTCCGCTTCATTACTCAAAGAAATCTTCTTTTGCTGTTCCTCCTTCAAGTATCGTTCCAAAAGCTTCAAACCTATTTCTGTTAGCTGATAGCTATTCTTCTTATTTTTTTCAATACGCAGATAATGCTCTTCCTCTAGTATCTTAATGATGTTATTAATTTTTCCTAAAGAAAGCTGAGTTTTTTCAGAAATCTCCCTTTGAGATAAATATCTATTTTGATTCAATTCATATAATACTGCAAACAAATCATTCATATAAGACTCACCTTCTGTTCATTTTTTGAACAAATCAATTGTACTTCAATTTTATATGCTTGTCAACGGGAATATAGCTACATGAAGCTAAAAAATTTAGCCCCACATGCAATAGAACTAAATTTTGACTTTATAATATCTGTAATTGGTAAATATCAGTCAGAAAGTACGGAGACTTTTCGGCTCTATAATTTCTGTAGTGGATTTACCCACTACAGATATTATATAACCCTTCTATTCACTATGGTTATTGATTTTGTGAAATATTTAATCATTAGCCCATTTTAAATCATATGAATGATGAGAAACTTGCTTTTCTTCCGGAGGAAGCTGCATATAATTTCCATATTCGGATCTTAAAATTTCATCATAATCTTTAGGAACCTGAAATAATTCCCCATTAAACTCAAGATAGTGACCAAAACTAAAGTCATCATATCTAAACACACACTTCTTAGCATCAGCAGTCCCAGTTTCATAGGTAGCAATATAAGTACTTCTATCAAAATCGTAGAGACTATTATGCCTTGTCAACCTTTTCATGAAGTACCGACTCCCCATTACTTTGAAAGGAAGATTTTTTAACCACCTGAGTAAACCCTTTAATTTAGGCATAGAGGAGGGAAATAATTTTAAACGAGATTTTTTCCAATATCTATAGAGTTTAAAAGCTTCATCGTAGTGATTCACAGCAGCCTGATAATCATTACCAGCACCATCCATCAAAAATATATCAACATAGATACCTAATGGGACAGTTTCAACAATATCATAATCTTGAATAAGAACTGTTCGAGTATCAACCACTTTAGGTAATGGTACTTGAAAACGCTTATCCGTATCAGCAGATATGAGTTTATAATATGGATGTGGTTTGCTGTTTAAAATTGCCAATAATTTTTTGTAATCTTTCCTAGGCATCATAATATCAACATCATCATCCCAAGGAATAAATCCTTTATGTCTTACAGCACCAATCAATGTCCCATACGCTAAGTAATAGCGAATTTGATTCTCATCACATATTCTTTTTATAAACTGTAAAATTCCAAATGATAATTCTTGAACCTTAGCTAACGTAAATTCTTCCTTCATTTCTTTCCTTACTTTTTACCTTAATTTTTTTAATGTTCTCTTTTGAAAAAAGCGTGCAAGGGCCAACATAAATCTATTAGATCTTAAATATTTTTTCATAAACAATAATCTACTATTGTATAAGATCTCAAGTTGTTTACTCTTTTGATTTATCGTTTTATTAATACTGACAGAATGCTCGTGCTTATAATAATCATCCAAAATCAATAGTGATTTATATCCTTTTTCCTTAAATTTGAATCCAAGAGTTGTTTCCTCGCCAAACAAAAACATGTCTTCATCATAGCCATCAACTTCTAAAAACATATCTACATTGTATAGTAATAAAGCACCTGGAACACAGTCAACATACTGCTCAGATTTATTAAAATCTAACACATGATTCGTTGGAAAAAAGCGAGCAAACTTTCCTGAATTTAAAATAGCATATTCAAATGATGTAGGAATTTTCCATGCTAAATCTTGTATTTGTTGATTATTAATATCATGCTGAATAGCAGATACTAGAGCTAATTGAGGTTGGTTTTCCATCGTTGAAATAAATCTTTGAATAAGACTATTAGAAAATACTACATCTGGATTAGATAAGAGAACATACTTAGCATTAAAGTGTTCTTTGATATATTTCGTCCCAAAATTGTTACCATAGCCATAGCCTCCGTTTTTATCAGTCTTTATAACAGTAATTCTATCGGAAACTAAAGATTGTAACTCAATATAAGAATTATCTACCGAACAATTATCTACAATAACAATATGATCAAACACAGGATAACTTTCAATACCTAGTACAAGTTTTCTTACTGTTTTTGCATCATTATAATTCAAAATCATGCAGACACAAGTATCTACCATTTATACCCTCCTTGCTATCTTCGCTTTTAAACGATATAATGTTTCGCTAGCTAACCTCTCTCTAAAAAAAAGAAGTGATAATGCATAGATTCCCATAAATATTACACCATAGACTACACAGGCAAAAAAATTCATTTCAATTACCATATTATACTTTATTAGAAGCAGTGTTCCTGATGCAACAAAAGTAGATACTAGAGAAATGAATACTTCTTTCATTTCTAAAGTTCGGGTGACAATCTCTTTTAAGACTTTCAAATGGACAGATAAAACTGCTAACTCTGCTAAAGTTGAAGCAATGGCCGCACCAATTCCTCCCAAACTAGGAATCATTAAAAAGTTAAATATTAAATTAACAATCACTCCTGCAAGTGCGCCAATAACTGTAAATTTCTCTTTTCCTAAAGGAATTAATAATTGCCATGCTGTTACACTACTTAACCCTATAAAAATCAATGAAGGTAGTAAAAATTGAAGCATGGGTACCGCAGCCAAGTAATCTCTTCCTGCTAATACTAAGATAAGCTCTTTCGAAAGAATCATAATTAAAAAACACATTGGTATAGCAGAAATGATGATAAATTCAAAAGATTTCCTAATCATGTTCTCAAAATTTTCCCGCCCTTCATTTTTTAAAGCATATGAAATTTTTGGCAACATTACTGCTCCTAGAGCAGTAATTAAGCTTACTAAAATATTCTGTATTTTAATTGCTGCTGCATAATGACCTACACTTTCATTACCTTTGATAAAACCAAGCATGACTTGATCAAGACTTGTGAAAATGATAGTAGTCGCATTGTATAAAAACAATGTCATAATCGGAGCCAAATGAATGAGTATCTCATACTTTTGATTTTTTTTTAAACCTAAATCAACATATTTTGACAATTTTAATACGTTCAAAATATTTGAACCAACTGATGCAAAAACATTTATACCCGCATATAGAATGTAATCTTGTGGTTGATGAACGAATACAAACATTAAAAAAATTGAAATAATTTTAAAAGAAATATTTCTAATGGTGATATACTGATATTGTTCGATCGCTTGATAGAACCACTCTACTCCTAGCATATTAAACAAGATTGTTAATGAGGTAACGAAAAATAATAGAGGCTCATTTGAGAATTGTGAAATATTTATCACTAAAATAATAAATACAATATAGGCTAGCAGAGTACAGATGGAATTGAGTATCAGTAATTCTGTAACTACTTTTGACAATTTTTCTCTATTATCCCTAACCTCAGCACATTTCCGAATACCGTATGATGGAATCCCCATAGAAGCAAGTAATGAGAAATAGCCTACTACTGAGCTTGCAAAAGCAATTTTCCCATTTGCTGTACTGAGCAGAACCCTAGAAACATATGGAAATGTTATTAAAGGAAAAACAACTCCCGATATTTTTAGAATGATATTCATAAAGAAATTGTATCTTACAGATTTTACTTTAAATTTTTCACCCATATATCTTTTTTACTCTATCTTCCTCGTATATTTTACTCGAAGATGCATCTGAAACTTTTGCATCTAAAAAACTATAAATTGCTAAATAAAAGGGTACATCGAAAATTCGCTGTCTATCAAAAATATTCAGTAGCAAACATGAACCAATTAAATAGACTGTTAGACCAAGTGCATATACTAAATAGTCTCTATTTACTTGTTTAAAACATTTTATTGTCACTTGAATAGCTTTCATAAATAGGAAACCATGTGTCACTATCGTAAATAAGCCAATTTGAATAACAGTTCCTAATAAGCCCAAATCATCCAGATAATAGATGCTCCATTGATTTCTAGCCATTAGAGCATCTACTATCATGTTACCTTTGATTAAAAAACCTAATCCAAAATAGGCATTTTTTTGAGCCATAACGGATAAATAATGATCCGCTCCTTGAAATCTAACCGCTGTTGATGCTCCATATTGACCACTAGTTGAGATTTTATCTACAAAGGCTTCTAATAATTGAGAATTAAATATCAACATTCCAAACAGGCATATAAACAAGAGTGTTTTTAACAAAAAACCGCCTTTTGTCTTAGTTTTATAAAAACTGTATATCGCACCGACTGTTAAAACAGAAATAAAAGTCTGAAAGCGAACACGCGTAACAACTAGTAGAAATAAAATCATGAAAGCTAAGAGGCATTTATAAATCAATCCCTTCATTCTGTTATTTAAAGATTGAACTGCAACAAAGACTAAAGTTATCCCATAAAGCATACCGGATTCTATTCTCTGAAAACCATCTCTAATCCATTCTTCATACTGGAATAACAGTCTTGAAAAATAAATCTGTCCTCTAAAGTTATACATCACCCAACTAAACATTCTTATGAACAACATAAACAAAACAATCTTTGAAATAAGTGATAAGAATCCCTTTATTGAATTATCAGTATGGAAAATAAATATAATTGGAAAAGCTGCTATAGGCAACAAATACTCTAGTAAAATACCTTTAACCAGTTGATCCCACGAATAACCATAAGTCATGCGGGAAAAGTACACCATAATAATGATTACTAAAATATAGAGGAAAAAATATTGATTTAAAAACTTGAATTCTCTTTTCAATTCAGTATTTTTATCCGATAGTATAGGAATGCAAAGTAAAATCGAAACTAGTATGATAATGATTCTTTGAGCAGAGCTCCCAATTATCTCAATAGGAAAAAGCAGAGGGACTCCTACCATAAAGGCTACAAAGATTACAACAATTGCCTTATATAAAGATGATAGTTTGACCATTGATAAATCCCTACCCCTCTATAATATCTTGAACAATTTTATCCAGATTATCTTTCTCAAAGAACTTCAAGCAATTTTTACTCATTTCATCATGGTGTTCGTCAATATACTCAACACATTCTAAAACAGATTCCGGCGTCATATCTTTTGCACATTTTCCAATGCCATACTGCTCAAAAGGTCTTAACAGGCCTAAAACATTTGTTCCAATCATCGGAACCCCGAAGGCACTATATTCATAAATTTTATTTGGTGCACAATAGAGTGCGTTTATGATTGGATGTAAATTCGAGTGCGTTGGAACATATGGTGTTAAACCAATATGAGCATACTGGATAAACTCTAAATGAGACGGAGCAGTATGATAACCTAAATAAACAATGTTAGGATTTTCATCCAACAACTTATTTAAATAAGTTTCACCGGAGAGACTTTTACCAATTACATATAAGACATAATCCTCACGATTTCGGATTGCTGCTGCAAATTCTCCTATATTTCTCTCAGGGGTGATGACTCCTGAATAGAGAAGAATTTTCCTTGTTTCAGTCTTGATTTTATCCAGCGCTACTTGAGTTGTTTCAGATATTTCTCCACGATTTATCGAATAAGGTTTATTTGGTAAAACAGTTGGAACCTCTTTTAAATCCCACCAAGCTTGTTGGATATAAGCTCTATCTAAATCTGGCACAATAACCTTATAAGCTTTTCGAGCATATTCATCTATTGGAAAATCAAGGGCTTTGATATTTGTAAAATGTGGAAATCTCTGAATTAGTTCCATTAATTGCATCACATGCTTATATTCAAATAATTGTTTTCCTAATACTTTAATAGCAACATTAGTAGTTGTCCAAAGAATATCTGACGTCTCCATTGAGACTGCAACAGTTTCTCTAATCGTTTTTCGGTTTAAAAAAACTCGAACAATTCTTGATTTCAATCCAGGCCCAAGATCATAAGGAACGCAAATATAGTTGAAATCATTATTATTCTGCATGAATATTGGTATTCTGTGTGCCTCAGTCGAACTAATCAAATCCACTTTTATATGGTGATGTAAAAGATTCTCAATAAGACTAATGACTGGCGGATACCCCAAAAAATCTCCTATATGTACGACTGTAATTTTATTATATTTTCCCATTAAACAACCTATTCTATGTCAATGACGTCAATTTATAAATAATCTTCCAAAATTTTTACAATTTTTGCACTAGCGAAACCATCACCATAAGGATTGCTAGCTTTGCTCATCTGATTGTAAAGTTCTTGATTTGTCAATAGTTTAGTGAACTCGTTATAAATTGTTTCTTCTTCTGTCCCAACAAGTTTCAGAGTCCCTGCCTCCACACCTTCGGGACGCTCTGTCGTATCACGCATAACGAGAACTGGTTTACCGAGAGAAGGTGCTTCTTCTTGAACCCCACCAGAATCTGTTAAAATCATATAAGACTGCTTCATAAAATTATGAAAATCAATAACTTCTAAAGGTTCAATTAGTTTGATACGTTTCTCATTACCAAAAACCTTGCGAGCAATTTCGCGAACCTTAGGATTTTTATGGATTGGATAAAGAACTTTCACATCTGTATGTTCTGCTAAAACACGCTTAACTGCCTTAAACATATTTTCCATAGGTTGGCCCAAGTTTTCACGTCTATGAGCAGTTAAAAGAATCAATTTGCTATCATTTACCCAATCCAAAATTGGATTCGTATAAGATTCAGTAATGGTTGTATGTAAGGCATCAATAGCCGTATTGCCAGTAACAAAAATTGTTGATTCTTTCTTACCTTCTTGTAACAGATTTTTCTTAGCTTGATCTGTTGGAGCGAAATTAAAATCTGAAACGATAGAAACAGCCTGTCTATTAAACTCTTCTGGAAACGGACTTTGAAGATTATAAGTTCGCAAACCAGCTTCCACATGCCCAACTTTAATATTTGAATAGAAGGCAGCTAATGAAGTAGCAAATGTTGTTGTCGTATCACCATGAACTAAAACAATATCCGGCTTTTCAATTTCTAAAACAGGTTTAATTTTTTCTAAGATAGCCACTGTTATGCTAAAAAGTGTTTGCTGCTCTTTCATGATGTCCAAATCATAATCAGGAACTATATCAAAAACATCCAACACTTGTTGTAACATTTCCCTGTGTTGTCCAGTCACACAAACAAGCGTTTCAATCTTATTACTTTTCTTTAGTTCTTTAACCAACGGACACATTTTGATAGCTTCAGGTCGTGTCCCAAATACCAACATTACTTTTTTCATAAATTTATTCCTTACCAAAATTAATTATATAACTATGCTTTTGTTATAAGCAATCCTACTTTTCAAATATGGACTTATTTGGATATTTTTCTTCGAAAACTTTAATTAGCTCTTCCTTTGTTTTTTTGAAATCTGCGATTAGAGCTCCATCATTTATACAAATCACTTTATGGCTTCTATTCTTTATATCTTTTATAATCTCGCTATTATCATCTGTTAAATTATAATATGCACCAAAATTTGTGGTTCTTGGAATGAATTGTCCTGTACATAATTGCCAATAACGAACCAGCCAGTGATTAATCTCATCTTCTTTTCTAAATCGATGATTATATGTTTTTAAAAAAGTATCCGATTCTGTGACAGCAACTTTTTTAAATAATGACTTTTTAAAAGATATAGGTATATGTTGATCATAAAAACCCAATATAGGTTTCCACGGTAATATACATATATTTTTTAATAAGTGTTTCCTATAAAACAATCGGAAATATTTCTTATAATATTTTTTCATAACTGTTCGTGAATCAAAATATTTATTTATAATCAATAAATTATTTAATACAATCGGAGCAATCGTATTAGGATATGGTACAATTGGACTAAAAATGCCACTATCTTTAGGCTGTCCGTTAACAAAAAAATCAGAAGGCAGGACATTTGAATTTAAAAACATATCATCGTTAAAACTTACAAAATTTTCAGACAAGCTTTCTATATTATGCATATTCAGCTCGATTACATTTGAATTAAAAGTCGGCAGATACTTGGGGTCAATATAATCACTATGCTTAACATGAACTAATTTATCACAATCTAAATCAAGCCACTCTGGAATATGTCCCTCTGTAATAAAATAAACTTTATTTACCCACGGAGCATGTATTTCTACACTTCGAAACCAGTACTTCATTAACTCCCAATCACGATAGCGGGCCTCCGAGTTCATTTCAATATTTACTCCATATTGTTCAGCATAATAATCCTTCGATATTCTCCACTGAGAATCATTGTTATCCACCCAAGTAACAACAAAATCTATACTATTTCCCATCTTTTCAACCTTAAAACTATCGTGTGCTAATTATTTTTGCAGGAACACCCGCGATTACAACATTATCCGGAAATTGCTTTGTAACAACTGAATTAGCAGCAACTACGCATCCATTACCTATAGATGATCCATCTAAAAAGACTGCTCCAGCACCTAGCCAACAATTACTCCCAATCCTTATTCCTTTCCAATTTACTCCTTGTTCTCGAATTAAAATATCACCTTTATTATAATTATGATTTTCAGCATGAAAACGGACAAATGCTCCTGATATTACATTATTTCCTATATCTAATCCACCCGCTGCACCGAATAGAGTATAATCACCAAAAGAGGAGTTATCTCCCACTGTCATTCCTTTACCCAACGTAGATATTGAACCTGAAGCACCTATTATTGAATGATTTCCTATCTTTACATTATTTCCAAGTACTACACCCTTACTAGACAATGCATCAATTACTACATAATCTCCAATATTAATGTTTCTACCTAGCTTCAAGCCTTTTTTAAATCGAATTACTGTCTTTTTCCCGATAAATAAGCGCTTCTTCAGACTCAAACTTTTTAGAAAACCACGAATTAACCCATTAAAGTAGTATATACCTCTACTCAATATGTAAGAAAGTGGAACTGAATGATCAACATTCACTTGCTTACCAGTAACAATTTTAATCATTTTCTCTATATTCATAAATTAAACCATAAAATTTATTCTTTCAATAATTTTTCATAACCTAATAAGGTTTGTTGACCAGCCTTCTCCCATGTATATTCTGTTAATACCTTATGCTGTAAATGCTCATTTCGAGGTGCAGTAAAAGCAGCATCTATAGCATTTCTGATACTTGCTATATCATCTGGTTCGCAATAATACGCTTCATCTCCAAAATACTCCGTCGTCGTTCCTCGACTACTAATAGCTAGATTGCACCCCATTGCTGCAGATTCTAAATTAACCAATCCAGGAGTATCCAACCAACTAGGTAAAGTATTAACCTTACAAACTTTATAAAGCTCGTAAAGCTTATCATTGTTAATCTTAGGAATATAGTGAATATTTGGATTTGAGTTTATATATTTTTCAATCTCCGTAAAATAATTTTTATGATTATCTGACACAGCACCAACCAAAACAATTCTGTATTCTGAATCTTTCAAAGCCTTTAGAAGATTTAATTGATTCTTTCTTGGTTCAATACGTCCAACAGAAATAATTGCATTTTTAAATTCATGGAATTCATTAGTATCAGAAATATTCAGGTATTTTAAAGCATTTTCTTTATCTATACCATTTGGAACAACAACATAAGAATCCGTGCGAATGTTAAACGTTTCAAATAATTTCTGCATCTCCATCTCAGAATTTGGCAAAAATAAATCAGTATTTTCAATAACATATCGCTGCATAGCTGTGTATCCAATCGTAATCAAATTTCTTGTCACATGATTACGGGACTCCTTTGATTTTATCATTCTAGCAAGAGCCTTAACCCGTTCAATGTTATTAATCGACAATAGATGGCTAATCACCTTTCTGATACCAATTTGTGCTTTTTTTTCAAAATCTTCCATAGGCCAAAAAATAGTTGATAGAGCAACTTTCTTCCCTTGTTTTTTGGCATTCCGCATTTGAATATATGTCTCTTGAATACGGGTAACATTCGTTAAATGTACTAGATCGTACTCTGATAAATCTGGCTCTAATTCTAAGCTAATATCCACTTTCACTCCGAGCTTTTCAAGTTGCTCCTTTGTTTTTTCAATTTGAACAGTATCTCCACCACGCATGGTAAAAAAATTCTCTCTACTTTGAATTAAAACTTTCAAACTAACCCTCTATCTAAATACTTCCTCATAATCCGACACAATCTTTTCCCACGTAAATGCATCCGCAATTCGTTGGCTAGACTTTTCGTCTAATTCCGAAATAGCACCTTCATCAAATCGTTCCACTTCTTCGATTACACGCGCCAGCTCATCTTTTTTCCAATAAATGGCTCCGTCTTCACCAACTTCACGGTTAAAGCCAACATCTAGTAACAAATTTAGTTTTGTTGATGCAAGGGCTTCTAAAAGCGATGGGTTTGTCCCACCAACTTCATGACCATGGAAGTAAGCAAAAGCATTCTCTCGGATGTATTTGAGCAATTCTTGGTCATAGACAGTCCCAACAAATTTGACTCTCGGATCTTTGTCGAAGCCTGTATCCTTGAGCAACTGATCGTAAAACTTATTTTGTTCCACATTTGTAATGAGAACAAAGTCTTTTTTAGAATTAGACTTCATAAATTCACGAATCATGGTCTCATAGTTGTTTTCGGGAACGAATCGTCCCACAACTAGATAATATCCGTTTTCAGCAACACCCTTTTCCTGATACCAAGTACGAACTTTTTCGTCCTCAGGTTTTAAAACAGACTTACTTGTGTCTGTCCCGTAGGCGATATAAGTCGTCTTTGGGTGATACTGTTTATAGTCCTCTTGGATATATTTTTCAATATTTTTACTATCGCAAACCAATAAGTCCGCATGCTTGACCATGAGTTGCTCTGAGTATTTCCAATACTTACGGACAGGGAAACTCCATTTTGCTCGGAGCCACTCATGTCCATCAGGATTGACAAATAAACTGCCTCCGATAGCTTTAATTTTTTTCTTAAGTCCAGCGATAAAAGGCCCAATACGACAAGCTAAAATATAGAAAATAGGAGCTTCATCCTTATTTGCTTTAGCGATTTCAATTGCTTTATTTACAGCAGCGATATCATAGGCAATGGCTCTGGCTGGACCAATATTAGGCACATCAATATTGAAACAAATTGCCCCATTATGCTCAAATTGGTCATCCGTGATTCCAGACTTAGCCGAATTTTCGCGCATACAGGCTACATAGTACTGTATATTCCTATCTTGCTGATATTCTGTTAATTTCTCAACAAAGGTTTCAAAGCCCCCATACTTGGCAGGGATTCCTTTTGAGCCTATGATATAAACCGACTTCTTCATCTTTCTCCTATCAAGGGAGCGAAGTCTCACTTACTTCGCTCCATCTTTCATTAGTACGACTTTGACAGTCTTTAGTAAAATTTTAATATCTGACCAGATGGTCCAATCATCGATATAAGACACATCTAGTTTTACAACATCATCAAAATTCGTGATTTCACTGCGGCCGCTGACTTGCCAGAGGCCTGTGATACCTGGCTTGAAACTCAAACGTTTTTTCTGTTCAGGCGTGTATTTTTCGTACTCATCCACAGTTGGTGGGCGTGTACCGACCAGGCTCATATCACCTTTGAGGACATTCCAAAACTGAGGCAGCTCATCCAGACTTGTCTTGCGGATAAAGTGTCCAATCGGCGTGATACGAGGATCATTATCGACCTTAAACATACCGTCTGACATCGTATTTTGCGCCATCAGCTCTTTTTTGCGCTCTTCAGCATCCACAGCCATAGAGCGGAATTTATAAAATTTAAAGATACGACCATTCTTCCCAACTCGATCTTGAGAAAAAATAGCTGGACCACCGTCTTTTTTGATCTGAGGCACTAGGAAAATAGCAGCTATCCCACAAAACAGTAAGCCAAAGAGGGCACCAACAATGTCTAGAAGTCGTTTCAAAAGGACATGGTAATAACTATAGAAGCGGGTCGAAAACGTCACGATATTAAAGCCAGCCACATTGCGAATGCGCTTCTCGCCATTGGTTGGAAAATCTAGGGCATTGATATTAACATTGACATCAATGCCCATATGCTCAAACTGAGAAATCAAATCTTCCAAGCGATAGAGATCGCTAGGTAGATTGATAAACACTTCATCCACTACCGACCGAGTCGCATACTCAATCATATCTTTTTCCAGCACCACATCAAAAGCAGAGCTTGTAAAAGAAGGATCATCCACTACTGTTACTGCTACTATCTGACCAGCAAAGTCTTGTGCTTTTTCAATTTGAGCAAAAAACTTTTCTATCCTAGAGCTTGTAGTAATGACAAAAACCTTTGTACTGTTTTTTGACCGAGCATGAATAGAAGAATAGTAATTTTTGAACAAAATATTGGCCGCGTAAACTAATAGACCATTTAGTAAGATAAAATAGATCAGTCCCCGGCGCGAGATAGAAAAGTGTTCCTCCATGATAAAGGAAGCAAAAGTAACAAAAAGGGCATAGAAGGCACTGTACTTTAAAGTTTGGATGAACTCTACAAAATAACCTCTACGGAAAAAGTGATGAAAATAATTACTAATATAAAAAGCAAGAATATGAAGCAAAGAGAGGATAAAGACACTTGTCCTTGTCAAGTCAGAATTAGAAATAAGGCTCACTAAAACCGCTGCCAGCATAGACACCAGCAGTTCCAATACAGCTACTCCTAACTCTTGAATTTCCCTTTGCTTTCTAAACATACATTACTTCTCGCTTTTCTTTTCTTCTCTCAAACGATCTCCATAGTTTCCGTAGGAACCATAGAAACCGTATTTATCTGCTTCGACATTATATTTATTTAAGATTACACCAAGGAAAGGAGTAGAGGACTGCTCCAGCTGGGTCTTAGACTTTTGAACCATTTTCCGTTTCACTACATTACTAGCAACGACTAACATGCTTGCATCACAAAACTTGGAAATAAGAGTCGCATCTATGACCATACCGATAGGAGGAGTATCCACAATAATATAATCATAATGGCGACGGAGAACATCCATCATTACCTCAAACTTTTCGCTCTGCACAAGTGCCGTTGGATTTGGTGAGGCTTGCCCTGAAGTGATAACAAAGAGATTTTCCTCATCCGTTTCACACAAGCCTTGCGATAAGTCTGTAGTCCCAGACAAGTACTCTGTTAGGCCTGTGATTTTCTCACTACTCCTAAAAACACCACCAAGCATCTTAGAATTTCGAATATCCGCATCAATCAAAAGAGTCTTGTAACCTGCCTTAGCAAAGGTCAGGGCCAGATTCGTTGATGTTGTCGTCTTTCCCTCTCCCGGGAAGGTAGAACTCACGGCAATCACCTTGATGTTCTCGCCACTAAGTTGGATATTAGTCCGAAGAGCATTGTAATACTCCTCTACCCTCGAAATAGAAAGTTTCTTCTTTTTTGCTAACTCTAATATTGGCATTGTATCTCCTAACCTACCTTACTCATATCTGGAACGACACCAAGCAAGGTCATTCCTAAGACTTCTTCAATATCTTCTGGCTTCTTGACACGGTCATCAAGGATCTCAACAATCACTACTACAATGACCATCAAGACACCACCCGCAAGCACTCCAATGATGGTATTGCGACGGATGTTCGGAGAAGACGGTGTTTTCGGTGTTTCCGCTTCTTCCAGCGTTGTAACATCAGAGACCTTGGTAACAGCGATAATTTTCTCAGCAGCGACTTCACGTAAGGTATTCGCGATACGGCTGGCTTCTGCTGGATCTGCATGCGTAACCGTAATAGACACAATCCGAGTATCTGTTGGTACAGTCACAGTTACCTTAGATGCCAAGTCAGATGGTGAACCTGATAGTTTCAATTCTGAAATGACGGATGCCAAAACATCTTGAGACAGGATAATTTCCTTGTAGTCCTTTACCAGATACGAACCAGCCTGTAAGTCTTGGTTAGTCAAGGTAGGATTTTCGCCCTGCTGACGATTGACAACGTAGATACGTGTCGTGCTCTTATAAGCAGGCTTAGCAATAAAAACGCTATAACCTAGGGCTAAAATACCTGTCAATAAGGCAGTTAAGATAATTAAAAATTTCCGTTTCCAAATTGTCTTCAGCAAAGACAATACATCGATTTCGATCATTTGATTTTCTTGATTCATGTATTTACTTTCTCCAGAGTTTGATTGATTAAATAAACTCGTTACTTAATAAAATTTCTTGGTTTGTCTTAAAGAGTTCTTCCGCACGCTCAGCTCCATATTTTTTCGCGACAATCTGATAGGCCTTTTGCATATAAGGCGGTCTGTCATCGAGATTGTGCATATCGCTGGCAACGAAATGAACCAAGTCCCGTTCTAGAAAGAACTGAACACGCTTTTTCATAAATTTGTAACGATCACCAAAGAGCTTAGGTTTCAAAACATTTGAACTATTGACCTGCATATAGCAGCCCATATTGATCAATTCGCTGACCCTGTCTTCATCATTTTCCAGACAGTGATAGCGCTCGATATGGGCCACTACCGGAGTCATACCGAGGCGAATGACATTACCCAAGGCGGAATGAATATCTTTGTAGGGTGTATTCATACTAAACTCGATCAAGACATACTTGGTGCCACCTAGACTGGGAAATGTCCCTTCCTCTAGTTTTTTCAAAACATCACTAGTATAGTAAATCTCCGCTCCATATAGCACGGTCAAGTCGTCAGCAACTTGCTTGGCCAAGTCCTGCACTTGCTTGAAGTTTGCTGCAATCTTTTCTTCGGGCGTTTCAAACATGCCCTTTCGGCGATGAGAAGTAGAAATAATGGTACGAACGCCCTGACGATAGCTTTCTTCGAGCAGACGTCGGCTATCCTCTAGTGTCTTAGGACCGTCATCCACATCAAAAATGATATGCGAGTGAATATCAATCATGCCTTACTTCCCTTCCATTACTTCTTGGATCGCTGCTTTGGCTGCTGCCAAGCTATTTTGATCAATTTCCATCATGTAGAGATTGGCTTCTGGCATCGCATGAGAAGGCAGACCTGTATTTCCAGTTCCGGTCAAGGCCTGAGAAGTCACGTTATAATTTCCGCCTGACTCCAACTGAGTATTGATCAGATTCATCATTGTTTCCAAACTCATATCGGTCTGAACAGAATCCTGCAGTCCTGAAAGAATGGCATTGTAATTCTTCAGTGCATCTGTCGAAGTCAGTTTCTTAATGACCGCTGCAATAACCTTTTCTTGGTTCTTACCACGGTCATTATCTCCACCATTTAGAGAATAACGCTCACGGACGAAGCCTAGAGCTTGGTCAGAGTTAAGATGGACCTTACCTACAGGGAAATGGTAATTACCGTGCAGACTAGTAAACTCTTGGTCGTTCTCAATATCAATCCCACCCAGCAAGTCAATCAACTTGAGGAAGGAAGTGAAATTCAGACGCACATAATAATTCAAATCAATACCGTAGAGATTTTCCAAGGTGTGAACTGAAGCGTCCACGCCATAAATACCCGCATGTGTCAGCTTATCCGGCTGATTAAGGCCACCATCTGCAATCGGAACATAGGCATCGCGCGGTGTCGTTGTCAGCAAGACTTTCTTGGTCTTACGATTGACTGTCATGATAATGTTGACATCTGAACGTGACACAGAAGAAATTGGTCCATAAGTGTCAATTCCACTGACGTAGATATTAAAGACTTCAGCATTTGGATCTTGCTTGCCAATGGCTGTATCGATCTTCTTGCTCTTCTTGTAAGTGTAGATTTTTTTAATCTTAGAAGCATAGTCGGGGTCTTCTCCACGAATGGTATCTTCAAAAACACTATTCAAGACCATAGCCTTGGCTTCACCAGAAGTCAGCGACTTATAGGCGGCGAGATAAGAAGATGCTGTGTCCACTGTTATCTCATGCCCCTGTGTCTGACTGATATTTTTCATCAGCGCTTGGATATTGTCTTGGTCATTGCCTGATGGGGCTAAGACATTTGTCAACTGCTTGAGGTCCTTAACATCACTATCTGCCGACACCACGATACTCATTTCATACTCAGAGTAGTTGGAAGTGGAGTTGACGCCAGCCGACAAGTCAACCAAGCCCTTTACAGCATACATAGACACAGACCCCACAAGCAGGGCTACTATTAGGATAGCACTAGTGGTCTTGCCTGCCTTACCCTTGAAAATCAGGAATCCTGATAGAACCGCCACTGCTAGGATGAGGGCTGTCACTAAGATATTCACATAGCGAAAAGCTAGAAAATGATAGCGGAAAATTGTGAAAATCAAGAAGGCCGCTAACAAAGTATAAACACCCAAGAGGGTGCTATTAACTATTTTTAATTGATTGTTTTTCTTTTTAGACTTTTTTGCTCTCTGATACATTTCCCTTACTACTTTCTGTGCGAAATTACTCTAGTCTATTATAGCATAAAAATATGATTTTTTTAAGAATTTCTTAAGAATATTACATAATTGTAAAAAAATCCTATTCTTTTGTCAACGACTTCAATTTTGAAATCGAATTCAAGCTAAAACACAGAAAAATAAAGCGATACCAATGCATTGGTATCACCTTATTCTGTAAGATAGATCTCCGCTCACGAAATTCAGAGAGCTACTGGCATATAGTAAGGACATTTAAAAAATTATGGACAAAATTGAACCAAACGTCCTATTTTCATACTGAAAATTTTGCTCTGATCTTGACGATTATAGTAAGCCGTCTCGATCAACTTGCTCATAGGTTTGGAGGCCATCATTGAGCTTGTCCCAGATGACTACCTGTCCTGATCGAAGAGACTTCTGCACATCAATAATGCGCTGATTGGAAGAACCACGAAATTGTAGCATGAGATTTTTCTTGGTAATATCAAAACGGCCGTCCACCAAAATGTCAATCAGACTCAGCAGTTCCAGCTTATCCTCCGTTTCCAGCATCATCTCCTCCCAGGTGTAGCCCGTCCAGG
>ERZ772786.120-NODE-120-length-30861-cov-3.563624_pt1 | contig 30861 bp, 24 predicted proteins | sample MGYA00511473_ERZ772786 | MGnify/ENA primary metagenome ERZ772786 (study PRJEB29015, sample SAMEA2738025) | human oral metagenome | biome: human oral; feature: human-associated habitat; material: saliva | place: China | collected 2252 ...
TTAAGCTCTTCAGCGCCGACAATACCTGGTGGGCGACTGCCCGGGAAGATAGGACATTGCCGGTTGACTGTGGCAGACTGTGAATGCAGTCTGCCTGTCTTTATGGCTCCATGGTCAAGCGGTCAAGACACCGCCCTTTCACGGCGGTAACACGAGTTCGATTCTCGTTGGAGTCACCATTATATGCGCGATTGGCGGAATTGGCAGACGCACTAGATTTAGGTTCTAGCGGGAGACCGTAGGGGTTCAAGTCCCTTATCGCGCACCACTAAAGGCTACATAAGTAGCCTTTTTTTATTACTGTTACTAATGTTATTATCTGAAGTTTGTTAAATTTTTAATGTATACAAAATATCTTGAATATTGTTATTGAATATCTATGATTAAAATAGTATAATCGCCTTAGAAGTGTTAGAAAATTTGCTTAAGTTAAAATTGCAATTATTTACGTTATCAGTTATGGAGGTACAGTATGATTGACAGAATTGATGCACTTAATACTTTCGTCAATAACATTGTCTGGGGTGTTCCAGCTATTATTTGTGTACTAGGCGTTGGTATATTCCTTTCTTTCAGAACACAGCTTGTTCAGTTTAGAAAGCTAGGATATGCGCTCAAGATTGCCCTTGGAAAGTTATTTACAAAATCAGAATCAGCAGAAGGCGCAACAACTCCATTTCAGTCTCTAACCACTGCTCTTGCAGCTACTGTAGGAACAGGTAATATCGCCGGTGTTGCTGGTGCTATTGCAATAGGTGGACCTGGTGCAGTATTTTGGATGTGGATTGCAGCTATCTTAGGAATGTGTACTAAGTTTGCTGAAGTTACTTTAGCAGTTAACTTCAGAGAAAGAAACGCGCATGGTGACTGGGTTGGTGGACCAATGTATTACATTAAAAATGGTCTATCAAGTAAATGGCTCTGGCTAAGCTATGCATATGCCTGTCTTGGCGTTTTAACTGTATTTGGTACAGGTAATGCTACACAGGTTAATACAATAACTACAGCAATTGATACAGCACTTCTAAATTTCAACGTTGTTTCTGCAGGATCAATTAAGACTGTTAATTTAATTATAGGAATTATAATTACAATTCTTATTTTGATAATCTTACTTGGTGGTATCAAGAGAATAGGTGCCGTAACAGAGAAGCTAGTTCCTTTCATGGCAGGTATCTATATTTTACTAGGACTAGGTGTTGTTCTTATTAACTTTAAGACTATTCCACATGTATTCCAGATGATATTTGAAGGAGCTTTCAGTCCATCAGCTGCAACAGGTGGTGTAGTAGGATCAATGTTCCTCTGCATGAAGAAGGGTGTTTCAAGAGGTATATTCTCAAATGAAGCTGGTCTTGGTACAGGTTCAATTTCACACGCATCATCTGATACTGATGAACCTGTAAGACAGGGTCTATACGGTATATTCGAAGTATTTATCGATACTATTGTTATCTGTACACTTACAGCTCTTGTTATTCTATGCGGAGTTGAGAACATTAACTTTGGACAGAATGCAGGTGCTGACTTAACAATCGCTGGATTCATAAATACATACGGAGGTTGGGTATCAATTTTCACAGCAGTTGCTCTTGTATGCTTTGCATTTTCAACTGTACTTGGCTGGGGACTATATGGTTCAAGATGTATAGAATATCTATTTGGAAGCCATATTCTAAAGCCTTTCACAGTAGTATATGCGCTAGTAGCTATTCTAGGTGCGACACTTGATTTAGGTCTGATCTGGGGCGTTGCAGATACATTCAACGGACTTATGTTAATTCCTAACTTGATTGGTGTATTCCTACTAAGCGGAACATTTGTAAAGCTAGTAAAGGATTACTTCAATAGATATCCTAAATATGACAAGGATAAAATGTAGGTTTATATATATTACTCTTATTGTAAAAAATCCCCCTATATGGGGGGATTTTTATTTGATAAGTTTTTATTAAAGTGCTATACTTACAATGTAGTGTTAGTCTGAACTAACATAAGTGGAGGTAAAATGCATAACAATATAGAAATACTTAAGATGCGCATTTTAACGTGTTTTATTAAAATGTCTAAGTCTAATTGTAATGTTACAGGCTTAGCTAAATCATTATCTGAAGAAAAATATGCAGTAAGCAGGGCTATGAAATCACTTGAAAGTAGTGGACTTTTAGATAGAAGTGATAATAGGTGTCCAGTTTTGACGGAGAGAGGACAAAAGCTTGCATATGAATATGCAGAGAAGATTGATGTCGTAGCAAATCATCTGCTGGGGGAAGGCGTGAATCCTGTTGCAGCAAAGCAGGATGCTTTTTTATTGTCTATGTATTGCACAAATGAGACGCTTTCTGTAATTAAAGAGATTGAAGATAAGATGAGGATTAAGCAGGTAACTGATTCTTACTCTAATTTTACTGGGAAAAAGCTTTGTCATAAACTTGGAGATGGTACATTTGAGCTTCAATTTGTGATGTATAAAAACTCGGTGAAGAATAACACGAATATATCTATGGCTAATGAGGGCTTTTACCATCCTTGTACACTCACTGTTGAAAAGGGTGAGGGTCTCATAAGTTTAAAGGCTAAGAATATAAGTAGGAAATCAAGGCTCACTGGCAAGAAAATGAACGGTAAGGTGAGCGTGTTTAGGTATTTTGATGGAACTAGCTTTGTTGAAGCTGAAAGACAAGGCAATATAGTTACTTTTCCAATTGAGGCAATGGATTTTATATCTATGGGTGAAAGCAGGGATAGGATCATTCACGGAAGTCTTCCAGTAAGACTTGGTTGCAGTGTGGGATGCATGCACATGCCTGAGAGTCCAGCGATTTTTACACTTATAGTATAGTTTTATAAAAAAATTTGTAGCAGTATTGCAACATATTTATTTGTTGGAAAAAGCATACTTTGATGGATTGCTTGAGTATATTTTGTAGCAAGCGTGCAACAAAATAAGACTTTATTTTGTTAAATTAGAGAGATAGAATTAAATTGTAAGGGGAAAGGAGCGTTTTAGCTCTTTATTTTAATCTATAATGTTAGTCTAAACTAATGCAAGTTAGCTACAAATAAATGAGGAGGAGCTTATATGAAGAAAAGCAAAATTGCAAAGGTTTTAGCAGTTTCATTATCATTTACAACTGTATTATCTATGTTTCCTGGTTTTGCATTTGCAAACGGAGACTCTAATACAAAGACAATATATGGAACTAAAGCCGTGGTAGAGGATGACGGAACCTACCGAGATTACAATACTCACATCAGAGTAAAAATCGATCAAAATGGCACTATAATATCTGTTGAAGATATTGATACTGCTTCAAACATCGATAGATTTGCGCCTGAGAGCAAAGAGTATTGGCAGAAATTTGTAAATGGCAAGGGTTTTGAACTTTTCAAGGGCAAGACAAAGGAAACTCTTAATGATGTTGATGTAAATGCAATTTCACAGGCGACAACAAGTACAAAGAGTGTAAGAGACACTATAATGTACGCTTTTGAAGTTGATGAAGAGAAGAATGAGCTTCTTGCTGAGGTTGATGAGTACGGTCCAGCTAGCAGATACATTGCAAAGGATAGGGATGAAGCTGAGAAACTTATCAAAGAAGTCAAAGAAAAGATTAACTCAGAGGAGCTTGCATCAAATGCAAGAAGACATTTCTTGAATTTCCAGAACAAGATTACAAAGCTAAAAACATCCGACCAGGTTACAGAAGAAGAAAATAGCAAGGATGCTGGTGAGAGAACTAAGGATGCAATTGAAAACCTTGGAACAATTACTGCAGACAAGAAGGATGCAGTTGAAAGTGCAAGACAGATGTATAATGCACTTGATCGAAAGGGAAAGAAGACTGTAACTGCTGCAGTATACCAGAAGCTAGTTAAGGCTGAAGATGAAATCTTTGACCTAGTATATAAGAACAACCATAAGAAACTTTCAGGATCATATCCTATTGATAATTACGGATATGATGTTAGCCTAACAGTATATCTAAGCGGTGATAAGATTGTAAAGATAGAAGACAATGGAACCGTAAAAAACATTAAAGCTAATGAGAATCTCGCAGCAAGAAACATGTTTTACTGGGAGGATACATTTATTCCAAATGGAGGCCTCTACAACTACATAGGTAAAACAACTTCAAACTATCAGAATGTAGATGCTATATCAAATGCAACATACACAAGTGATGCAGCAAAGGGTGCAATTGGCGAGGCTCTTAAGAAAGCTGATGAAAACAATCTAATAGAGCAGATTAAAACTGATGTAATCAAGCTTGAGGAAAAGCTTGATAAAAATTCAGGTAGTGCACTAGATAAATTAGAGAAGGATTTTGAAAGCCTAAGCCCAGAATCAAAAACTAAGCTAAATGATGCTGGATACGGTGCAAGAATAAAGGCTCTAAGAGCAAAATTTGCTGCTTTATCGTTAAAGCCGGTAGAGGATGAAAAGGATGATCCTGCTGCAAAGCACTATACAAGAGAAGGTTCACTCCTATATCCAGATGGAACATCTTCGATGGTATTTACCAAGGCTTTCAATCCTGAAGTAAAGATTGCTGAAAAAGATGGTAAGACAACATATACAGTTTCCTTTAAGGAAAGTGGCATGATGGGAGTTACCGAAAAGCTTCAGAAGCTTACAGTAGACGGCAAGGTTTACACAGCAAAAGAGGGCAAGGATCCATATGTATCAGTTTTCAAATTTACAAGAGATGCTGTAGATGAAGAAAAAATTCCTGTAACAGTTTATTCAAATATGATGAAAACATCATATGATATGAATATTGTTCTTAAGCCTGGTAAGACAGAGGCTAAGGCACCTGAAACGGAAAAACCAGATCCTGGTAAGGAGAATCCTGGAACAGAAAAGCCAAACCCTGGAACTGAAAAACCAAACCCTGGCAAGAATGATAACGCAGATAGCTCAGTTGCAAGGAAGTACACTAGATTAGCAGATCTTCTATATCCAAACGGTGGAACTTCAATGGTATTCTCAAATGCTTTCAACCCTGTAGTAAACTTTGTTGAAAAAGATGGCAAAGCTACATATACTGTTTCCTTCAAGGAAGGCGGTATGATGGGAATGACAGAAAAAATCAATAAGCTGTCAGTTGATGGTAAGACATATACTGCAACTGAAGGCAAGGAACCATATGTTTCAGTGTTTGAGTTTACGAGAGACACTGTAAATGAAGACAAGATTCCTGTAAAAGTTTACTCAAGTATGATGGGTAGATACTATGATATGAAAATTGTTTTCGTAGACGAGAAAACTGAAGTCAAAGATGAGGAGAAGCCAAATCCTGGTACAGAGAAGCCAGATCCAGGCAAGGAAAACCCTGGCACAGAAAAGCCAGATCCAGGCAAGGAAAACCCTGGCACAGAGAAACCAGATCCGGGTAAGGAAAACCCTGGCACTGAAAAACCTGGTACAGAGAAACCAGACCCAGGCAAGGAAAATCCTAATGCAGGAAATCAGAATGTAAAGAAGTACTATACAGTTAAGGATAGCAAGTTCTTAAAGCCAAACGGATCAGATATGAAGCTCATGACAGAAGCTTTCAATCCTGATGTTAAACTTGTTGAAGAGAATGGCAAGGCAACATACACAATTTCATTTAAGAAGACTGGAATGATGGGAATCACCGCAGAACTTAAGAAAATTAGTGTCGATGGCAAAGAAATTAGTGCAACTAAGGGTGAGGGCGAATATGTTTCAGCTTTCACATTCACAAGAGATAGCCTAAACGAGAAGGAAATCCCAGTAAAGATTTATGTAGATGCAATGAATGCGTGGATTGATGGTAAGCTAGTTCTCTCAGATAACAAGGTTGAAGTACAGCCAAAAGATAATGAAGATGGAAACAAGCAGAACCCTGAGAATCCAGTAAATCCAGTAAATCCTTCAAATCCATCTGACAATGGAAGTACACAGGCGGGTCCAAGCATCAAATCAGGACTAAACCAGACATGGGTTAGAGGAAGCCAGCATGGACTAGTAATTGTATCAGATGCTGATATAAGCACATTTGTAAAGGTACTAGTTGATGGTAAGGAACTTGTAAAGGATAAGGATTACCAGGTTGTTTCAGGAAGTACAAAGGTTACACTACTTCCAACAGCACTAAATAGACTTTCAACTGGATCTCATAATGTAGAAATCGTTTCAACAAATGGAACAGCAGTTGCTAGATTTACAATCGCAGATGGATTTGGTACAGCAGCTCAGCGTCCAAATACAGGCGATGCTAACACTGAGATGCCAATTGCTTTAGCAGGACTTATCGGAAGTGCTTTCATAGCTTTGATGCTTAAGAGGAAATTTGAGAAATAATTTTTCGAAATAGCTATGTATAACAGACGGCAGGATCGTTGCAAAAGCAATGACCTGCTGTTTGTCATTAAGAATTAAATAAGTTTGGAGGAAAGATGTTAAGATCTAAGAATTTAAGACGAACTTGGATATGCCTAATCTCAGTATTTGTGGTGATGGTCTTAAGCCTTTCATTTAGCTTTGCAGAGAGTGCAGGAACCTATACGACAAGTGTTAGCCCGCAGTATAGAAACCCGCTTACAGGCGCAATTGAGGACTCTGGTGGTGAGGAAAAGGAAGCACTAGGACAGGGAATGGCTCAGAGTACTGTCAGCGGTGTTGGGCTTGTAGAGATAGATGCATCAGGAAATGTATATGCCACATATAGAATAAACAATGCAAGTGCTATGTCTAGTATAAGCTTTAGCACCTCTGCTGGTGGTGGGTTTTATGGAGTAAGTGCTGTAAATACAAAGTCGGCTGGTAATTCTGCAGATTATAGAATTAGGGTTCCATATGCAGGAGCACCTGTGAAATGCGCTTTATATGTAGCACCTATGGGAAGAGAGGTTATTTTCTTTATGACTTCTGCCGGCCTTACACCTGGGCAGGGAGATTTTGTTAGTACAATAGATACATCTGTGCAGGCTCAGGCATCTCAGGGAAGCGAAAGTGCAAAGGCTGAGGAAGCCAAGAAAGCTGAAGATAAAAAAACTGAAGAGGCTAAGAACGCTGAAGATAAGAAAAAAGATAGTACAAAGAAGAATAGCAAGAACGCAAAAGCATCTGATTCTAAAGATAAAAAGGATTCAAAGGCAAAGGTTTCAAACAAAACTCAAAGCACTCAAAACAAGAGATATGTAGTTTATGGTGCCATTGCAGTTGTGATTATTCTTGCAGCAGTAGGGATGTTTGGATATAAGAAATTCATAAAGAAATAGTGGAGTAGAGTAATGCATAAGAGAATATTTGCTTTAATTTGTACACTGATTATTGCTTTCTCCCTTTGTTCATGCGTTGATCAACACGCGGGGAAAAAGGAAGATAGTGGAGAAAATAAGAAAGTAATAGCTACGTCGCCGGCAACTGTTCAGATATGTAACAAGCTTAATATAAAGCTTATTGCTGTTCCAGAATCGGACTTTGCCATGGCAGATGAATACAAGGATCTTCCAAGGGTTGGAAGTCCTATGTCACCTGATATCGAGAAGATTAAGTCACTTAATCCAGATTGTGTTCTTTCTCCAGTAAGCCTTAAGAACGAGCTTGAAAAGAAGTATAAAAACGCTGAACTAAAATATGAGTTTATAAATTTAAGCAGTGTAGATGGCATGTTTGATTCTATCAAAAAACTCGGAGATGAGTTTGGTAGAGAGAAGGAAGCAAAGTCTTTGATAGATGAGCATAAGCAGTACATGAAGAAATTTAATAGCAGTGTAGAGGGTAAGAAACGCCCTAAGGTTCTAGTTTTGATGGGACTACCTGGCTCATATGTTATCGCAACAAACAAAAGCTATGTAGGAAGTCTTGTAGAACTTGCTGGTGGAGAAAACGTGTATAATGATGATTCTAAGGATTTTCTCACGGTGAATACTGAGGATATGAAGACTAAGAACCCAGATATAATACTTAGGGCTTCTCACGCGATGCCTGATGATGTAAAAAACATGTTTGCAAAGGAATTCGCAGAGAATGATATCTGGAAGCATTTTGATGCTGTGCAAAACGGCAAGGTATATGACCTTGACAATACGCTATTTAATATGAGCGCAAATTTTAACTATAGGGATGCTTTAGAGGAGCTTAAGAAGCTGCTTTATGAGTAGGCGATAGGAAGTAGGAGACCTGATGGTAATTAGCAGAACAAGAAAGCTTTTAGCCTTTGTAATTACAGCACTAACACTTTTATGCATATTCTACTGGGCTGTAAATACGGGAAGCCTTAGAGTAGGCTTTAGGGCATTAATGCGAGGACTCTTTGTTGCATACAATGAGAATGTAGCAACCATATATGATCTTAGATTTCCAAGGATACTCATTGCAATGGTAGGTGGGGCAGCTGTTGCTGTTTCAGGCGTGATGCTTCAGGCAGTTATGAAGAATCCATTAGCAGATCCAGGAATACTTGGAATTAGTTCAGGTGCAAGCTTTGTTGCTGTGGTAATAACTGCATTCTTTCCACAGCTATACTTCTTTATTCCAGGTCTAGCTTTTTGTGGTGGAGTGTTTGCCTGCATTTTGATATATATGCTATCGTGGGCAGGAAATGACCTTTCGCCTCTAAGACTTATCCTTGTTGGAATAGCTATAAATGCTATGTTTATGGGCATGATAAGTGCAATAAATTCTATGACTGGTGGAAGTTATTCTTCAACAGCTAGCCTTGCTACTGCAAATATAAGCATGAAGACATGGACAGATTTCAGAACGCTAGTAATCTATGCAGTGCCTGGGCTTATCATAGCGCTTATACTTTCAAAGCCATGCAATCTTCTTGGGCTTGAAGATAAAACAGTAAGGTCACTAGGTATTAATGTAGGCAGGATGAGAATAGGAATTTCTGCTATAGCAGTTTTGCTTGTTTCGATAAGCACCGCAATCATGGGGCCGATAAGCTTTTTGGGACTGATAGTTCCACATATAGCAAGGCTTCTTGTTGGTGGAGATCACAAGGTCTTGATACCGTATAGTGCTATACTAGGTGCATTTTGTCTGCTTCTTGCAGATACGCTCGGAAGAGCTTTGGTACCACCATATGAAATAAGTCCTGGCATAATAATGTCAGTTGTTGGCGGACCATTCTTTATTATCTTACTGAGGAGGACAGGAAAAACATATGGCAGATAATCTATTTGAGATAAAGAACCTGTCTTTCAGCTATGATAAGGACAAGGTTATAGACGATCTATCTTTGACGATTAAGCCGGGTGGAGTAACAACGATAATTGGGGCAAATGGATGTGGAAAGTCGACGCTTTTCAATTTGATGACCAAGAATCTTAGATACGATAGCGGTGAAATTAAGTTCCTAGGTGAAGATGTATCAAAGTTAAAGCTCAGAGAGCTTGCTAAAAAACTTGCGATAGTGCATCAACAAAATACGATCCCCTTTGATGTAACGGTGGAAAAGCTAGTTGGCTACGGCAGGGTTCCATACGAAAATTTATATATTCCATCAAAGAGGGATGACGATGAGGACAAAATAAATTGGGCCATGTCTGTTACGGGAGTGTATGACATAAAGGGAGAGTTATTATCTCAGCTTTCTGGAGGACAGAGACAGCGCGCATGGATAGCTATGTCTTTAGCGCAGGATACAGATACCTTACTTCTTGATGAGCCAACAACTTTTCTAGATATAAAGCATCAGATTGAGGTGTTGAAATTGATAGAAAGCTTGAACAAAGAGCACGGTATATCCATAATTATGGTATTACATGATATGAATCAGGCGATGAGATATAGCACAGAGGTGATAGCTCTAAAGGCTGGTAAATCAATTGCACAAGGAGCACCGGAAAGCGTTATAAACGAGGAGCTTCTGAAGGAACTATATGGTGTGGAATTAGATATAGTAGAGGTCAAGGGAAAGCCGTTTGTGTATATGGCTTAGTAAAGGAAAAATAGTTTATGATTAATAAGAGACTTGTCAGGCTCTTATCTGATGGGAAGAAATATATATACGGAAATATACTCTTTCAGTGGATAAACCTGATTGCCAATATAGTTGCGATATTTTTAATATCCGGCTTTATCAGCGATACATATTACGGAAATGTTACGGATACGAAGCTGGTTAGACTAATAGTAATTCTTGCAATTGCTGTACTGACTAGGGTGATTTGTAATGTAGCATCAAGTAAAATGAGCTATCTTTCATCAAAGAAGGTAAAGCAAGTTCTCAGACATAAGATAATGGAGAAAATGCTTACACTTGGAAGCAGCTATAACGAGAAGGTGAGAACATCTGAGGTTGTTCAGGTTTCAGTAGAAGGTGTCGAACAGATAGAGACATATTTTGGTCTATATCTGCCACAGCTGTTTTATTCGCTGCTTGCACCGCTCACACTGTTTGCCGTAATAGTGTTTATGAGCTTTACACCTGCAATAGTTCTGCTTCTTTGCGTTCCACTAATTCCGATTTCAATTGCAGCGGTTCAAACATTTGCAAAGAAACTTTTAGCAAAGTATTGGGGAAGGTATACAGGTCTTGGAGATACATTTTTAGAGAATCTTCAGGGGCTTACTACGCTCAAGATATATCAAGCGGACGAATATAAGAATAAGAAGATGAATGAGGAAGCTGAGGAATTCAGAAAGATTACAATGAAGGTCCTCACAATGCAGCTTAACTCTATAACTATTATGGATCTTGTTGCATATGGCGGAGCAGCACTTGGAATAATACTGACAGTTAAACAGTTTGTCGCAGGAAACATAAGGCTTGATCAGGCTATAGCAATTATACTTCTATCAGCTGATTTCTTTATTCCTATGAGACAGCTTGGAAGCTTCTTCCACATTGCAATGAACGGTATGGCTGCGATAGATAAGATTTTCAAGATTTTAGATCTAGAGGTTCCAGAGGAAAAAACAATGAGCCTTCCGGGAAAAGGATCAATCAAGGTGGAGAATCTAAGTTTTGCATATGACGAAAGCCACAATGTTCTTAACGATATTTCAATTGAAATAGCAGATAGAGGCATGGTTTCACTCGTAGGTGCAAGTGGAAGCGGAAAATCTACTATGGCTTCACTTCTCATGAAGAGGAGCAAGAACTATAGCGGTAAGATATTCGTTGGAGAAGTAGATTTCAATGAGATTTCCGAGAAATCTGTAATGGATAATATAACATATATCAGCCATAGCAGTTATATATTTAAGGGATCGGTTAGAGATAATCTTTTGATGGCTAAAGCTGATGCTAGGGACGAAGAGCTTTGGGATGTGCTTAAAAAGACTAATCTAGCTGATTTCTTTGAGGCTGACAATGGTCTTGATTTTGAAATTGCAGAGGCTGGTGGAAACCTTTCAGGAGGACAGAAGCAGAGACTTGCACTAGCCAGAGGTCTTTTGCATGATAGCAGGTTCTATATCTTTGATGAATCGACATCAAATATTGATGTGGAAAGTGAAGAGGTTATTCTAGAGCAAATCAAGGAGCTTGCAAAGCACAAAGGCGTTTTGATGATTTCTCATAGGCTTGCAAATGTCGTAAGCTCAGATAAGATATTTGTCCTTGAGAAGGGCCAGCTAAAGGAAGAGGGAACTCACGAAGAGCTCTTAACTACGCATGGAATCTATAGCACGCTGTGGGAAACTCAGCAAAGCTTAGAAAATATGAGAGGGGTGTAGGATATGAAAGTAATGATAAGACTGCTTAAAATGATAAATCCCCTCAAGTATGTGATGCTTTTAGGAATATTCCTAGGAACCCTTGGACATCTTGCTGCGGCATTTATTACCATCCTTGGCGGGTTTGGAATAGTTAATTTTGTAAATGGTGATATCGATGGTTTGACTTTTATCTTCATAATCATGGGGGTTTCAGCGCTCGCTAGAGGCTTTCTCAGATATGGAGAGCAGACATGCAATCACTACATTGCTTTTAAGATACTGGCTATAATTAGAGACAAGGTATTTGTAGCGCTCAGGAGGCTCTGCCCAGCAAAGCTTGACGGTCACGGAAAAGGAAATCTAATTTCAATTATTACAGCTGATATCGAGCTTCTAGAGGTATTCTTTGCACATACCATTTCACCAGTTGCGATAGCGACAATATTTTCGATTATAATGATTGCTTTCATTGGAAGCTATGGATGGATTCTAGGACTATGGGCTGCAGTGGCTTATATATGCGTAGGCTTTGTAATTCCAGTGATTATGTCAAAGCTAAGCGCTGGTATAGGCGATGAGATGAGAGAAAAATCTGGAGATATGAGCAGCAATATGCTTGATAACCTCAGAGGATTAAAGGAAATAATTCAGTTCTCTTGCGGTGATGAGCGCATAGAGCAAATGGCAGAGAAATCACTTCAGCTAAGTGAAACAGAGAAAAAGCTCAAGGCAAATCTTGGAGCGAATATAGCTCTCACAAGTGGAGTTATAATGTTCTTTGATTTTGGAATGCTGTTTATTGCAAGCTACCTAAGCAAGGGTACAGGGAACCTCGAAGGAGTTGTAATACCTGTCTTTGCCATGTTCTCATCATTTGGACCAGTAATTGCCTTAGCAAACCTAGGAAGCTCTTTAAACAATACTTTAGCTTCAGCAAGAAGAGTGTTTGGTATCTTAGATGAGAAACCTGTGGTAGAGGACATTGCTGGAAATGAAAGTGTTGAATTTACGGGGGCAAGAGTTGAAAACCTGAATTTCTCGTACACGGAAAATAATCAAGAGAATATGATTCTTGAAGGCATCAATGTTGAAATTAAGAAGAATGAAATCCTAGGAATCATAGGTAAGAGCGGTAGTGGTAAATCAACATTACTCAAGCTACTAATGAGATTTTGGAAGGTCGATAGCGGACATATCTATATTTCAGATAGGGATATTGACAAGGTTAATACGTCAAATCTAAGAGAACTTGAAAGCTTTGTGACTCAGGAAACAGAGCTGTTTAGAGATACAATAGAAAATAACATTAAGATAGCAAAGCTTGATGCAACGCGTGAAGAGGTTATCGAAGCCTGCAAGAAGGCATCAGTTCACGACTTTATTATGACTTTGCCAAATGGATACGATTCAGAGGTAGGAGAGCTAGGAGAAACACTATCTGGTGGAGAGCGTCAGAGACTAGGTGTGGCAAGAGCTTTCCTTCACGATTCACCGCTCATTCTCATGGATGAGCCTACATCAAATCTAGATAGCCTAAACGAAGGTGCCATACTCAAGGTGCTCAAAAATGAGGCGAACGGCAAAAGTGTAGTGCTTGTATCACACAGAGAATCAACGATGAAGATAGCAGATAGAATTTATAAAATTGATAATGGCAGAGTAAGCTAGGAGGATAAAATGACTATAAAAAAGATATTCCTCGTTATAGTTGGATGTATTAGCCTTGGAATAGGTGCAGTAGGTGCTGTTTTACCGTTTCTACCAACATTTCCTTTTTTGATGTTGACAATGGTTTGCTTTACGGCAAGTTCAGAGAGACTAAATAGCTGGTTTAAGTCAACCAAGCTATATAAAAATAATCTAGAGTCATTCGTGGAAAAACGCGGCATGACAAAGGCTACAAAGATAAGAATCATGGTTATTATAACGCTTCTTATGGGCTTTGGCTTTTACATGATGCACGCAGTTCCGGTTGGAAGAATTGTCCTAGCTATAGTTTGGCTTGGACACATGCTTTACTTCGCATTTAGAGTTAAGACAATAGAATAGCATTTATATCAAAACAGACAGGCAAGTGCACTTCACTTGCCTGTCTATTTTTTATCTGAGAATTTTCCTTGCCAGGAGTCTCTCTCCTTCAATTTTTGATTTATGGTGTTTAGGACAAGCCTTTTGCGATATGCCCATTTTGGTGCTATTAAAGTCTTGGCTTGTGAATCTGCGGAAAGCCTATGCATAACGATGTTATAAGGGATTATTTCTAGCAAGTCACATACTAGCTCTGCATATTCATCCATTGATTCAAATGGAATATAATCAGGGTATTCTTTAGCTAGTTTAGTTCCAGAAATAATATTTAGAAGATGTAGCTTAAGACCCCATGTATTGCTCTTTACTGCGTGTTTTACGCTCATTTTCATATCTTGCTTTGATTCACCTGGGAGTCCCAAAATAAGATGGGTAACAGTCCTTATATTATGAGCATTTAACTTTGATATAGTCTCGTCATAGTCATGCAAGCTATGGCAGAGATTAAGTTTTTTTGCACTATCTTCGTGTATGGTTTGTAGTCCTAGCTCAACCCAGAGAAAATGCTTCTTGTTTATCTCATCTAAAAGAGCAAGGCAATCATCATCTATGCAGTCGCTCCTCGTTGCAATTGCAAGTCCAAAGATGCGAGGATCATCTAAAGCACCGTAGTAAAGCTCTCGAAGTTTTGACACAGGAGCATAGGTTCCTGAATAGTTTTGGAAATAGGCTATATACTTTGCGTTTGGCCATTTTTCGGATAGCAAATTTATCTGTTCATCTATGTTTGATGCGTTATCTCCGCTACCGCTTGACGAACAAAAAGTACAGCCGCCAAAGCCCTTGCTTCCGTCTCTATTTGGGCATGTAAAACCGGCGTCAATCGAAAGCTTGACGACTTTTTCTCCAAACTCTTTTTTGAGCGCTTGATTAAGCGTGTTTATTCTCAATAGGCCTTCTGAGAAATTATCAGAAGAACGTGTAAAATCAACATTATTTGGGATGTGACTGTTCATGGTTAATCCTTTTATTTGAGCTATCTATATGCTATAATATACTAATATACATCGACTGAAATGTGAAGACAAATTTATTGGGAAGATTGGCAATGAATAAGAATAAATGCAGACAGGAAAGTATGGATAACTGCTGTTGTAAGAATGATGAGCTTTGCGGAGAAATAGTCAATCTCGGCAAAGAAAATATCAAGCCAAAGGTTTTACTACATAGCTGCTGTGGACCTTGCAGTACGGCAGTAATTGAGAGGCTATTTGGTGACTATAGAATAACAGTTTTTTACTATAATCCATGCATTACAGAAAATGACGAGTATGAGAAGCGTAAGCATGAGCAAATTCGCTTTATAGATGAGTTTAATAAGGATTTAGATGAAGAACAAAGGGTTAGGTATATAGAGGGTTCGTATAGACCTGAAGAGTATCTTGATCTGGTTAAGGGACTTGAGACTGAACCTGAAGGCGGTGCAAGATGCACAGTATGTTTTAGGCAGAGACTAGAAGAGACTGCAAGAACTGCTAAGGAGTACGACTTTGATTTCTTCGCAAGTACTTTGACTGTAAGTCCACACAAAAATTATGCTTTGATAGCTGAGATAGGTAGGGATTGCGAGAAGAAGTATGGAGTTTCCTTCCTAGATATGGATTTTAAGAAGAAGGCTGGATTTCAGAGAAGTATTCAGCTTTCCAAGGAACACCATCTCTACAGACAAAATTACTGCGGATGTAAATTTTCTAAAAGATAGACAAGAATTCGAAAGGATATAGATACATGTCAAAACTAATTAAACCAAAGAACTATGCGCCTACTATTCCGCCAATGGAAACGCAGCGCGCTATAAAGAAGATAAAGGACTACTTTCAGCAGGAACTAGCTTACGGCCTAAACCTGCGAAGAGTTTCAGCACCACTTTTTGTTGCACCAGAAACAGGACTAAACGATAACCTGAACGGTGTGGAAAGAAGAGTAAGCTTTACCATCTTAGACATGGATGAGAAGCAGGTTGAGATTGTACAGTCGCTTGCAAAGTGGAAGAGAATGGCTCTAGGCAAGTATGGAATAAAACCTGGTCATGGTATATATACAGACATGAACGCGATAAGACGAGACGAGGAGCTAGACAATATCCACTCGCTTTATGTTGACCAGTGGGACTGGGAGAAGGTTATAACCAAGGAGCAGAGAACTACGGAATATCTTCATGAGACTGTAACGACCATATACAATGCAGTTAAGAATCTAGGCGATTATGTAAATAGACTTTATAGGGATATACAGACAGAGCTTCCTAATGAGATTTACTTTATTACATCTCAGGAGCTAGAGGATCTATATCCTGATAAGACACCAAAGGAAAGGGAAAACCTGATAACCAAGGCTCATGGAGCAGTTTTTATAGAGAAGATAGGTGGAACGCTCAGATCTGGAGAAAAGCACGATGGAAGATCTCCTGACTACGATGATTGGGAGCTGAACGGAGACATACTTCTCTGGAACGATGTATTAGATATCGCATTTGAGATAACTTCAATGGGAATAAGAGTAGATAGCGATGCTATGGAAAGACAGCTTAAGCTTGCAGGAGCAGAGGACAGAAAGAACCTATCGTTTCAGAGTGCTGTCCTAAATGGTGAGCTGCCGCTTTCAATAGGTGGAGGAATTGGACAGAGCAGACTCTGCATGTTCTTCCTTCGCAAGGCTCACATTGGAGAGGTTCAGGTAAGCGTTTGGCCAAAGGAAATGGATGAGGAATGTCGTAAGGCAAATATATTCTTATTGTAATGAAATATGCGAAGCTTGTTATAGAAAATAAGAGCAGACATACAGATAGGCTCTACACATATAGATGCGCTGATGACATTAGGATTGGTCAGGTCGTAAAGGTTCCCTTCAGCAAGGGAGATACCGAAAGGCGAGGTTTTGTCTTTGATATAATGGATGAATGTGATCTTGATGAGTCTAAGCTTAAGGAGATAAGCTCAGTTCAAGAGGACATTTCTTTGACAGAGGAGATGGTCGAGACTGCCGAATGGATGAGGCAAAGATACGGAATCAGATACCTTGATGCAGTGAACTGCTTTATCCCTAGAGGAAAGGCAGCAAAGAAGGGCAAGGAGAAAAATCCGCTAAACGATGCACAGGCTGAAGCACAGGACATAGATAATCTTACTGATGAGCAGAAAGCAGCATGCGAAGAGATAAACGCAGCTATTGACGCTAATAGGCAGGAGAACTTTCTTCTCAAGGGTGTTACAGGAAGCGGTAAGACCGAGGTATATATGCAGGCTGCTGCAAGAGCTATATCAAAGGGAAAGACAGTTATAATGCTGCTTCCAGAGATAGCTTTAACAAAGCAGATTACCGAAAGGTTCATAGGAAGATTCGGAAAGGGAAGCTGCGCTATACTTCATAGCCATCTTACGGGAAGAGAACGATTCGATGAGTGGAGCAGAATAAGAAGTGGAGAAGCCAAGATAGTAATTGGAGCTAGAATGGCCGTCTTTGCACCACTCGAAAACATTGGGCTTATAATATTAGATGAAGAACATGAGTCGACATATAAGTCTGATATGACACCTAAGTATGAGACTGTAGATATAGCTTTTAAGCGCCTAATGCACTATAGCGGAGTGCTTTTGCTAGGAAGTGCAACACCTTCAGTGGTATCGTACCAAAGGGCTAAGGAAGGCATATATAAGCTCATTGAGATGAACACGAGATACAATGCAGTTGAACTCCCCAAAATGTCCATAGTCGATATGAGACAGGAACTGAGAAAAGGAAACCGCAGTATATTCAGTGATAAGCTCTATCAAAGCATGGAGGAACATCTTGAGAGCGGAGAACAGGTAATACTCTTTCTTAACAGGCGTGGATATTCGAGCAGCATAAGTTGTAAAGACTGTGGAAACACTTTGATGTGTCCAGACTGCGGCATAAGTCTAACATATCACAAAAAAGAGAATGCAGCAGTTTGTCACTACTGCGGAAGGCATTTTGATATACCTAAGGAATGTCCAGAGTGCTCAAGTAAGTTTATTAAGTTCATAGGCGTTGGAACTGAGCAAGTCGAGGAATTCGTCAAGAAAGAGTTTAAGGATTACGAGACAGAGCGTTTTGACCTTGATACTGCCAAAAATAGCAGGGAGGTTTCAGCGATACTTAATCGATTTGCATCGGGCAAGACTAAGATTTTGGTTGGAACCCAACTTGTTGCAAAGGGACTGGATTTTAGGAATGTAGGGCTTGCATGTGTAGTATCTGCTGATACAACGCTCAATATACCTGACTATAGGTCGGCGGAAAGAACATTTCAGCTGATTACACAGGTTGCAGGACGTGCAGGCAGAGGATTAAAGAAGGGTGAGGTTATAATTCAAACATATAACCCAGAAAACCTAGCGATAACTGCAGCATCCAAATATGACTATGAGGGTTTCTTTGCTGAAGAGGTAGGCTTTAGAAAGTTAATGAAGTATCCTCCTTTCAGCGACCTTATACAGGTACAGTTTATAGGGGAAAATGAGTCAGAAGCCGAAAAGCTTGCTCTAGAATGCAAGGATTATCTTAGCAAGAAGGAAATAGACAAAAGTGAAAATGAGATATTTGGGCCTAAGGGAAGCCACCAAATATCAAAGGAGAAGGATGTATTTAGATACTCAATCCTAATTAAGGCTTCTAAGGGCAGTAGAAATAAGTATATATATTATATAAGCAAATATGGAGAATATGTTACATCTAAGACCAAGCTAAGCTTTGTAATAGATGTTAATCCGTACAGTGGATTTTAGGAGGAAAGATGGCACTGAGAAAGGTTGTTGTTCGAGGCGACGAGATTTTATCAAAGAGATGTAGAGAAGTCAGCGAAATTACAGATAGAATAAGAGAAACACTTGACGATATGGTCGATACAATGAGAGAGGAGCTAGGTGTTGGTCTTGCTGCACCTCAGGTAGGCGTCATGAGAAGAATGTTTGTAGCTGAGCCTGAGCCAGGTAGAGTTTATTACATGATTAACCCTGAGATTTATTTTGAAGAGGGAAGTGAAGAGGAATATGAGGGATGTCTTTCAGTTCCAGGCCTTATAGGAATAGTGGAAAGACCTCAGAAAATCAAGATTAGAGCTCTGGATAGAGATGGTGTTGAGCAAGATTACGAGTTTGAAGGTTTTGATGCTAGAGTTATGTGTCACGAGAACGATCACCTAAACGGCATTCTATATACAGATAAAGCACATGATATCAGATCTGCAGAACCACAAAGTGACGAGGAATAAGATTTATGAAGATAGTTTTTATGGGTACGCCAGAATTTGCAGCACCTTCCTTAAGAGCACTTGCAAAATCAAAGCATGAGGTCTGTCTTGTAATTTCACAGCCAGATAGAGCAGGAAATAGAGGAAAGATGACCATGCCTATAATCAAGGAGATCGCCCTTGCCGAAAATCTTCCGGTAATGCAACCTGAGAGGATTAAGCAAAATGAGAAGCTCATGGATACTCTAAGAGAGATAAATCCAGATATGATTATTGTGGCAGCGTACGGCAAGATACTTCCAAAGGAACTTTTAGATTTACCAAGGTTTGGATGTATTAACGTTCATGCGTCGCTACTCCCTAAATTCAGAGGTGCATCTCCAATTCAACACGCAATTTTGACAGGTGAAACACATGCAGGTGTCACTATAATGAAGATGGCAGAAGGTTTAGACACGGGAGATATGTACTCACAGGCTTCGCTTGAAATCGCAGGCTCTAATTATCCTGAGCTTAGTGAAAGACTCGCAGAACTTGGAGCGGATCTACTTCTAAAGACTATGGATGAAATAGAAAGTGGCAAGGCGCATGCAGAGGTTCAGGATGAATCAAAGGTTACGCACACTGGAATCATCAAAAAAGATGAGGGCAAGGTAAGTTTTGCTGATGAGAGCGCTGCTGAGATAGAGCGAAAGCTTAGGGCATTTACACCATGGCCAGGAGTATATTTTGAGCTAGGAGACCTTAAGATTAAGATTAAGGCTGCAGAGGTTCTTGATAAGCTTGAGAGCAAAGGAAGGCCAGCAGAAGTCATAGCTGCAAATAATGATGGCATAGATGTTATCTGTCGTGAAGGAATTTTAAGAATTAAGGAGCTACAGGCTCCAGGAAAGAAAAGTATGAAATCTGGAGATTATCTCAGAGGGAATAAGCTAGAGATTGGAACCATACTTGGGAGGTAATTTATGTATTGGGACAGCACGATAATAATACTTATACCTGCTATAATATTTTCTATGATAGCATCGGCAGGAGTAAAGAATACATTTGCGAAATTCTCATATATAAGAAACAGTCGAAACATGACAGGTGCAGAGGCTGCACAGAGAATGCTTAGAGCAAATGGACTGACAAATGTTGGAATTAATCATATTCCAGGAAACCTAACTGATAACTTTGATCCAAGAACTAACACACTGAATCTATCAGATTCAGTATATGATAAGACGACAATCGGTGCGGTTGCAGTTGCTTGTCACGAGGCTGGCCACGCACTTCAGCACGCATACGGATACAAGGCTATAACTGCAAGAAATGCAATAGTTCCGGCTGCAAACTTCGCATCTCACACTTCATGGATTCTAATTATTATAGGTTTATTTCTGGGAGCTCAGGGTGCAGGTAATATGGGCTATATCGGAGATACGATTTTTAACATAGGTGTAGTAGCATTTGTACTTGTACTTGCATTCCACATTATCACGCTTCCAGTTGAGTTCAATGCCAGCTCAAGAGCGCTTGCAAATATTCAGGAGCTAGGGCTTGTAGATGAGAATGAATATCAGGGTGCAAAGAGGGTTCTAAGGGCAGCAGCTATGACATATGTTGCCGCTACTGCTGTTGCAGCAGCAAACCTAATCAGAGTACTCGCTATCAGAGGAAGGCGAAATTGAAGATAGATTTAGATAGGGAAGCAGCATATAAGGCGCTGCTAGCAATCGAAAGAGATGGTTCTTATTCGAACCTTGAACTTTCTAAAATGCTAGCAAGTGATGGGCTTTCAAATAAGGGCTTCATAAGGGAAATAGTTTATGGAGTGACCGAAAACAAAATATACCTAGACTATATCCTAGATAAATTCATCAAAAAAGGTGCAGCTAAGACTAAGCTTCAAGCTATTATAATACTGCGTATGGGTGTTTACCAGATTCTCTTTATGAACTCGGTTCCAAACTACGCAGCAGTGAATGAATCTGTTGCGCTAGCTCGTAGGTTTGCTAGGGGCACGGACGGATTCATCAACGGGGTGCTAAGAAATTTCATTAGAAATATGGACAGTGCATCTGAGATTGATGTAAAGGGACAGCTTGAGTACCTTAGTATTCGATATTCATGCCAGCTAAAGCTAGTAGAGGAACTTGTGAGCATGCTTGGATTTGAACATGCTAAGATGCTCCTTGAGCACGCAGGTCATAGACCTCCTCTGAGCATCAGGGTTAATATAGCGAAGATTTCAGTAAAGGAGCTAGCTGATAGGCTCAGAGCAAATGGCTTTGAGATAGATGGCTCAAAGCTGAGCGACAGGGTCTTGCTAGTGAAGGGCGGAGCCCTTACCGAAGCGAATGAATACAAAGAAGGGCTATTTTCGATTCAGAGCGAGGAGTCGTGTGCCATTGCGGATTTTGCGTACGCAAAATCCACGGAGCTGGTGGTCGACCTTTGCGCAGCTCCGGGCGGCAAGGCCGCCGCAATGGCCGAACAAATGCTAAAGCCAAGCACTTCGACGGAGCCTTTGGCCGAGACAGAGCCATGCAAGAAGCCAAGCACTTCGACGGAGCCTTTGGCCGAGACAGAGCCAGGCAAACAGCCAAGCACTTCAACGGAGCCTTTGACCGAGACAGAGCCATGCAAGAAGCCAAGCACTTCGACGGAGCTTTTGACCGAGACAGAGCCATGCAAGAAGCCAAGCACTTCAACGGAGCCTTTGGCCGAGACAGAGCCAGGCATCGCAGGAGGTAAGGTTGTAGCTCTTGAACTTTATGAGCATAGGGCGGCTTTGATAGAAGCAACAGCTAGGAGACTTGGACTAGAAAACATAGAGGTAAGATGTCAGGATGCGGTAGAGCAGATAGATGAGCTAGTTGGAAAGGCCGATTTAGTTCTGGCAGATGTTCCTTGTAGCGGACTTGGAGTCATTAGAAGAAAGCCAGAAATGAAGTATCGAGATGAATTTGATTTTGATGAATTAGTCGAAATTCAGAAAGGTATTCTTGAGACGGGTTCAAGTTACCTAAAGCCAGGAGGGAGACTCATATATAGTACATGCACTATAAATCCTAGAGAAAATGAACTTATGGTTAAGGATTTTTTAGAGAGGCATGAGGAGTTTATCTCAGAAAAAGAAGTGAAACTGTCACCATTTGATAATGGATATGACGGATTTTATATGAACAAATTAAAAAAGATAGAAGGGAGATGCCCTAATGGATGTGGGGTTTAGGACCGATAAAGGTCGACGCAGATTTAATAATGAAGACGCATTCTTTGTGATGAAAAACGACAGGGTCTTTGTTGTGGCAGATGGAGTTGGTGGAAATAACTCGGGAGAAATTGCCAGCAGGACTGCAGCAAATCAGATAGCGAACTTCGTAAAAGAAAATGACATAGAGAGCATGGATCCGGTAGATTTTCTGCTAAAAGCTATAGTTCAGGCTAATAGCAAGGTTTATGACCTATCGCAAAAGTACGCAGAAAACAACGGTATGGCGACAACAACTGTAATCGGTTACCTCAAGGATTCGTGGCTATATATACTAAATGTCGGTGATAGTCGAGCATACATATATGAGCAAGGCTACCTAAGGCAGTTAACAGAAGATCATACATATGTGAATACCTTAGTTAAACTTGGAATAATAACTAGGGAAGAAGCTGAGGTGCATGAAGAGCGTTACAAGATAACAAAGGCTGTAGGCGCAGAAGCCGAAATCGAGCCAGATATATCTCGAATAAAGATAAGCAAAGGAGATAAGATAATCCTCTGCAGTGACGGCCTAAGTGGAGAACTAGGCGATGAGCAGATGGAAGAGATTCTTGCTAAGGGAGAATCCATGACAGAAACTTGCAGACTTCTAGTTGATGCTGCTAATGAACACGGTGGAAATGATAACATAACTGTTATATGCATAGAATTTACGGAGGATGATTTCGATGAGTAAGTTGTTGGCGGGAAGATACGAATTAATTGAAAAAATCGGCGAAGGCGGAATGGCCGTCGTATATAAAGCTAAGGATAGATTGCTAAACAGGTACGTAGCTATCAAAATTTTGAGACCGGAATTTACTCAGGATGAGCAGTTCCTAGATAGTTTTAAGCGTGAATCACAGGCGGCAGCTGGCCTTCAGCACCCTAATATCGTTTCAATCTATGATGTAGGTAGAACAGGAAATATTAACTTTATAGTAATGGAACTAGTAGACGGAAGACCACTTTCGGATTTTATAAAGGAGAATGGACGCTTAGACTACAAGACGACTATAGATATTGCAAAGCAGGTGGCTTCAGCTCTAGCAATTGCGCATAAGCATCAGATTATACATAGAGATGTAAAGCCACATAACATTATGATTACATCAGATGGTGTAGCAAAGCTGACTGACTTTGGTATAGCAAGAGCGGTTAGCAATGCAACAATGGTAGCAGATACGAGCAAGATTATCGGTTCAGTACACTACTTCTCACCTGAACAGGCAAGAGGTGCTTATGTAGATGAGCGTTCAGATATTTATTCGCTCGGTATTGTTATGTTTGAGATGCTTACAGGACGAGTTCCTTTTGATGGAGAAACGCCTGTAGAGGTTGCGCTAAAACACATAAACGAGGATGTACCTTCACCAGCTAAGCTAGTTCCAGGAATTCCACCTGCACTAGACAAGGTTGTGCTCAAGGCTACAGATAAGTACCAGACAGAGAGATATAAGTCTGCTGACGAGATGCTCGAAGCGCTAAAGAATGTTGAATTTGTAACTCAGATGGTAGGAGATAGAGTATTTGCTGGAGAAACAGATAACAAGCCAAGACGAGACGAAAGCCTTGTGGCACCTGTTATGAGCAGCAGAAGAGAAGATAGGGAGCAGGAAATGGTTATAGCACCGGCAAATCCAAGAAAACCTAAGGCAAAGCCAGATGACAAGAAGAAGAAAAAAAGAGCTATTATTATAGGCGTTGCTGCTGCTGCGATACTAGCACTCTTTGGAATCCTATATGTTTCTGGCATTATAGGTGGAGGCGGTAAGGAAGTTACAGTTCCTGATGTAAAGGGAATGAGCTATAGCGAAGCAAAGGAAGTTCTTGAGGCAAAGGGGCTTAAGATAGAGAAGGCAGACGAACCAATAGCAAGCCAGAAGGTAGAAAAGGGCAAGATTGTTTCACAGACTCCATCAAAGAACTCCAAGGTTAAGAAGGGTAGAACTGTTAGGGTTATCCTAAGTGCAGGTAATACAGAACTTAAGGTTCCTGATCTAAAGGGACTTTCATATAAGGAAGCAAAGACTTTGCTATCAGAAATGGGACTTCAGATATCAAAGGGTGATGAAGTCGACAGTGATTCCGTAACAGAGGGTCTAATCGCAAGCCAGTATCCATCAGCTAAAACCAAGGTAGATAAGGGTGATATAATCACGGTTAATATCAGTAAGGGAAAGAAGGATGCTGTAATTCCAAAGCTAGTAGGAACTACATTTACATCAGAAAGCGATGTAAGCGATATACTATCAAAGTATGGCTACAAGCTCGGAAAGGTTAGTTATGAAGAAAGCTACGAGACTCCAGGAACAATTATAAAGCAGTCTCCTGATGCTGGAACAACAGCAGAGAAGAAGACTACAGTAGATATCGTTATCAGTAAGGCTAAGTCAAAGGCAACTGTTCCAAATCTAAATGGAATGACATATGACCAGGCAGAATCTGCACTGCAGTCTCTAGGATTTAGTGTCGGAAGAGTAACAGAAGAAGAAAACAATGGATTCACAGCAGGAACTGTATTTAAGCAGTATCCAGCAGCAAACTCAGAATATCAGACAGGTTCAACAGTTGATATCTGGATTGCTAAGTCAGGTGAGTAAAATATGAGAGGACTTGTTGTCAAAGGCATCGGAGGCTTCTACTTTGTGAAGACTGAAGACGGTGTATATAGAGCAAAGGGCAGGGGTCTTTTCAAGAAATCAAAGAACACACTAATGGTAGGCGATGAGGTGGAGCTTAATGTATCAAAGGACGGAGAAAGTGACTCTCTAATAGAGAAAATCTATCCACGAAAAAACCACTTCATCAGACCTGCTATAGCAAATGTGGATCAAATCATCGTGGTGACAGCTCTATCTGAGCCTGCTCCAAGCTTTGAGATAATCGATAAGATGCTTGTAAATGCTGAGATGAATTCAATAGAACCTATGCTTTGCATAACCAAGCCAGACCTTGATAAAAAGAGGCTACTTGAGCAAATTCTTTCAACCTACAAACCGATGTATAGGTGTTTTGTTGTAAACGGAAGAACAGGGGAAGGCGTAGATGATCTTAAGGCTTCTCTAAAAGACAAGAAGACAGCTCTTATGGGTCCATCTGGTGTAGGTAAGTCGACTATTACAAACCTCATTTCGCCTTGCGCTTTGATGGAGACTGGAGATATAAGTGATAAGACTAGGCGAGGCAAGCATACGACTAGGCATATAGAGATTTTTTCATGTCAAGGCGGGTATATATACGATACACCTGGATTTACATCGCTTTACACCGAAGGAGTGGAGGAAGCTAGACTTTCATCATTATTCCCAGAGTTTGTAGATAAAAGCCGTGGATGTAGATTTGATAATTGCAGGCATATAAATGAGCCTGAATGCGAGATAAAGAGCGCTGTCGAAAGTGGAGAAATCGCAGGAACAAGATATAATTCATATCTTAGCATGATAGATGAAATAAAAAGAAATAAGAGATTTTAATTAAGGAGAATGAAATGAAAGAATTGGCACCATCCCTATTATCTGCAGATTTTGCTAGGCTTGGTGAGCAGGCTGAATTAGTTAGCAAGCACGGTGCAGATTACCTTCACATAGATGTAATGGATGGACATTTTGTACCTAATATAAGCTATGGGGCTTCTGTTATGAAATCGCTAAACAATTGCGATACAGTAAAGTATGATGTTCATCTCATGATAGAAAATGCGGATGATTATGTTGCAGATTTCGTTACAGATAAGACTGAATACATAGTTGTTCATCAGGAGGCTTGTGTACATCTTTATAGAAGCCTTCAGAATATCAAGAGTCTTGGAGTTAAGGCCGGAGTAGCTCTTAATCCAGCAACTCCTCTTTGCATGATTGAGGAGGTACTTTCTGATGTGGACCTTGTTCTCATTATGTCAGTAGAGCCGGGCTTTGGTGGACAGAAATTCATTGAATCTTCAATAGATAAGATAGAAAGACTAGCTAAAATAAGAGCAGAGAAGGAGCTTAACTTCAAAATCGAAGTAGATGGTGGAGTTAGCACGAAAAACGCTAAGAAACTAATTGAGGCTGGTGCAGACATACTCGTTGCAGGATCTGCAGTATTTGGAGCAGAAGATATCCCTGCTAGAATGGATGAATTCAGAAAAGAAATGGAATAGCTAATAGGTATATATGAAGGCAGATTTAGATGGGAGCATTTGAAAAAGTAAATGTGATATATTGTGACTTTCAAAGTCCAATTTCAGATGAAGATATATCAGATCTAATATCTAATAAAGACCTTGAGTGCATTAGACCATGTGGTGGGTATGTCCCAAGTGAAAAGGATCTTTATTTGCTTAATGATTTCTTTAGGAATCGTCCAGATGTGGCTTTTAGAGTGACCTGTAAAGGGCAACTAAGACATATTCCGTACGTACAAAACATTTCAGAACCTGTAGAGGGATGTCTAGGTGAAGAACTAGAAGATTTAAAGTATATAAAATGTCTTAAATCCATAAGTCTAGTGGAAAAGAATATTGAACCACTACTGGCACATAAGGATGAACTTATAGGTTTAGGACTTGAAGGAACCATAAACAAAAGTTCACATGAAATATTGACGAAGCTTGGGAATTTAAAGGCTCTTTATTTGGATTCTACAACGCTCAAAAGCTTTTCGTATATTTCTGAGCTCCCCATAGAAAAGCTTAGTCTATATGGACGTCAGCCGTCTGACACTTTAGAGCTAGAAAAACTAACTGGACTAAAAGAAATTCATATTAAGAATAATTCTAACTGGGTTGATTTTAGTTTTCTATCAAAGTTAGATAAGCTTGAGCGAATAAAGCTTAGCTACTGTGCAAAAATCGAATCTGTGCCATCACTGGATAAGCTTGTAAGGCTAAAATATATAGAGCTAAGCAACTGCAATAGATTGAAAGATGTGAAGGCATTATGGAAGCTTGGAAAAGGCTGTAGTGTACTCGCAACGGGCAAACAGCTATCAAAAGAGAGATTAGCATATCAATTTGATAAAGATACAGGTATTTCCGATTGGTGCAAGGAGTATTCCGTAAATATTCCAGATGATATATTAAACCGATAAAATATATAGACGAAAAAAGAGAATGCTTTTGAAGTGCATTCTCTTTTGCTTTGTTTGATTTATGGTGAGCTTGGTGTAGTTGGTGAAGAAGGGGTACTTGTACTAGAATCCTTCTTTTGCTCAACCAAGGTTTCATCTGGTGAAATAGGGTATTTCTCTGGATTACTGTTATGTATGTTACAGTAATATTCTGGGATTTCATCCTCAGAAAATGCATCATATGTCTTTGTTTTTTTGTGCTTACAGTCAGGAGTTGCTAGGTATCCAGATTCTTCACAAATCTCAACCTCTCTACTCTTTAAATCGCTTACACTCTTTGCACCGCTCTGAGTTCCATTAATATAGTATTCACCGTTATATGAGATAACATTTGCAGGTTTTGCAGCTCTTGAACCGTCATAAACCTTATTGATGTTTCTCATGATATTGCCCCACATATATGTGGCGATGATACTGTGCTCAGAAAGTGATACGCCGTAGTCGCTACCTATCCAAAGTGAAGCGGAGTAGGTAGGCGTAAATCCATTGAACCAGTCATCAAATGTATCATTTGTTGTACCAGTCTTTCCTCCAACAAATACTCCAGATATCTGTGCGTAGTTTGCTGCTGCACTGTTTACAACGCTGCTGAGCATGTCTGCCATAATCCAAGCAACGCCTTCGTCTAGGACCTTATGTTCCTTAGGTTTGTTTTCTAAGATAACATTTCCTTGCTTGTCTAAAACCTTTGTAAATGATGAAGTATCATATCTAACACCATTGTTAGGGAAGGTACTGAATGCACTTGCCATCTCAAGCGTTGTTGTTCCCTTAGTCATACCACCTAGAGCTAGAGCTGAAGCATTGAGATCGTTTGCATCTCCTTCTTCAACCAAGGTTGTAATTCCGAACTTTTTTAGCATCTCTAGCGAGTAGTCCTTACCAACCTGGAGCCATATCTTAACTGCACATGTATTAAGTGAGTTGACCATAGCAGATCTCATAGTCTGGGTACCAGAGTATGTTCTAGAGAAATTGAGTGGCCATACCTGCCCATTTATAGTTGTCTTCTCGTCGATTACAATTGAGCCTGCCGTTAGGTAGTCTCCATAAAGTTTAGTTCCTTGTTTATCGATTCCAAAATCTGTGAACTTATGCTTTCGTCCAGCTGCATATTCCTCAGCACTTTGCTGAAGAGCAGGGGCATAAACACCCAAAGGCTTTATTGATGAACCTGGCTGACGAGGAGCATCAGATGCACGGTTTAGAATCTGTCTTCCAGTAGTATTTCTTCCACCGACCATTGCTTTGATATGACCAGTCTTGTTTTCGACTATTGTCATTGCAGCTTGTGGCTGTATTGTCTTTGGTCTGAGAGAATAGGATGAAGGAGGAATAGTTACACTACCATCATCATTAACTGTCATGAAATTCTTGTATTCATTCGACTTAAAGAATTTAGCTGAGATAATCAGGTTGTTATCCTTATCTACCGACTTGTATTCAGAAGGGATATTTATATATCCACCCTGAATGGAGTAGAAGGCTCCTGATTCATCAGTCGTATACATATTCTTAAACTCAAGGCTATAATCGGTTTTGCCATTTACCTTAGTTGTATAGATGTTCAAATCATTACCATAGTAGATAATCATCGAACCATCCTTTTGCATTTTGGCATTTCCGGCTGGAAGGATAAAGTTACCGTTTTCGTCAAAGTAGTTATCGTATGCAAACAGAACAACCTGGCCGCTTCTTCCAACTATATTTCCATAGCGATCATAGTTAGGGGAGATATTAGGATAGTTATTGCTATTTGCAAACTGTTCTAGAACTGTCTTCTGAGCCTGAGAATCCATTGTTGAGTATATCTTAAGACCACCATTATATACCGCATTCCAAGCTGTGCTATGATCCCAGTTCTTCTCTTTCTTGAGCTTAGTGATTACTTCGTCAATAACATAATCAGAGAAGTAGGCTGATTTACTATCAAACTTATTGTAGTCAGGGTTTAGCATATCCTTTAGTGGTGTGTTGATGGCTTCTTTGTACTCCTTCTCAGTGATATATCCCTGCTCCTTCATAAGCTTTAGACATATCTCTCTACGAGGCTTACTTATATCGTTATAAATATATACGCCATCTGGTGTTTCAGCTAATAATACACCTTTGTATTCTGCCGCTGTTCCGCCCTCAATGAACTGAACAAGCTCGTACTTACTAGGTGACTGAGGTAGTGCAGCAAGTGCAGCTGATTCAGCTACTGTAAGTTCACTAACATCCTTAGAAAAGTAAGCTTTAGAAGCAGTCTGAACACCATAAGAGTTATATCCTAGATAAATGTAGTTTAGGTAAGCCTCTAAAATCTCATCCTTAGATAGGTATTTCTCAAGTTTAGTTGCATAGTATGCCTCAAGTACCTTTCGGCTTATTGTTCTGTCAAACTGCTGATCTGGAAGGTACATGTTACGAGCTAGTTGCTGTGTAATAGTACTTGTTCCGCTTATCTTTCCGCCTGAGAAGATGGAGTCTTTGACAGCACCAAACATTCTTATAACATTGAAACCGTGGTGCTTACGGAAGGACTTATCTTCCAAAGCGATAAATGCATTGGTTAGGTGTTTAGGCATTTTCTTGATGCTAACAGTCTCTCTGTTGCTGCTTGCAAAGACTGTATCAAGCTCCTTGCCTTGGTCGTCGTATATTGTTGTACTTTCGGAGAGCAGAGAGTTAATCTTGGATGGATCAATCTTAGGTGCCTTCGAAATTACAGAATATACATATCCAAACACTGCGAGTGCTGATATTACGAATATAATAAGAAGAGCAATCAAAACTATCTTAAGTCTAGGATGTTTGCTTTTCTTAGGTGCACTTCTACGTCGCTTTGCAGCTGCTGCAGTATCGTTCTTTACATTTGCTTGCATTTTGCAGAAATTCCTTTCTATTAAATACATAAAGATTAAAGCTAATTATACCATATCAATCCTTTAAAGTATAGTATTTGCCGTTAATTAGAATACCTACAAGGAAGCGAGAAACTATGAAACTTTTGAATAGAAGCTGTGAGGAAAATCAAAATGTGTAAGTAAAGACAAGTTTAGTAATCTTGTCAATCTATGGGGAAGAAAGTATATTAAACTCGAGGAGGAAGTGTTTTGAGGCGTAAATTAGCGTTTGCAATTTTAAATTTTTTGATTGGACTTCTTTTGATGTACTTCAGTATAGATTATGGTGTTGTTTCAACGCTGGTATATTTAGGAATTCTAATGCTTATATACAAGTTGTTTTTAGATATAGATATAAGATATTGTTTATTTGTGATTGTTGGATGTATTTGGATGCTAATATCTATTTTTGGACATTATAATGCCGAGAATATGCCATTTGTATCTAAAGAGGCAATATGTAGGGGATACGTATCTACAGAGAGTGTAGATAAATTTGGATTACCAGTCTATGTATGCGAGATTGATGAGATTGTTTTTAACGGTATGACTTACAATAACTATAAAGTTAGGCTGACAAGCAAGGAGAAGCAAAATTTTTCTCTTGTCGGAGAACGTATTGAATTTAGAGCTAAGCTAAATGTTCAGGAAGTTAGAGATAATGGAATAGATT
>ERZ772786.122-NODE-122-length-30771-cov-4.530473_pt1 | contig 30771 bp, 30 predicted proteins | sample MGYA00511473_ERZ772786 | MGnify/ENA primary metagenome ERZ772786 (study PRJEB29015, sample SAMEA2738025) | human oral metagenome | biome: human oral; feature: human-associated habitat; material: saliva | place: China | collected 2252 ...
AAAGCAATACGGGCATAACGACTCATTTTATCAACCGTCCATGCTGGATACCAAACCAAGTTCACCTTGATTTCACCAACTTCTGGCACTTCTTTCAAAGCATCATGAATTTGTTCAGTCAAAAGGTCAGCCAAAGGGCAACCCATTGTTGTCAATGTCATTTTAATTTCTGTAAATCCGTTATCTTCAAAGCTAATTTCATAAACTAATCCGAGGTTGATAATATCAATCCCAAGCTCTGGGTCAATGACGTTTTCAAGGGCAGAGAGAATTTTGTCCTTGATTTCATTCACTTGCTCTTCTGTGTATTTATCTGCCATTTTATCTCCTTAGGCTGTCATAAAAAGCAAAACTTTAAAGGTTGAACGAATGTGCTTTCTAGGACAAATCCAAATTGTCAAATTCTTTTTACAGCTTTATTTTACCAAATTTATTTTAAAATTTCTAGATAAAAAATTACTGACAGAAAAATTTATTCATAAAATTTTCTGTCAGTAATTTATTTTATGCAAAACGTGAGAATTTCTTGAAGAAACTCAACATAAAAGTAAAGAGAGCGATAATAACCACAAATAGAATTGCTTCTGGTAAAATTGCTCCATTCAAACCAATGGTTTCGCGTAACATTTTTAAACCATAAGTCATTGGTAACCAAGGACTGATGACTTGATATATTTCAGGCGCCAGTTGTAAGGGGTAAGTTCCTGCACTCGTCGCCAGTTGTAGAACTAAGACTACAATCATAAGGAATTCACCAATCTTACCTAGAGCCGTTAAGAAGAAAGTATTGATTGCCATATAAGCGAAGCTGATTAAAAGTACTGACAACAACATTTCCCACAAATGATTTGGCCTCAATCCAAGAAGAGCAACTGCTCCCCAGACGATGATTCCTTGTAAAAGTGCTACCAAACCATTTGTACCAATTTTCGCCAACATAAATTCGCGACCAGATTTCCATTTTTCACCTGAGAAACCAATTCCAATCACAACATTTGTTGCAAGGGCACCAATAAAGAGTGCAACATTAATCATGTATGGTGTCATTCCTGCACCATTTTCTGGTACATTGTCATGGTCAGTATGTTTAAGTTTCAACGGTGCAGCTACTTTTTTAGCATTTTCATTAGAATTATTAGTTGCTGAGAGAGTATCATCTGCTTTGGTTAACGCTGTTGACAAGTTATTAGCCCCTGTATTTAGCGTTCCCAAACCACTTGTTAAACTTGAACCTCCATTTGCCAATTGTTGTGAACCAGAGGAAATTTGTTGAGCGCCTCCTGCCAATTGATTTGAACCCGAAGTTAAAGTTGAACCATTAGCTTGTAATTGTGACAATCCAGAAACTAATTGCATTGTTCCACTTTGTAAATCTTTTGATTTACTTGCTAATTGTTGAGCGCCAGCGTTTGCTTGATTGACTCCGTCAGCATATTGGGCAAAACCAGAAGTTAATTTTTGACTTCCAGAAGTTAACTGGTCATTAAAATTCGTCAAACCAGCATTTAACTGATTGATACCAGGAATAAATTTTGTGTTTACATTAGTGTTTACTTCGTTCAAACCACCTGAAAGGTCAGCAATTATTTGACTTGCGCCTGGAACTAAAGCTTTCAATTGTGGAACTTCTGTTAAAAGTGGTTCCACAGCAGTTAAGCCTGTTTCAACCGATGTCACATTATTCTTAATTGAATTTAAATTTGTTTGGACTGCACTACTATTAGCTGAATTTTGTATAGCAGCTAGTATTTCATTTTTTTGATCCACAGTCAGACTTCCACTAGTAAAAGCACTTGTAGAAGCAACTGCTTTTTGCTCTTCTGTTACTTGAATAGTTTCCAGTTGTTCTAGATTTTTTGACAATTCCTCTAAATTACTCTTCACAGAAGTGACAGTTGTTGAATCAACCTTCGCATTTTGCAATTGTCCATTCAATTCGTTCAAACCATTTTGTACTGTTGTAATATTTGCTTTCTTATCTTCTGGTAAGTCTGTTTTTTGAGCCAGTTCGTTCAAACCAGCTGACAAACTTTGAGTACCTGCTTGCAATTGACTCACCGCTTCTGACCCTTGAGAAATTTGTGAAATTCCTGCTGACAGCTCTTTTGATTTATCAGCCAGCGTTTGTGTACCTGCTGCTAATTGTTGCGTTCCACTGACAAATTGGTCAGCACCAGAAGAAAGTTGTTCTCCCCCATTGGCAGCTTGATTCACTCCTGATACGTATTTATTTAAGCCTGAACTCAAACTATTTGCGCCGTCAGTAAAAGTTAAACTTGATGAAGATAAAGTATTCAAATTACTACTTAATTCTTTTGAACCATTCAATGCTGAAGAAGTTCCATCAGCCAATTTATTTGAACCATCAGAAGCTTCTTTCATTCCTGACTTCATATCACCAAGCTTAGCAAAAATTTCTTTGGTGTAAGTTTCTGTGATATTCTTAGAAACCTCTGATTTAAGCTGATTCATCGCACTTTCGCTCATTTTAGATGAAATATAGTTATGACCACGTGTCGTTTGATAATCTAACTGGACCGTTTTTGGTTTCTTATTCATTAAAGTCGTTGCATTTTCTGAAAAATTTTCTGGGAAAGTGATAACCATGTAATAATCACCTTTTTTTATCCCTTTAGAAGCTTTATCCTCCGAAACAAAATGATAATCTAAATCCTTTGATTTTTTCATTTCAGCAATGACATCATCACCAAGTTTGAATTTTTTACCGTTCAATTCAGACGTCTTGTCCAAATTCACAACCGCTACTGGTAAGTCATTCAATTTACCATAAGGATCCCACATAGAACCTAAGAAAATATAGTTATAAATTGCTGGTACAAGTGCCAAAGCGATAATAACAATAATAAAAAATTTGTGCTTTAAAATGGCTTGCCATTCTTTTTTTAACATCTTTTCCCCTTTCTTTATGGACAACACGTCCAAAAACTGTTACAATACGTATTATAAACTTTTTAGAAAATTTGACAATTATTATCCATCCAGTTTTGGACAGATTTTCAAATCTGTCCAAATAAAGCACTTACATTTTAAAAAGAACGGAGGTCCCCCTTAAAATGTCTAATGACAGTAGAAAAGATCGTACAAAACTTCAATTACGAGATGCCATGATTCAACTTTTAGGCGAGAAATCTTTTGACCAAATTTCAACGACTGAACTTGTGAAATTAGCTAAAGTTAGTCGTAGTAGTTTTTATACTCATTATCAAGATAAATATGACATGATTGAAGCCTATCAACGTCGACTTTTTGAGACTATTCAATATGTCTTTGAAAAAAATAATGGAAATATTCATGCAACGATGCTTGAAACTTTTGAATTTCTAAAAGGAAATCAAATCTATGCTGCTCTTCTTTCGGAAAACGGTAGCAAAGAAATCCACCAGTTTATGTTGCAAAAACTCAAAGAACTTATTCAAAGTTCCTTTTTCCCTCAATCTAAACATCTTAAATTAGGAAAATTAGGGGAAATTTATGCGACAACCTACTATGCTAATGCTATTTTTGGAACTACTCAATCGTGGATTCGTAGAAAGCAAAAGGAAACGCCCACTCAAATTGCTAATCTATTAGTTGAGCTCATCAATTAAAAAACGGTTCTTTTAGAAGAATCGTTTTTTATCATTCTATTTGGAAAATAATAGCCATTAACAGGTGTTAATCATGATGCTGAACTTCCAAAATCATATTGCTTAATGTTTCAATCACCATATCCTCATCAGATAGTTCTTGTTTCGTAGCCAATTTTAAAGCTTTTCCAGCTCTAAATACCGGAATATTTTGTTCATCTACTAAAATTTTTTCTCTTGAATGAACATCATAACTGACTCTGGCTGCACGTTTACGAACCTCAAAAGTTCCAAAATTTGAAATATGCACGGGAGTCCCTTCAGAAATATAGGAAGTGAATGCAGCAAAGACATTGATTGCCTTTGCTGCATTCACTTTGAAAGTTCTGTACCGTCTGCTCTACATAATATTAACTCCTGTTTTGACGCCATTAACTCATTGCTCCTATCTTCTACATTCCCTTATCATCCTTTTCTTTACTAACTCTAGTGAATTCTTTTGCCATCATATAAATCTTCATAAAAAATCCTAGCTTACGCCAAGATTTTTTGGTTATTTTACAACCATAACATTGCAAGGTGCATGATTAACAACATAACTTGTCGTCGAACCGACTAGCATCCTGTCTAATAATCCCTTACCATTTGAACCGACTACAATCAAATCCAATTCAAATTGCTTTGCAAAATTAATGATTTCTTTCTTTGGATTCCCTGTAAAGGCATGGACTTCAAACTCAACTTCATCATTAATCAGAGCCTCAACTTCAGCAATAATTTCTTTAGATTCTGTTTCTAAATCATCCAAATTAATTGCCAAAGCATAAGGAGTTCCCCGAAGTCTTGTTTCATCTTTAACATGTAAAACAAATAATGAAGTTTTATTTCTTTTGGCAATGGCGACTGCTTCATGAATTGCTTCTTTCGATTGGTCAGAGCCATCAACTGCAACTAAAATTTTCTTGTATTCATCTCTCATTGTAAACGCCTCCTTTACTATATTCTATGATAAAATATTTAAGAAGTCCAACTAAACACTCACTATATTTTTAGAAGAAACTTTTATTTTTGAGACTTCTTTTACAATTTTACTTAGAAGTAAAAATATAATTTTATGAAAATATTAGATCACTTTTTTTGATATTCTGATTTCTTTATGCTACAATTTAGTTGGAATTTCGTTATGAACCAATTTGGTTCCCTTTCGTATAATAAATAAAGAAAGGAGAATGTACTATGACATTCACTAACAAAAATAAATTTTTCCAATATACAGTAACTCTAGATACTTCTCATAATATCTTTAGAGCATCACTTGTAAATGATTCAAATATTTATGGTGCTGGAGATACTATTGAAGAAGCTGTACAAAACTTAGAACAATTAGTTTAAGGAGAAAAAAATGGGCGAGTATCCCAATCGATAAAGGCATCTACTTTAATTTTGAGAGTAGGTGCTTTTGTTATACTTTAAATAAAAAAAAGTTGCTCAATGAGCAACTCCCTTTTTAGTTTCTCTCAGTTACTACTTCTCCACTTGCCTTTTTTCATTCTTCCAAATCGAAAAGAATTTTCCATATAAAGAAGTAACCAAATAGAAAGTAATTGTTAGAAGCATTGCTAAAGAACTTGCAGAATAGCCATCCATAAGTGCTGTTGCCCATAAAATAATCATGACCACATCAGATAAGAGCCAAAGTGAGTAACTATCCCCATAACCTCTAACAACCAAGATTGAAGCCGCAGCTCCAATAATTAAAGTAATAGCATCCCATAAAGGATTGGTGTCTCCAAGTTTTGTATAAATGACTGTAATTGGCCACCAAAGAACCAACATACTGATGATTGTCAAAATCCATCCTTTTGTCTTCATGAATTTGACCCCATTTTCAATTCGATGTCCCCAAGTTTTCCAAGTGAAAATCAATGGCAAGTCAATCAGCAAAACAAAAACAATTTGATCTAAAACGGAGGCATAGTGACCAGCAGTCCAGTTAATATAGATATAACCAAAAGCACTAATCAGCCCCAAAAGACCATTAATTGGTTTTCCAATCATCATGTAAACTGTACATGCCGACCCCATTAAGGTCGCAATCAAAGTGATAACTGATAAAACCGTAATTGTTGACGTTAAAAAGAAAGCCAACTGTACTCCTATGATAAACGAAAGCATGATGCTTCCGGCTGTATTAATTGATTTTAGCTCATCTTTGAGCCATTTGAGATAATTTTTCATTCTCATCCCCAATCTAAGAACGTCAAAAAACGTCCACTAAAAATTATATCACGAATAAAAAATTGTCAGACGCTTCCAAATATATTCTTTAGATTTTTTTGAGACCAATCATTATCAATTTTGTTCCATAAAAATTTTATTTATCTCTAATAAAGTTGCATAAATAAAAAAAAGCCGATATTCATCGGCCTTTTCGTTTCTATTTATCCCATCTGTAATAGTGAATCATTTTGATGAACCCAACAATTAAAAATTCAATTCCAAGAAGTAACCACAAAGTTACCCCTCCCCAAAGTGGAGAAAATACTAAAGTAAAACCAGCAATGATACTAATTACACTTAAGAAAATTCCCCAGAATTTACTATTGAAATTAGTTAAAACTGTAAGAGTTACAATTCCATCCACAATCCAACTAATCCCCACAAAGATACCAATAAGGACAAATAGTGATTCTGCGGCTGCATTCAAATCTGAAAAGACAAAAATTCCTGCAAATAAGTAGATAAATCCTAGCAAGAGATGAGAAATTCTCCAGAAATTCCCTTTTTCTTCACTTCTTTTGACTAGATTTGCTCCAATATAAATGACACCCATAATTACGAGTGCTACTCCTACAAGAGCTGCGACAATAGCTGCTGTTTTTGTAGGTAAGAATAATATCAATAAACCAATAATAATTGAAATTATTCCACTAAATCCGACTCCGCGTCGAAGTTTTTCAAAATCTGTTAACATAACTTTACCTCCAAAAAATATTCTTTAATTCTCATTTAATTATAACATAATGAATACATTATCTTGTCCTTGATGATTAAAAAATTACGCTTCTTTATCTTTAAACAAGTCATTATTTTTTTATTAGTTTTCTTAAAAAAATTAATAAAAAAAAAAGAGTACTTAAACTCCTCAAAAATTTTCAAATGATAAGACATAAAATCAAATTTTTATTGTTAGTAATTTCAATTATCTTTTTTATTTGTCACTTTTATCCCTTTACGCTCCGGACTTTTCCAGGTTCCAGACCCTAAACCTAGAATAGTTTTTACTGCTGGAACAAAAGTTGTTACAATGGTTAGTGCATTCATTACCCAGTAAAAAAGCATATAAAGTGGAGCAAATAATAGATATTTTACTTTTCTTCCACGGTCATCAACTATTAATGAAGCGACTAATTGAAAAGTTCCCGAAATCATTTCAAAGCAAACAAAGAGAAAGGCCATCGTTAACATGTGATAAATACGTTCTAAGTTTCCGGTAATGGCAAAATGAAATAAAGACCAGATAAAAATTGCTGACGAAATCCAGAAAAAGAATGACCAGATAATGCTGAAACTTTGGTCAATAAACATAATTGTTCGGCCAACATTGTCAAAAGGGTGTAAAAATACTTTTTTAAAATTAGTCAACCAAACCTCTGTTCCACCTTTGGCCCACCGTTTCCTTTGACGATAGAGCATTTTCAGAGATTCTGGGACCTCCATAAAGAACATAATACGAGGCGCGAATAAGGATAACCAACCGTCCATTTGATGATCCCAAGCAATACTAATATCTTCTGTGGCTCTATCTTGTCGAAACAAACCTACATCAATCAAGGCATCTTTTCGATACATCGTATTTGCACCACTGTAGGCATAAATACTCCCTAGCACACCAAGTTGAGTCCGTTTAATAATTCCTACAATACTTAAAACTCAACTGTTTGAGATTTTGCAATCAATTTTGCACGATTCTGAACATCCATGTTAGCTGTTACTGCTGAGATGTTAGTAGAATCTTGTCGAATGAAATAATTGATATAGCGATTTAAAGAATCAGGTTCTGGAACAGTGTCTGCATCGTTGCTTAAAACTAGTTCTCCTTTTGCAAATCCTAAACCAATATTAAAGGCATGCGCTTTTCCTTTATTTTTTTCAATTCTAATCACGCGCAATTTATCATATTTTTCTTGTAATTCTTTTAAAATTTCGGGAGTTTGATCCGTTGAACCATCATCAGTAACTAGAACCTCATAATTTTCATAATTAATTTTTGTCATTAAATAATTAAGTGTATCTTCAATGACTATTTCTTCATTATGAGCTGGAACCATTATAGTAACAAAAGGTTCAACTTCTACTGGAATATTATCCCAATCCTTCTGCTTATATTTGAACAAAAAGCTATAACATAAGACACCAATAAACCAGGCGAATCCACCTAAAATTGGGTAAGTAATTAACACCAGAAATAACAATGTCAGAATAAAGTCAACAATGCCATTTCCTGTTTGAACAAAGCTAATCATTGTTTCCTCCCTTCTGATAAAGTTTTTTCACAAAATCTGTTTCCAAATTTTGCTCTTCTTTGACCGAATAAAAACAAACATTATGGCGAAAATCTTTTGTGCCAAATCGTTCATCATAAGCTTGATTAATTAATTTTCGTCTTACATCGACACGTTCAGCATCGTACTGCTTTTCTTTTTGTAGAAAATGTTTAAAACGATAATTATTCCAAAAAGTTAAGATGATATATAAAATAGCCAGGAAAACAAATGATAAAGAGAGAAAAATGAAAAGAAATAGAAGTGTAGTTTTTTTCTTCTCTATAAACAATGATATGATTAAGATCTGCTCTATTTGGAAAAACAAAGGGAAAACTAATCCATAAAAATGGAATGACAACACCACACCATCCTAAAAGAGCAATTATAGTTTGAAAAATTTTACTCCCATAATGGCTTTTTTCAAAATAAGGGTCATAGACTAAAGATTTCTTTGCTTCTTCTCGGCTGATATTTTTTTTCATTTCAGTCCTTTCTGAACTTTTTAATAGCGTTGTACATTATAAAATACATTTAACCAATTATCGCATTTTTCCCCTTCAAAATCCATCATAAGCGTAATTATTTTAATACAAAAAAGCCGTCCTGATAAATTATCAAACGGCTCTTATTATTCAACTTCTTCTGTTTTAAATTATTAACTACTTCATTAAATCGGCTCAGTAGATTCAATAAAACAATATCCTTAAATCTTTTAGCATGGCAAATAAATCTTTACAAATAAAAAAAACCGCTCAATAGAGCGGTTAAACTGGTGTATCTTAACGACGACGTTCAGCGATACGAGCTTTTTTACCTGTGAGTGCACGGAGGTAGTAAAGTTTCGCACGACGTACTTTACCGTGACGGATAACTTCGATTTGTTCAACACGTGGAGTGTGAACTGGGAAGATACGTTCTACACCAACACCGTTTGAGATTTTACGAACAGTGTAAGTTTCGTTAATTCCTGAGTTTTTACGAGCGATAACAACGCCTTCGAACATTTGGATACGTTCGCGAGTTCCTTCGACAACTTTTGCGTGAACACGTACAGTGTCACCAGGACGGAAGTCAGGGATATCAGTGCGGAGTTGCGCAGCGTTGATAGATTCGATAAGGTTCATTTTTTTCTCCTCTTGCCCATCATTAAGCAGCATCTAGCAAATTAAGCTCAGCGGATGAACAGTTTTATTAGTATGCAAAAAACATACTCAATAAGTATAACAGATTATCCATCCTTTGACAAGTTCTTTTTTTAGTTTTATCAGTAACCAATTTGTTCGATATCAACTTCAGACTGATTAATCATATCCAAAACTTTATGAATAAGATACATTCTCTCATCTAGTGCATGAATTTGCTCTGCACAATTTTGTAGTTCGCCACTGAGTTGCTCAGGAATTTGTCCATCATATTTATAACGAACTTTATGTTCCAACGTTGCCCAAAAATCCATTGCCGAAGTTCGTAACTGAATTTCAACTCGACACGTTTGTTCACTAAATAGATGTCCTAAATTAACTTCGACAATCATATGATAACTACGATAGCCTGTTTTTTTTACGTTTCTTAAATAATCTTTTTCGCTAACAACTGTAAAAGCTTCTTGGCTTTTGATAATTTCAACAATCTCATAGATATTTTTAGCATAAGAACAAATAATACGGATTCCTGCAATATCTGATAAATGTTCATCAGCTGCGTCGGCGGTCACAGGCAAATCTTTCTTTTTCAGCTTTCCCGCAATACTTTCCGGTGATTTTAAACGATGTTTGATATGCTCAATTGGGTTGATTGCCTCAAAATTATTATAATAGGTATTTAGATTAGAAAGTTGAGTTCTGACAACATCTAAAGCACACTCATATCTGACAAGTTTCTTTTTTAATTCTTCTGGTTCAAATCTTGTTTTTAAATAATCTTTTTCCATTTTACTTTAATTCCTATCTAGTCTTATCTTCTTATTAATTTCTTCTCAAATATTTAGTGATTAATAAATTATAATATAGTTTCCTTATATTTTTCTTTGACTGGATAATGCTATTTGCTCTAAAAATGATTCACATCATACTTCTAATTATAACATTTCCTGAAAGTTTTTTGTGCGCTTTCTACTGTAAATAATTACTATCAAAAAAGCACCAATCACTGATGCTCTTATGCAATATTTATTTTAATGTTTTCAATATTTCTAAAAAGTTTTTTTCACTTTCAGAGAGAATAGAATTTTTTTGATAGGCATAATTAATATGAAAGAATTGTTTATCTTCTTCAATAAATGGTACTTTAACTAGATTTTTAAAGTCTTCTGATAAGCGGATATCTGCCATAAGACTGATTCCTAAATTTTTTCTGACAAGTTCTTTTATGGTATGAGCATCATCTAATTTCAAAACTACATTAGCTGATTGATTATATTTTTCATTTAAACGATTAAAGGCATTAAAGTGGATATTATGCTCTCCCAATAAGATAAAGTCTTCATTAAGTAAGTCTTTAAATCCTAATTCTTTTTCATTGGCTAGTGGATGACTATCCGACATAATGATAAAAAATTCTTTTTGAAAGAGTTCTTCTATTTCTAATTGGGGATGCTTAATCTTTTCTAGACTTCCTAAAAGGCTCGAATCTATTTCTTCATTTAAAAGTAGGCTCAAGAGTTCATTAGAACCACCATAAATCATATGTAAGGCATTCAAAAAGTTCAAATTATCTTGCTTTGACAGAAGATATGAACTTATAATTGGCGGAAAACCAACTTTAAAATCTTTCATACTCGAACGATGAATAGCTTTTTTCGTGTGATTTAGTTCAGAGAGAATTTCATTGGTTCTCATTGCCAAAAGTTCGCCCTCAGGAGTTAAATCAACTACCTGATGCGAGGAATCTTTATAAAATAAATCACAGTCATAGTAGGTTTCTAAACGTTTGATTGCGTAAGAAATAGTGGGTTGACTAACCCTGAAATGTTTGGCAACATTGGTGAACGAACGCAATTTTGACAATTGATAAAAATATTCAAGATCTCTTAAATTTAAACTCATGGCTATACTCCTAGAAGCTATTTTAACATAATTTTGTAATTATTCTTAGTGCCATAAGTATTATTGAGCAACTCTAGTTTAATTGTCCATAAACCTTGAGTTTATCTGTTTTGACTGGATAAAAAACCATTACAATTATTGTAATGGTTTTTATATTCTATGCTGTCTTTTCAAATTTACGATGTTTAAGGGTAAATACAACATCTGATGCTTTGGCAACTTCATTTTCGTGAGTAACCAGAATCACAATTTTATTATCTTTATGAGCAATTTCTTTAAAGAGTTCAACAATTTGGGCTGTTGTTTCTTCATCGAGATTCCCTGTGGGTTCGTCAGCAATAATTATCTCATGATTTAAAACTAAGGCTCTAGCGATGGCCACTCTTTGTTGCTGACCACCTGAAAGTTTACTGACAGGTTTATAAATTAGGTCTGTGCTCAATCCTACTTTATTCAACGCTTCTTCTATTGCTGCTTTTTCATTTTCAAATTTTACTGACGAGATTTTTACGGCTGTTTTGACGTTGTCATAAGCACTCATGTAGGTCAGTAAGTTATAAGCTTGAAAAACGGTACTTACTGTTTTTTTACGATAATTTGTTAAATTACTTGATTTGATTGCTTTATCATTAAAAGACATACTTCCAGATTTTGGTGTATCAAGTCCGGCAAGCAGGGAAAGAAATGTTGTTTTTCCTGAGCCAGATTGTCCTAGAATGGCATACATCGTACCTTTTTCAAAACTTTCTGTGACATCTTTAAATAGATAGTCATCGGGGTTGCTATAATAATAAGTTAAATTTTCAACTTTTAGAGTCATCTTTGCTCCTCTCATTTTAAAAATTTACTGACAGAATCTGGTGATTATTTTTTGATAAAAAATGAAGGCTGTCAGTAAATTATTAGACTGGTTTTTCTTAGAAATCAATTTGTTAAAACTTGTTTAGGATTCAATCTGAGAATTCCAATACTTGCTAGACCGACAGCGATTAGTGTAATCAAAATCGCAATGGCAACAAGAAGTAAAATTTCACTGACAGAAGTTTTAATATTCAATTTTTCAAGCGCTTTTGCTTCAGAAGCTGATTGTCCAAAGCCAATTGCTCCACCTGCACGCCCCATAAATCCGCCAGCATTTCCTGATGGCCTTTGACCTTCGGTTTTGCCTCCATTTCCTCCTGGAGCTCCTTGCATGTTGCTTGTGCTTGTCGTTGTCTGCGTTGTTTCTTGCTTTAAAAGTTGTTGTCCAACGACATTTCCTACTACATTTCCAGCAGCTGATGCAATACCAACCGAAACAATCATAACCATGAAGAGTTCAAAGAAAAATTGACCAATAATTTTGAGTTTTGATTCTCCAAGACTCATCAGAACACCAATTTCAAAACGACGTTCGCGAACCATGAGCATTACGATAAGCGCTAAGATAATTGCTCCAGCAATTGCTACAATGAGTACAATATTTCTAGCAAAACTTGCAACATTATTCAATGATGATTTTACATTTTGATAAGCTTGGTCATTTTTAGAAACTTGGAAATTACTGTCATTAACTAATTTATTAGCAGCTTTTACAAAAATATCTGCTTGTGCAGGATTTTCCATGCTGTAAGTTGCATTTGATACTTTGCCAGTCGTACCTTTGATAGAATTTGCTACAGAAAGTGCAGTATACATTGTATTCATGTATTGAATTGAGCTTTCTGTCGAGCTACTTGTTGTTGTATAGATACCAACAACAGTCATTTTATATGTTTTGTCATTACTATCTTTGATTGTGAAAGTTGAACCCACTTTTAATGAGTTTTGGCTAGCAAGGGTTGATTCAATGACAACATTGTTTGTTCCCTCATCTGAATCCTTAATTGCACGTCCAGAACTAATCTTATAAGAATCTGTAAAGCTCGTACTTGCTGCTAAATCATTTGTCCCACTGATTGTGAAGTCCTCTTGGGAAGCTCCGCCCATTCCTCCTTCACGTCCACCAAATCCACCAGCTGCTTGCGTATCTGTTGATGAACTTGAAGAACTACTACTTGTTGAAACTTTTTCAATACCAGAACTTGCTGATGCTTGAGCCTGATAAGTGAAACTTGCTGATTTTACACCATCAAGTTTGGCAATTTTTTCAGCAGTTGTTTCTGAAATCGTTGGTAAATCAATATTAAATCGTTTACCAGCTTCAGCAGTATCACTTGAACTGCTACTTGAACTTGATGTTGCACTATTTTGTGCTTCTTTGATAACATTTTGCATGTTAACAGAGAGTGACACGGTTGCTCCAGCAGATTTTTTAGCATTATCAATAGAAACATTAGCTGCACTATTAATAATTAGTCCTGAAAGTACAAAAATTAAAATTGCTGAAAAGGCAACAATTAAAAGTATTGTCCGTCCAATTTTGGCTTTAGTGAAAAGCCATGCCCGTCTTATAAAATCCATATTTTCCTCATTTCTGAGTCTTCTTCTGATAGATAGACTCTTTTTTGTAAGTCGATTTTAAGCACGTCAGTCAATTTATTAAAAATAAAGACAGAAAGAATGATTGGCTCAACGTCCTTAAAAACCACTTGGCCCTTTATGCTGATGCAGTTCCACTTTCGTCACTACTTTCTTGTGTCGTTCCTGAATTACCTGACTGACTATTAGAACCACCCGTAGTCGCACCGCTATTAGTGTCTGGACTACGTCCATTTTGTCCAAAGCGATGTTGCATTTGTTCTTGAAAATTATTTTGCTGTGATTGATTACTTTGGCCCTTACCAATGAAAAAGCCACCTACTCCACCAACAATTAATGTTAGTAATGAAACAAAAATAATTTCTTTCCCCTTTAAAAGTTTAAGAACTTTTTTCATTTTGGAATCCTTTCTTTTCTTGATAAATTGATTATAATTGTTAAAACTTAATTTCAACCCAAGTAAAACTTAAGCTTTTCTAAAAGTTAAATAATATTTTCTTGAGTATTCTGTCAGTAAAATATTAACTTTAAAAAATAAAAAAGTCGCTCACAAGAGCGACTTTTCACTGACCATTCTGTCAGTAAATTTATTAATTAAAAAGCAAAGTAAATACAAAGCGCAATTACTGACAGCACTGCTGTAAATAACCAGAAGACAATGTCAATTTTCCATTCTGACCAACCAGCTGCTTTTCCAGAAAATCCACCCAGTTCAAAATGATGATGAATAGGAGTCATTCTAAAAATACGTTTACCACCTGTTTTCTTGAAATAAGCAACTTGTAGCATCACTGAAAGTGTTTCAATGACATAAACCGCACCAATTAAAAGCAAAGTCCATTCGGCATGAAGTAAGATTGACACAATGGCAAGAAAACCACCCAAAGCCAAGGAACCAACATCACCCATGAAAATTTTTGCTGGTTTGTGATTGAAGACAAAGAATCCAAGCAAACCACCAATGACTGATAAGATAATCAACAAAACATCGTACTGTTGATGTGCTACTGCGATAACTGCATAAGCTGTCAGTGAAATCGCAACAGTGATTGAAGCAAGACCGTCGATTCCGTCAGTAAGATTGACCGCATTTGACCAACCCACAAGCCAAATAATAATGAAAATTGAAAAGAAAATCCCAATATTAAATTCCCAACTTAAAAGATGAATAATATGTGATTTTTCCCCATGACTATAAATGAAATAGGAAACAATCCCAATTAAAATTTGAGCCAACATTTTTTGTTTGGCAGTCAAACCTTCATTAATTTGTTTGAATACTTTCAAAAAGTCATCTAAGAAGCCAATGACAGCATACATGGCAAAGACCCACCACGCAGTAATGAAAGCTGGACTAAATTTGCCAAAAACCAAAGCGGCAATTAATGAAACTACTAAACTCACAACAACGAAGACAAAGCCACCCATTGTAGGAGTCCCAGCTTTACTAGCATGCTGTTTTACATCTTCAAGGGTTGGTTGCCCACCCAATTTTTTCTTGTGGAAGAACATAATGAAGCGAGGAATACCAATGATTGTTATAATCATTGTAATTACCGCCGCCACTATCCCATTCAATAACATTTTCTTCTCCTAATTTTTGAAGCTCCACATAGACTAGTGTCTGTGGAGCCTCAATTAATAATTTTTAATTTCCCATTTTAACAGTTAGAGTTTGACCTTTTTTAACATTGGTAGAAGTTTCGATACTTTGAGTCAAAACTTTGTTTCCTGACCCTTCATAAGTTACTTTAATTCCAAACCAATTAGCCAATTGCTCAACTTCTTTTTTCGACCAATCATACATATCAGGCATCACCTGATCTTTATCATTCGTCAAAAGTAAAATTCGTGAATTTGCTGAAACTTTTTCACCTTCAGCAATCGATTGAGCAGTTACTTTTGCCCCTGTCCCGATAATAACCGGACTAAGGACAGTACGGCGTAAGCTATCAGCAGTATCTCCTGAATCTTTGCCTTTATAATTCTCAATGGTCACTTTACCAGCTTTAGTATCAGTATCAGCACTAACTGATAAATCATTCTTCATTGCTTCAGCACTTGTTAACAATGGATTTGCCACACGAGCAATATATTTAAGTGTCCAACTTTCTGTAGGAATTTTTACATTCATATAGAAAATAAAATCAGGATTCTTAGCAGGATACATCACAACAGCAGAGTAAAGGTAATCTTGAGAACCTGTCATATAACCACCCGTTGGTGAGGCAATTTGGGCCGTCCCCGTTTTAACTGCAGCCGGTTCACCATTGACCATAAATAAAGGACCAGCAGCAAGATTTTGCTCAGAATCGCCACTTGTTGAATAAGATGTTCCGTAAACAGGGTCAGTATTTACTGTTAACATCAAATCACGCACACCACTTGCTGCATCATTAGAGACCGGATGTCCAACAACTTCTGCTTTAGAAGTCAAACTTGTTTTTGTATTCGGATCTACTACTTTGCTGACAATATGTGGCTCAAGCATTGTTCCATTTCCAGCAATAGCCGTCCAACCTCTAATCAATTGAAGTGGAGTAACCGCAACCCCTTGACCAAATGAAGATTGAATTTGTGTAACGGCATTCGATGAAGGAAGGGCTCCCGGATTTTCACCATCTAAACCGGCTCTTACTTTAAGACCAAATTTAAATTTATTAAGATAACTTCCCCATAAATCATTACCCATGTTCATTTCAATTTTACTCATTCCAATATTTGAAGATAAAGCAAAACCTTGAGCATAGGTTACTGTTTCTGGCAAAGTATAACTTTTATTTTCTGTTACATCCCAGTCATTAATCGTTGTATCATAAACTTGAAGTTTCCGTTGGTAAGTTTCATTAAGATTTACTTTTCCACTATCAAGCGCTCCAGCCATCAAGAAAGTTTTAAATGTTGAACCCGGTTCAAAGGCTGATTGTGAGAGCAAACTGTTCCAAGTGAAATACTTTTGTTTCTCAGCGTCATTGATCGTTGTTGCCGTATAGGTTGGACGTTGACTTGTTGCTAAAATCTCACCGGTATGAGCATCAACTAAAGTTCCTGAAAGTTGTTGTGCTCCAGTATCCGTAGCCGCTTTGTCCATATATCCTTCAAGATTTCTTTGAAGTTGTGCATCAAGTGTAGTATAAACGTCTTGACCATTTTTAACAGGTTCAATGACTTTAGTTGTTCCTGGAATTGGGCGACCATAGATATCTTTTTGATATGTTTCTTTACCATTTTCACCACTCAAAACATTATTAAAGGCTTTTTCCAAGCCCATATCACCCTTGAGAGCTTGAGTACCATTTTCATCTTTAGGACGAGCAATACCAATAAATTGAGAAGCAAAATTTCCAAAAGGATATGAACGAGAAATATTTGCCGTGAAACCAAGTCCAACAATTTTTTCATTCTCAGCCGCTTTTTGAATCTCTTTCATTTTTTCAAGAGAGATATCACTCCCTTTAGGGCCAAATTGAACTTGTTTCAATTTAGAATTGAGCTGCTTTTTAATCAAATCACGGTCAATTCCAAGTTTACTATTCAAGAAATCTCCAACTTTGGTAAAATCTTTCTTATCAATATAAAGAGGATTTCCGTTTGAATCAACCTGTGTTTTATCAATTACAGCATAAATTGTATAGGTACTTGAGTCTACCGCAATAGCCGCACCTGTACGGTCATATATTGTCCCACGCTTCGCCTGAACCGTTACTGTGCTTTGGTAGTTATTCTTGGCCATTGTTGTAAGATTGGTTCCACCGACATGATTGACGGTAATTAGCCAGACAAAACGAAATATAAAAACCGTAAACAGCGCAATAGCTAGGAAAAACAGGCTCTTACCTACTCGTTTACGATTTCTTTCTGTACTCCAATTCGTTTTTCGGGCATTTCGTGATACTTTTCTAAAAGGAAAGAAAATTAGTTTTTTTAAAAATTTTATCATTTCGTTGCTTTCAATACATTAGAAGGATTTTGTTTTAAATCAGCTTTATTCGCCGTATCAAGCACTTTAGTACCTGATGTTAAATCTAAAATTTGTTGATCATATTCAGTTTTTCGTGTTGTTTCTTGAGAAATTTTTGAACGTAAGTCCATTGTATTCCCTTGAACTTCAAGTGTCTTAGTCTTAACATAAAGTAGACCAACAGCCAACACTAAAGCAGCAACTACCATTGTCAGATAGAATACCTTCTCAACACCAGAAAACTTTTTAAACTTACTTGCTAGAACCTCTGGCGCTAAAGTTTCCGTATCAATGAGATAACTATCTTTTTTCGCCGCAGTTTCTATATCGAAGTATTCTTTAGGCTGTGCTGCCATCTTTGCCTCCACTCGTTTATCTTACTAAAGAAATTTAACTTACTCTCTTCACTATTGAAAAGAGAAAAGAGAAAAGCTAAATATTGTTATTTCATTTATATAAGACATCCAAAAACAATCCTCAAGTGGGAAAACCCTCTTTATTAGACCAACTTGTTATTTGATTAATCTCTTTGTTTTTGCGCTACTCTTAATTTTGCACTATGAGCTCGATTATTAAATTCGAGTTCTTCTTCGCTTGCAAGAACTGGTTTGCGATTAACCAATTTTAGTTTAGCTTCCATATCTTTAGGAAGCATCGGTAATCCCTTAGGAACATTAACTGTACTATATTCTTTGAAAATTGTTTTTGTTAAACGATCTTCCAAAGAATGAAAAGTAATTACCGAGATTCGACCATCAACTTTTAATAAATCAATGGCTTGTTCGATTGATTCTTCCGCTGCTCCAAGTTCATCATTTACTTCAATACGAATCGCTTGGAAAATGCGTTTGGCTGGATGCCCTTTTTTCTTGAGCTCCTTTTGAGGCAATGCAGATTTTATTAAATCCGCAAGCTCAATTGTTGTCTCAATAGGTTTAATTTTTCTTGCTTGTTCAATCTTACGAGCAATTTGTTTAGAGAATTTATCTTCGCCGTAGCGGAAAAAAATGCGAACTAATGCTTCGTAAGGATAATCATTTACAACTTCATAAGCAGAAAGAGTTTGATTTTGGTCCATCCGCATGTCTAATCTTGCCTCTTTTTTGTAAGAGAAACCACGTTGACTATCATCGAATTGTGGGCTAGAAACTCCTAAATCATAAAGAATTCCATCAATTTTCGTGACTCCTAATTCAGCTAAAGCTGATTTAAGATAGCGAAAATTACTTTTAATCAATGTTACTTTATCTTCTGCAAGTTGCTCACTTAAGCGTACTTTTGCGTTTTCATGAGCAGTTTCATCCTGGTCAAATGAATAAAGATGACCATCAGTCAGTTTACTAAGAAGATACTCACTATGTCCTGCGCCACCTAGTGTCGCATCAACATAAATTCCATTTGGCTTTACTTCAAGCATGTCTACGGTTTCATGTAGTAAGACTGTATCATGCTTAAATGCTATTGTTTTTGGCAAGAGCGCCGTCCTCCTTGTATACTTACAGTTTATTATATCACTTTTTTTCTATTTTTGTAGTAGTTTACATGATTATGTAAAGATTTTTTTAATAAAAAGGCTTACATGAACTGCATTTGTATCTATTACTGACTTCTTTGATGTCAATTCAATTTACAAGTTGTGTAAACGTGACTTTTTATAGTTTAACAATTAATACTAAAAATAGACTGAAATTAATCAGTCTATTTTTTCAAATAAAGAATTTTTTTTATTTGTTTTTAATTCTCCTGTCGCCATTATTTCTACAAGAATTAAACTCAATACTGCAATCATTACTAGTAAAAATAAGAGGTATTGAACTAATTGATAGTGACCGGTTATATATGTTATTTTTAAAGCCTTTGTGAACATTTGATAGAAAATTAATATTCCACTTGTTCCACCTAACAAAAGTGATAGTCCTAAATTACTTAGACCAGCATCTCTTAAGCGTCTTACATGAATCGTAAGTTGTGGGAAAAATGTTCCTAAGATAAATAGGAAAAAGAATAAACGCAGTACCATACTACCAATAAAATTGTAGCCAAACATTATTTGTTCAAATTGATTGAAAAGATAAATTAAAAACAGAAAAAGAATAAAGGTCAATCCCCAAAACAGTTGCATCCACCAAAAATTTCTTCTTGTCGTTCTTCCGCGAAATTCAAAGTAATTTTTGAAATAGTCCTTGAATATGCCTGACAATGTTTTTGTCTCTGGTAAATTATTAAATTCTTGAGAAGAATTAATCTTGTATTCCTCGAATTTTAAAGCCCTAGGTGAACTTGGAAGTAGGTTAAGTACCAAGAGCACAAGAGTTCCTAGCCCAAGGATAAAATTAAGAAAAATAAGTGCCCAAGGTAAATCAGCATCATTTAATCTTCGAACAGTTAGAGCAATGAAGGACAATAAACTTCCAAAGAAATATAGGTTAAATACCAATTGAAAGAATGAAGCAAAAGTTTGCCATAAAGTCGTTAGTTGATAAAAATCTAATAAATTAAAAAAATGATAAGCTTTAAACAAGATAACAAATATTATGATATGAGTTAATAAGGCTGACCAAAAATCTTTACGACTAGTTTTTCTATTGAAAGTAAAAGCTCCTAGCCAAAATTTTTTATAAGCTTGAACCATATTTTTCCTCTCTATTTTTATGATTATTCATAAGTCCTTGAATCATCTTCTTCGTCAATGCCATATTTAGTTGGAAAAAGACAAAGAATATAAATAATGAAATTGATAAATCCAACAAAATAACCCATTTTTGCTAGAAAATCTTGATGAATAAACATTGTAACCAGCCCATAAATTGCAGCTACTCCAAAAATAAGAGCAATCCACCAAGGAAACCTAGCATCACGTAAACGACGAGCTGTCAAACTGATATTAGGAACAAGAATAGCTAGACCAATGAGAGCTGTAACAATAACTATTACTAATGCTCCACCCGTGGGGTTGGCATATAAGTCTGTCACCTGTTGAATAATTTCTTTTTGTGATAAAGTTGCAGATTGGCTCATTATTTTTCCAGCTTTGGGGATTGTCACCATAAAGTTTAAAATGCTGAGAATCGCAAATATGATTGAATTAGTCAAGAAAACCCACCAATAATCCGAACGATTTGAATAAGATTTTAAATCTCCTGCTTTTTTCCAATATTTGATGTATGCTTTAATCATTGTTATTCCTCTTTACTTATAATATTATTTACTGACAGAAGGTCAGTTATTTATTCCAAACTTTTTTATTAAGTAAACTCATATTTTTATTAAAAGATTATTTAAACATTTTTTCAATATTTTTATCTGGAATTACCCACATTGAAAAAATTAAGGCTGAACCAACAAGCATGATTACTGGAGCTATAAAATAACCTAATAAAATGCTGACAATATTGAGCACAACACTTAGGATATTTTTTCTAATCGTTGTCTCAGACGTTTTACGATGTCCATTGATTTTCAATAACTCTCTTGTCAAAAGTAGATAAATAAAATTCCCTAAGAAAAAGATAATCACATAGCCTAATTCTGGGATAAATGAATTAGGATAGATTGATACCCAGTTAGAAAAAATAGGAATAAGTGATAAGACAAAAAGAAAACTAATATTTATCCATAGAACTTTTCCATTAATTCTTTTGATGCTTTGAAAAAGATGATGGTGATTGACCCAGTAAATAGCAAGTATAAAAAAACTTACAAAATAGACACCCAGATGCGGAAGTAAAGCAATAAAACTTTGTAAGCTATCTGAATCTGGACGGACCAATTCTAAAACTAAGACAGTCATGATAATTGCGATGACAGCATCCGTAAATGCTTCTAAACGTGTTTTACTCATTTTTAACTCCTAAATTATAAAATACGACTTCAGTTTTTAAATTACAAACCTCTCCTTTCAGTACTATGGTTGATATCTCATTATAACATATTGAGTTTAATTCATAAAAGAACTTTAACAGAAGTTCTTAATGGTAAAAAATCTAATTTTACTTCATAATATTTCCTTTGGAGATAAAAAGCCCCAATAAATTGAGGCTTCAAATTTATAATAAAAACGCCCTTATCTTATATAGGAGAAGGCGTTTTTATCTATGGCTCTCTGACTTGGAAGTTGGCACATAGTATATAAAGATATTTTAGCCTTTTTCAAAAGGCTTGTCAGTAACATTTGCTAACAAATCAAAGAAATTTATCTATACTTAGTTTTTTTAATTTATTTTTTATCTTTTGATTTCTAAGAATTTGGATCAGCATTTCGCATAACATACAGATTATTCCCGCACAGGCACCAACAATACCTACGAACAAGAAAAAATAATTTTGATTATAATGCTCATAAATAAAAAAAAAAAAAAAAACAGGCCAAATTGATTAAAATTCAAATTTTATTTACTTTCACATATACTCCAATATTTTTAACAGTGTAACTACAATTTAATTTTAACATTGATTATTTCGTTATATACATATTTGTGGTTACAATTTTACACTGATTATGATTTTGTCATCAAAAAGATAAAAAGTCCTGATTAAAAATCAAGACTTTTTCTTAATAATATTCGATTTATTTGCTCAATAAACGTTTAGCCTGAGCCAAAGCTTCTTTAGTTAAATCTTCACCAGCAAGCATTTTCGCAATTTCATTAACTCGTTCGTCAGCGTTTAATTTTCTAACTGTGGAAGTAGTAATATCATCGGTTGAAGCTTTTTCAATATAAAATTGTCTGTCGGCAATGGCCACAACTTGTGGAAGGTGAGAAATTGCAAGAACTTGCCCATGTCTAGCAATTTTATATATTTTATTAGCAATCGCTTGAGCAACACGGCCAGAAACACCAGTGTCAACCTCGTCAAAAACAATGGCTGTTTTATTTTCGCGTCTTGAAAAGCTTGATTTTATAGCGAGCATTAAACGTGAAAGTTCACCACCCGAAGCCGTTTTTGCCAGTGGTTTAAATCCTTCTCCCGGATTGGTTTGAATAAAGAATTCAACATGCTCATTTCCATTTGCCGAAAACTTTGCCCCTTCAAAACTAACTTTGAAATCAGCTTTTTCCATATAAAGCTCAGAAAGTTCGTGTTTAATATCTTTTTCAACTTCTTTTGCAATTTTATGGCGCGCTTCATTAAGTTTTTTACTTGCTTCAATGAGTTGAACTTGTGCAACTTTAACTGAATTTTCTAGATTTTCTGAGTCCTTTTCTGAACCCGTCAGTTCTGAGAGTTCAAGTTGGACTTTCTCTAAATAGTTCATCACATCGGACAGTTCTGGGCCATATTTTTTCTTCAAAGTAGTCAAGGTCATAATCCGGTCTTCAATTTGTAAAAGTTCCGCTGGATTAAATTCTAAATCACTCATGATTCTTTGAATTTGATTAGCAACTTCTTCTAATACATAATAACTTTCAGCGGTCTTGTCAGCAAGTTCTTGATAGTCATTATCAAAGTTACTAATTTTATCCAGTTCTGTCATTGTGGTTCGGATATTATTAAGACTTGAATAATCATTATCTTCATCATCAAGCGCTAGATAAGCACTACTAAGCGAATCAGCAATATTTTTAATATTATTTAACTTTTCTCGGCGATTAACTAATTGTTCATCTTCTTCAAGATTAATTTCCGCCGCTTCAATTTCTTCAGCCTGAAATTGAAGGATTTCAATTCTTTGAGCAAATTCTTGCTCATTTTTTTGTCGTAAATTGAGCTGTTGACGCAAATTTTTGAAGTTTTCAAATTTGAGTTTGTAATTATTTTTTATTGCATCAAAGGCTTCATCACCAAATTCATCAAGTAAACGAAGATGACTTTTCGGATTCATCAATTCTTGGCTATCGTGTTGACCATGAATATCAACTAATAATTCTCCCACTTGTCTTAGCGTAGTTAAATTAACCATTTGACCATTGATTCGACAAACGGAGCGACCATTGGCAAAAATCTCACGTCTTAAAATAATTTCAGAATCTACTTCTTCAAAGCCAAGTTCTAATAGTACCGCCTTCAATTCTGGAGTTTTATCAAAGAAAAAGAGACCTTCTATTTCGGCTTTGGTTGCCCCATGCCGCACAAAATCACTCGAAGCACGCCCACCTAATAATAAAGACATTGCATCAATAATTATTGATTTTCCCGCACCAGTTTCCCCAGTTAAAATCGTCATTCCACTCTCAAAGGATAGATGAATTTCTTCAATAATTGCAAAATTTTTGATTGAAATCTCTTGTAACATCAAAATTTCCTTTCTCAAAAATAAATGACAAGGCTATTAGTAAACTAATAACCTTATCTTTTTCCTACTTTGATTCTTTTTTACTGACAGCTATTAATTCGCTCAAAATATTCAGCAGAATTTTATCACAATATTCTTGTCAGTAAATTTAAAATTCTGTCAGTAAATTATAAAGATTTTTAGCATCTTCTTCCATTTCAAAAATAACTAAAGCACTATTATCATCAATAATGATTGAAAAAATATCATCGCCATATTCTTCCAAAAGATAATTTTTCACAAGACTCGTTGTCCCTGGATTAGCAAGAATCCAGAGCATATTATCTTTGATTTTTGTTCCCGTAATTGCATCAAAAGCTAAGGCTTTATGAAGGCTTGACTGTAAAACTTCCTTGTTTTTTGGTAAATCATAACGATAACCACCAGATTCAGCTGGCACCTTGATTAGGGCAAGTGATTTAATATCGCGGGAAACGGTCGCTTGAGTAACGTCAATTCCATGAGTTAAGAGGGTATTCACAAGTTCTTCTTGCGTTTTAATTTCGTTTTCACGGATAAATTGAGCAATAAAGTTTAATCGGTCTTCTCTTTTCATAGTTCTTCACTTTCTTTTTGTAAAACTGATTCAATATTAACCTGCTGAGCAATTTCTGCTTTTCCATCTTTAAGTAAATGGACAAGAAATTCAACGTTTCCAGCCCCACCCTTGATTGGCGAAAAGGTCAAACCTTTTACTGAAAAACCAAGTTGAGTGGCTGTTTTTAAAACTTTTTCAATAGTCATTTGGTGAACTTTAGAATCACGAATAATTCCATTTTTTCCGACTTGTTCACGTCCCGCTTCAAACTGCGGTTTAATAAGAGCTGCTACTTCGCCATTTTCTTCCAAAATTTCATAAAGTGGCGGTAGAATTAAATCTAAAGAAATAAAACTAACATCTATACTAGTAAATGACGGTCTTCCTTGTCCAAAGTCAGCTAAAACAGCATTTCGGAAATTAAATTGTTCCATAACGACAACGCGTTCATCTGAGCGAATTTTCCAAGCCAATTGATTGGTTCCAACATCTAAAGCATAGACTAATTTGGCACCATTTTGAAGCATTACATCAGTAAAACCACCAGTTGAAGAACCAATATCAAGACAAGTTTTTCCATTAATTTCTAAATGGAATTCTTTAAGCGCCTTTTCTAATTTTAATCCTCCTCGACTAACATATCTTAACTTTTCACCTTTAAGACGAAGTTCTGTTCCATCATCAATTTTCTGACCAGGTTTATCGTAACGTTCTCCTGATTTGCTATCAACAACTAGACCAGCCATTACTCCTCTTTTGGCCTGCTCTCGTGTTTCAAACAAACCTTGATTCGTGGCAAGTACGTCAATTCTTTCTTTCATGTAGATCTTTCTTTATAGTAATTATACGTATTTTTCTTAGAAATGTAACTAATAATTTCTTTTTTTATTTCACTGCCAATTGCTCAATAATTTTAAAAATTTCAGAGCTGTCAGTAACTGATAAGTCTGTCAGTAATTTTTTAACCTCTGACAAATTTTCTGTCAGTGATTTTTTGGCTCCCTCAAGTCCTAAATGAGCAACATATGTTGATTTTTCCTCTAAAATATCTTTACCTGGTGTTTTTCCAAGCTCAGCAAAAGTTCCTGTGACATCTAAAATATCGTCTCGAATTTGAAAAGCCAATCCCAAAATTTGCCCCACTTGACGAAGTTTTTCAACTTCATCCGTTGATTTTTGAGCAACAATTCCAGCAGCTACAAAAGGAAAAGTTAAAAGTCGCCCAGTTTTCAAGCGATGAATCTGCTCAATTTCAGCTAATGTCAACTCTTTTCCTTCACCAGCCATATCTAAGATTTGACCCGCAACCATTCCATAAGAACCTGAAGCAAAGGATAATTCACGCGTCAACGCTACTATTATCTCTGCGGATAAATCAGCAGTTGAAAGGATAAAGAAAGGGTCAAAAAATAAAGTATCACCAGCTAAAATTGCAGTTGCCTCGTCAAATTTCTTATGATTAGTTAACTGCCCGCGACGATAATCATCATTATCCATTGCTGGTAAGTCATCATGGATTAAAGAACCCGTATGAATCATCTCAAGAGCGGCTGCCACATGATAATGAGCCTTACTCAATTCTAAATCAAAAGCCTCTAATAGGTTTAAAAAAAGGAGAGGGCGAATTCGTTTACCGCCTGCCAATAAGGAATATTTTGCTGATTCGGCTAAGCCAGTTGGAAATTCAGCGCTTTCATAAAATTCAGTTAAAAAGTCTTCTAACTTTAGTATCTTCGTATCCATTACCCTAATTATATCAAAATTCACGGCTAAAAACCGTGATGATTTGAGGAAATTTTTTATTTTTTAAATCCATTCCCTTTTTATAAGTGAGCCTTTTGCTCATTCATTGCTAATACTCTTGCAATATTTTCACTCGTTCGCTCAATGTTCTTTGCGCCATCAGCCAAGGCATCTGACAAAGATTGTGCTTGACTCAAAATACCAAAAATAGCGGTCATACCTTCCTCATAAAGAACCTCTGCTCCATCCCCAATATATCCTGCCAAAGCAAAGCAAGGTTTCTTGTATTTTTTTGCAATTTTACAGACGCCATAAGGTGCTTTACCAAATTTTGTCTGATAATCCATCCCACCTTCACCTGTAAATACATAATCAGCTTCTTTAATTTTATCTTCTAAGTATATTGTTTGTGCAACAAGCTCAATTCCTAATTGCATTTTTGCATTGGTAAAAGCAAGCAAACCTGCTCCCAAACCACCTGCTGCACCAGCCCCCGGTTTATTTTTAACATCTTTTCCTAGATTATTATGAACAATTTCTGCATAATGCTTCAAGTTTTCATCCAATACTTTGACCATTTCCTCAGTTGCTCCCTTTTGTGGTCCAAAAACATAAGAAGCGCCATTATTTCCGGTTAAAGGATTGGTGACATCAGTAGCAATTAATATTTCAATTTCTTCTACTCTTGGGTCAAAATCACTCATATCAATTGTTCTGACTTCTTTAAGGAAAGCTCCACCAAGCGGAATTTCTTCTTGGTCTTTATTTAAAAACCTAGCTCCCAAAGCACGAGCCATGCCAGAGCCACCATCATTAGTCGCACTCCCACCAATGCCAATGATGATTTTATCTACTCCTTCATCCATTGCAGCCTTAATTAATTGTCCTGTTCCATAGGTTGATGTAATCAATGGATTTCTATCTTCCAAAGCAACCAATTCCAGACCATTTGCCTTTGCCATCTCAATGACTGCCGTATTTGAGTTTCCCAAAATACCAAAATAGGCCTCTACATTTGTATTTGCAAATGAACCTTGCACTTTTTTATATACCCGTCGTCCACCCGTTGCATCAATCAAAGCATCTGTTGTTCCCTCACCACCATCAGCCATTGGCATAGAAATTATTTCAGCCTTAGGAAAAACTTTTTTAATTCCTTTTTCCATTGCTTGACAAACTTCCAGCGCACTCAAACTTTCTTTGAAAGAATCTGGCGCTAATACAAATTTTTTCTTCATTTAATCTACTCTTTCTATAAAAGACTTGACCACAACTCTATTTACTATTAGTATATAATAAATAAGATTGATATTAGAATAATAGGCTTTTTTGTCAGTAAAATTTTGTTTAAAATAAAAAACCTTGAAAAATCAAAGTTTTTTTATTTTAGTAGTCTTTCTGTTCTGGAGAGAAATCACTCTCCTGATCATTTTTTCCAACTATTTTTACTAATGTTTCTTCCGCTTCATTGAGTGTTTTTTTCAAAGTTTCCGAAATTTTCATTCCTTTTTGAAATTCAGCAATAGCATCTTCCAACGCTACATCACCAGACTCTAACTTACGAACAATATTTTCTAACTCTGCCAAATTATCTTCAAATTTTACATCTTCTTTTTTTGTTGCCATTATTTTACCTCCACAATTACTTTTCCGTCAGTCAATTCAACATCTAAAGTCTGACCTTTTTTCACATCACTTACGGATTTAATAATCTTTCCCTTTTCGTCAGTAACGAGGGAAAAACCACGTGCTTTTATTTTTGAGATATCTAATAAAAGTAAAGACTGATATAGTTGCTCCGTCTTATTCTTCTTAGCTTCAACTATCTTTCCGTAAGTCGGAATTAATTTCCCAGCTGACAGCTCATAACGGTGTTTCATATTTGCAACTTTATTTTCCGTCAGCACTGACAAACGTTCACACAGACGGTCAAGTTTTTGTAAGTGTCCATCGTACAAGCGTTCTGGCTGTCTAAAAACGACTGACTGGCTTAATTTATCTACTCGTTCACGCCTTATTTTAATTAAATGTGTTAAGCGGTTAAAAAGTCGTTTTTCCTGCTCATTCGCCCAATTTATTAAATCAACCTTCGTATTTGGTGTTGCTAATTCGGCTGCCGCAGTTGGAGTCGCTGCACGACTATCAGCAACAAAATCTGCTAAAGTCACATCTGTTTCATGTCCAACCGATGAAATAATTGGAATACGTGATTCAAAAATTGCTCGAACCACAATTTCTTCATTAAATCCCCATAAATCTTCGATAGAACCACCACCACGACCAATAATCATGACATCAAAATCACCACGTTGATTAGCTCGACGGATATTTCCAGCAATTTCTTCAGCCGAACCTTGTCCTTGAACTTTTGTCGGATAAAGAACGATTTGGCTCATCGGGAAACGACGTTGAACCGTCGTAATAATATCTCGAATGACCGCTCCTGACGGGCTAGTTACCACAGCTATTTTCTTAGAAAATTGTGGCAAAGTTTGTTTCCAACGTTGTTCAAATAGCCCTTCAGCAGTCAGCTTTTTCTTCAACTGTTCAAACTTAACCGCAAGAGCTCCAACGCCATCTGGAACTAAACTTTCAATATTTAGAGAATAAGAGCCAGAAGGTGGATAAATACTGATTCGACCAACAGCCAAAACTTTCATCCCCTCTTCCAATTCAAAGTCTAATTTGCGAAATTGTCCCGCCCACATCGTAGCTTGAATCACAGCACCCTCATCTTTAAGTGCAAAATATTGATGATTTGGTCTTCTTCTAAAATTTGAAATTTCTCCTGTCAAATAAACCCGTTCAAGATAAGGATCACGGTCAAATTTCGCTTTTAAATATTTTGTTAAGGTTGATACTGATAAATATTCTGTCATTCCCTCACTCTTTAGTTCTTAATTAAACTTTTTACTAATCATTCTGTTAGTAAGATTTCTACTGCTAAAATCGAAAAAAAGTAAAAAGTTTATCTTCAAAAAACTTCTAACTTAAAAATAAGTCCTTAGAAATTACTATAAACTTAGTTACTCTTTTATTAATTAACTATTTATTTTCGTTCATTTTTCTACTTGCTGCACGAACTGTCTGTTCCATGAGCATTGTAATCGTCATCGGACCAACTCCACCAGGTACTGGGGTAATAAAACTTGCAACATTTTTTACTTCATCAAAATCAACATCACCATGAAGTTTTCCATCTTCATCACGGTTCATTCCAACATCAATTACAACTGCACCTTCTTTGATATCCTCAGCTTTAATCATCCGGTCACGGCCAATAGCAACTACCAAAATATCAGCTTCCTTAGTCAATTCGCGCAAGTTTTCTGTTTTTGAATGAGCAATTGTCACAGTAGCATCAGCCATCATTAATAATTGCGCCATTGGTTTTCCGACGATATTTGAACGACCAATCACAACTGCACGTTTACCAGAAAGTTCCACATTATATTCACGGAACATTTCCATAATACCGGCTGGAGTTGAAGGAATCATCAGAGGATTCCCAGACCACAAACGTCCCATATTCATTGGGTGAAAACCATCCACATCTTTTTCTGGATCAATAGCTAGTAAAACCTTTTCTTCAGAAATATGTTCTGGCAATGGCAATTGTACCAAAATACCATGCCATTGTTCTGATTGATTATACTGTTCAATTAAATCTAACAGTTCTTGTTCTGTCACTGTTTCTGGTAGACGAACCACACTGGAATTTAATCCAATTGCTGTGGCTTGTCGTGCTTTATTTCGGACATAAATTTGACTCGCAGGATCTTCGCCCACAAGAATAACGGCAAGACCTGGAACATTGTCCGCTTCTTTTAATTTATCGACTTTAACTTTCAACTCAGCTTGCATTTTAGCAGCAAGTGCTTTTCCATCTATCAAGTTCATAGAACTATTATACCATAAGCCAACATTCATCCTCTAATCATCATCATTCCTTTTTCTTTCTTTATTTTAAATTGTTCGTAATTTTTAATAAAGGAATAATTCCAAATTAAAAAGAAACTTCTTTCCAAAGAAAAGAAGTCCTTAATTATAATATAATACTCAAAACCTTTTTTTATATTTAACTTTTCCAATAGTTAACGTTGCCACTAAGCCTAATCCCAATTCTGCTAATACTAAACTTAAATCGTCATCAGCACCTGTTTTGGGAAGCTCTTCTTTCGTTACAGTTGGTACAAGTTGCAAGCTCGTTGCGCTTAATGAACTTGAAAGACTCGGACTACTTGATACCTTAGAAATTAAAGTCGAAACTTTTGCTTCATTCGAAGGTAAATTTGAGTCACTCAAGTTTTTTAGTTTCATTTCTGAAGTATACGAACTATTCGAAATTAAACTTGAGCCATTTTTATCATTAGCTTGTAAATTTGAATTAGTCAACATACTTGAAGATGTTGTTGAACCACTTGACTCAGATGAAGTCAAACTTGCACTACTTGATTCATTTGAACTCAGACTCGATTGACTTGAATTTTCAGAAGAGGGACTTGTAATACTAGTTTGATCAGTATTTGAATTTGAATCACTTATCCCACTAGAATTTGTAATACTACTTTCGCTTGAACTTAAACTTGAAACGCTTGATCCCTCTGCGCTTGAATC
>ERZ772786.137-NODE-137-length-29778-cov-3.217138_pt1 | contig 29778 bp, 24 predicted proteins | sample MGYA00511473_ERZ772786 | MGnify/ENA primary metagenome ERZ772786 (study PRJEB29015, sample SAMEA2738025) | human oral metagenome | biome: human oral; feature: human-associated habitat; material: saliva | place: China | collected 2252 ...
CATAAAACTCGCCAGAGTGTCCAAATGGTTTATCATAGCCCATGCCTACCGAAATATGAGGCGTTACATTCACATTAATACCCGTTTTAATTCCATTACTATAGATACCATTTACAGGAAATGCGATATTATAGTTATATATATCATCACTAAACCATTCTATATCTCTAATCTCACCATTCATATGATTCCAATGATAACGATTGATATAGGCTCGCAAATAACGGGCATTTTTGAAAGTTCGTGCGTATCCGATATCATATCCAGAGGCAACACGTTTTTCGTGACTTTCACCAACATTAACTCCTGTATCTTCCATATTATAAGGTGCGGGAATCATTTCATCACGCGTAGTTAAACTATGTGACGACGTCGTATGTCCTAGTGGCTTATAGAAATTAGCATAAAATTCATTCTCACCAGTTACATATTCTACACCTAAACTAGCACGCTTATAATGTTCTTTGAAAGCATAATCATAGAAAGTATTGATACCCACGTAGCTATGCTCCCCTTTACTTAGTCGTCGATAGCCGAGGCCTACACTACCAGTCGAGCCTATAGATTGTGTCGATTGATTAAAGCCATATTCATATACAACTCCGCCTGCATTACGAGTAACATGGTTCGCATACCCATTGGCAATTTGACTTACACCGCCATGAGAACTAACTTTACCTTGTACAAACACTACACTCTTAGAATTGTTATCATAATGACCTATAGGTTGTACAGTCTCTATGCCATATATTGGCTTATGATTGGTTTGAAACTTCGCAGAGACATCGGTTCTATCAGCCCAATTTTGATGAATACTTGCATCCACGTCTGTATCATTCCCATTGTCAGGACTATCCCCTAATGCAATAGTCCAACACATTGTACAAGCTATTACACAAAGTAATAGTCGTATATTAAACTTTATTTTACGATACATTTACCCAACACCTCTTTTCTCACATAATTATTATTGCAAAGATATATTCATCTTTATTTAATCTTTATTAATTATATATTATATTTAAATAAAATCAACTATAATATATACCCCCTTTACTGGACAACCAGTAAAGGGGGTATTTTCATGAGATATAATTATAAATTTAAAAAGAAAGCTATTGAGTTGTTTTACCAAGTTAAATAACCGAAGACACCTGACGGTGTGTCAACATGTACACTGCTTACATATTCACCTTTAAGAACCCTCATTAGACCTATCATATTTTCTACAATTAAAGCCACAATTAGGGCCTCTAACATTTTCCATAAAAATACTCCTTCTAAAAATATACATTTCTAGAAAGATAAAATCTTAATTAGGCTAATAAATTCAAGGAGTTTTAGCTTTTTTTGCAACACATTTTTCCCACCTTTTAAAGCGTACTAAAAAATAAAATGCCGATGGAAGTAAGCCTTTACTAGTTCCACCGGCATTTAAAAACAACACATTTTATCCTATAAGCTACCCATACGGATAGCACTTTAATCTAAATATTTCAAGAAAAGCCTAAAAAAATTTGGCGGAGAGGGTGGGATTCGAACCCACGGTGCGTTGCCGCATCACTGGTTTTCAAGACCAGCTCCTTAAACCACTCGGACACCTCTCCAAGAATGTATATAATTATAGCAAAAAGAAGGCCCTAAGGCAAAGGTCTGGGGGTAAGGATACAAAACTAGTCCCTACCCCTTAGGTCAGCAGAGGCCAATCAGCTAAAGGCAAACTGATCTATGCCTAAAAAAGATCTCGCTTCCACATGGCCACCATGGCAATGATGGTGCAGACGATAGCAATGAGGATAACTTCCACGAAACCGATAGCGCCAGATTCAGCAAATGGCAGAGTTACGTTAGTCCCCCAGAGGGAGAAGATAATAGTTGGCACGGACAAGATAATGGTCAAGGCCGCCAAGAGCTTCATAACCTCATTCAGATTATTGGAGATAACCGATGTGAATGCGTTCATCATGTTCATGAGAATATTGGTGTACATCTCAACCATCTCGATAGCCTGCTTATTTTCGATGATTACATCTTCCAAAAGGTCCTCATCCTCCTCATACATCTTGAGAAGGTGACGCATGGACTGATGACCCCTCAATCGCAAGAGTCGATCCATAACCGTACCGTTTGTCCGGAGAGCAGAAGAGAAGTAGGTCATGGATTTTTGCAATTCCAAGAGTTGGAAGAAGTCCCGATTGCGGGTAGAATGGCGCAAGTGCACTTCGATATCATCTGTCCGGCGGTTGATTTGTTGCAAGTACCGCAAGAAGAGAGTTGCTGTACGGTAGAGGATTTGGAAGAGGAAGCGGGTCTTCTTATAGGTATAAAAAGTAGATACCACATTATTGATAAATGGGTAGAGGACTTCTGTTTCTTCCAAACATACGGTGATAAAGAAATCCGGAGTCAGGAAAATCCCTAATGGGACTGTATCGTAAGAATCCGATCCCCGAAGGGCTGGGATATTAATTACGACGAAGATATAATTATCCTCAATTTCCACGTGAGACCGTTCTTCCATATCCAAGGCTGTCTTGAGCACATCCGTAGGAATCTCCGTGAGGATATTGATGAGGGAGATCTCATCCGGGTCAGGATTAACCAAATTAACCCAAGACCCCTTTGTTGCGTCTGCTACCGTCAAATCAGAAACTAGTTCTTCTTCGATATGTTTATATACCGTTAGCATAAGCCACCTCCTCACGAATAACCAAACAAGGGGTTCACAGTGAACCCTATCTATCAAATTATACCTTATTTAACCTCTGAAAGTATATACAAAAAGCCCCTGCCTAGGGATTTTTAAGCGACTAGTGTCTACTTATCACCCCTAGCAGGAACTTTCAAAAGTTAGATACAATCTATATTAATATTTTTTATACAAGATACGGATGGAGTTCAGAATACAAATCATGGCCACCCCTGTGTCTGCGAAAACAGCCCACCACATATTGGCATAGCCCAAGAGACCCATAAGCATAACTAGAACCTTAATGCCGATAGCAACGCTTACATTTTGCCAAGCAATTCTAACTACCACATGGGAGAGGTTGAGCACATGGGTAATGGCCTCTAAGGAGGAGTTCATGAAGACTACATCAGAGGCTTCAATGGCCGCATCAGCACCAGACCCCATAGCACCACCTACATCTGCACCTGCCAATACAGGAGCATCATTGATGCCATCCCCTACGAACATAGTTGGCCCATAGGCCTTGCGAAGGTCTTGTACAGCAGCCAGTTTATCTTGTGGCAAGAGGTGGGCACGCACATCATTAATCCCTGTTTCCTTAGCGATGTAGTCTGCACTTTCTTGACGGTCACCGGTGAGCATAATAGCCTGAATCCCCTTAGCTTGGATAGCCTTAATAGCAGCCTGAGAATCAGGGCGAATGGCATCGGAAATAAGGATGCGCCCGAAGAACTGCCCCTCTTGGGCGACAAAAACTTCCGTCCCATAGTGGGCGGAATTGCCAGGTAAACCCGCTACTTGGTACCGATCCATAAGTCGACGGTTCCCCACGAGGATTTCCCCTTCAGGAACCAGACCGACCAAGCCCTCTCCAGCGATTTCCTTAATATCATTAGCCAAAGCTGGGTCTATCCCCTCCGCTTTGGAGGCTTCTACGATGGATTGCGCAATAGGATGGTTGGACGCCTTTTCCAAGGAGGAAGCCAAGGTCAACACCAATTCCCTATCCCCTTCTACTTGGTAAACGGAGAAGATACCACTAGTAATAGTACCCGTCTTATCCAAGGCTACTGCCTTAATCTTGGCTAAGGCTTCGATAACGAGACCGCCCTTGAGGAGAATCCCATTACGAGAGGCATTACCAATCCCTGAGAAGAAGGCCAATGGCACCGAGAGTACTAAGGCACAAGGGCAGGAGATTACCAAGAAGGTAAGGGCTGTATAAACCCATTTGGACCAGTCACCCGTAATAAGGGATGGGATGATAGCTACCGCAGCCGCCAAAGCTACAACGATAGGCGTATAGACCCGGGCAAAACGAGTAATAAATCGATCGATTTTTGGTTTAGATGCAGCCGCATTTTCTACAGCATCTAAAATCTTGCTGACCATGGATTCTTCTAAGAGCTTATCCACCTTGAGGACGATGCGGGCACTTTCGTTGATACAGCCAGATAAGACCTGGGTACCTACGCGAGCTTTTACAGGTACTGGTTCACCTGTTACAGGGGCTGTATTAATTTGACTTTCCCCTTCCACCAAGGTCCCATCCAAGGGAATAGTATCCCCAGGACGAACTTCCACAAAATCGCCTACCTTTATGGATTCAGGAGACACCACTTGGACAGTCCCATCCTTATCGAGAAGACGTACTTCTTGCGGTCGCATATCCACGGCGCCCATGATTTCGGACCGACTTTGTTCCGTCGCCCGGTCTTCAAACCATTCCCCAATCCGGTAGAAGAGCATAACCCCTACTGCTTCTGGGTATTCACCGATGACGAGAGCCCCTATGGTGGCGATAGCCATGAGGAAGTTTTCATCAAACACTTGACCCTTGCCAATATTCTTGCAAGCCGCCCTCAAGATTGGATAAGCGATCATAAGATAGATGATAGTAAAGATAACCATCTCAGGTTGCTCAGGTAATTCTACAGAAGGAGCAAACTGGATGAGGAGTTCATAAGCCGTAGCCAACCCAGCTAAAATCATAGCCAGCTTATCAAACCAGGTCAGTCCTTCTTCCTCCTCTTCTTCCTCTTCTAAAGGGGCCCCTTTAGGTGGACGACTATAGGTTTTTACTGTGACACCCTCTTCAATAGCGTCACAAATAGCCTGGAATTCACTGATTAAGCGGTCGTCATCCACAATGGATGTCTCCACTCGCAACTGCTGAGTCGCCAAGGTAAACTCAGCAGATTCAATACCTGACATAGCCTTGATACGGTCCACAATCTTGGCAGAACAGTTAGGGCAATTGAGACCTTCTAAAAGAAATATCTTGTCCATCATAACTCCTTAGATAAAGGCTAACAATACGTATACAAATAGTCATAGGTGCAAAAAAATACAATACATGAACATCTGTTCATATGTTGTATTTTAATCCTATTTTATCGATTCGTCAACTGGTATAACTTAAGATCAATAGACCTATCTAACAGTAGCTTAGGCCTAGTATAAGTACCCTCTTAAGCCTGGCTATCATCCCGATTATAGGCCACATCCCGGAAGCGGGTATATTCCCCTTGGAAGACCAGTTCTACGGTCCCTAGGGACCCAGACCGATGCTTACGAATGATAACTTCTGTAATATCACCCTTTTCCGTCTCTGGCTCATAATACTTATCCCGGTAAAGGAAGATAACGATATCCGCATCCTGTTCCAAGGAACCAGATTCGCGGAGGTCAGAGAGAAGTGGTCGCTTATCAGGCCGCTGTTCTACAGACCGTGAAAGCTGGGATAAGGCGATAACAGGTACATTAAATTCCCGGGCGATCAACTTAAGATTACGAGAAATATCGGAAATTTCCTGTTGTCGATTCTCCCCTTGGCGCCCTGAGGAAGAACCTTGCATAAGCTGAATATAGTCGACGACAACCAAATCCAAGCCCTGCTCCGCCTTGAGGCGACGAAGCTTGGACCGCATCATCTGAACGGTCAAGCCAGGAGTATCGTCGATATAAAGAGGGGCGTTAGACATAGTTTCAGCAGCCTTGAGAACCCGTCCCCATTCATCCCCATTGAGATCGGCAACACGGAGCTTTTCAGAGGACACTTCTGCCACGGAGGACAGAATACGGCCAACCAGTTGCTCCTTGGACATTTCCAGGGAGAAAAAAGCCACCTTCTTGCCATAGATAATAGATACATTTTGAGCCAGATTCAACGTAAAGGCTGTCTTACCCATGGAAGGTCGCGCCGCCACCAAAATGAGGTCCGACTTTTGTAACCCTGCCGTGATTTTATCCAAATCCCTAAAGTTAGTAGGCAAACCTGTAAGGGTCCCATCTTGCTGTTGGATCTCATCCAAGCGAGCAAGATTCCCCATGACCACATCACCCATACGGGCAAAGGCGGATTCTCCATGAACTTGGCCGGCCACATTGAGGACCATCTTTTCTGCATCCTCAATGATGGACTTCGGTTCTTCATCACCGGCATAGGACATGCCAATAATTTTGTTGCTCACATCGATAAGACGGCGCAATTGGGCCTTTTCCGCTACGATATTGGCATATTCTTCCACATTGTACACGGCTCCCATATCAGTTAGAGAGGAAATATAAGCAATCCCCCCTACCGTCTCTAACTTGTTAATGCGATCTAGTTCATCCGTCAGGAGGATAAGATCCGCCTTTTTATTCTTGTGAATAATGGTTTGAATGGCTTCAAAAATAATACGATGGGCATCTGTGTAAAAGTCACTCGCCTTGACGAGGTCCAATACCCGGTCCCCTGCCTCTTCAGAAGTAAGCAAGGTCCCCAAAATAGCCTTCTCCGCTTCCGTATTCTGTGGTGGTATACGTGCGTCCATACGTTGCTCCTTTATTTGACTAATATAGGCTACCCACATGGTAGGTAGCCTATATCATATCCCTTAAACAGTCTATTATTTACCTTCCACTACATGAACCTTAATAGTAGATGTGATGGATGGGTGTACTCGAACGATAATATCGTGAGTACCCAGGGTCTTAATCGCTTCTTTAATATCCAATTTCTTCTTATCCAATTCTACCTTGTAGGCGGCTTTTACAGCATCTGCCACATCCTTAGCAGTAATAGAACCGAAGACCTTACCATTTTCCCCCATCTTAACAGGAATGGTAACTTCAACCTTTTCCAATTGCTTAGCCAAGACCTTAGCTTCGTCAGTGGCTTGAGCGGTATGGAACTCCTTGGATTCTTGTTGTTGCTTTGCATTGTTTAGGTTGGTTGCTGTTCCTTCCAAACCCAATCCCTTTTTAATGATTACATTGCGGGCATAGGCTTCTGAAAGTTCTACGATTTCACCTTTTTTACCGACTTTTTTTACATCTTCAAGCAATACTACTTTCATGCTTATTCCTCCTCTTGTAATTGCTCAATCGCTACTTGGCGAATGGTCTTTTCTAATTCTTCCGTCGTCATATGAGCCACTTGGGCACCAGCCACCGTCCGATGACCGCCACCGCCGATGGCTTCCATAACCAATTGTACATTAAGCTTCCCTTGAGAGCGAGCAGAAATACCAACAGCCCCATCTGGTAGATGATAGAGAACAAAGGCTCCTTCTATCCCTTCCGTTTGAATCAAGAGATCAGCTGCCTGAGCGGATACAAGCATCGCCTCTTGGCCCAAGGAATCTGGAGCTTCTGTAATGGCAATGCCCCCTTCCACATGAGCATTATAGAGCATTTTTGCCCGAGACTGAACCTCGTCCAAGCTATCACGGAAAAGTTCTTTTACCAGGTCAAGGTTAGCTCCAGCCCGGCGAAGGAAGGCTGCCGCTTCAAAGGTACGGGCCCCCGTTTGGATAGTGAAATTCTTCGTATCCAAGACGATACCCGCATAAAGGCCAGATGCCGTATCCTTCCCCACAGGCTTATTAGAGCCGAAGTACTCAATGAGTTCTGTAACTAACTCAGAGGTTGAGGAAGCTGCTGGTTCGAGATAGGTTAAGAGAGTATCCTCGATGAAGTCCGATGCCCGGCGATGGTGGTCAATGACAACACGACGCTTAGACTTGGCCAAAGATTCTGGGTCTGCTACTAGACCTGGCCGATGGACATCACAGACAACCACCAAGGTATCACGCGTGGTAAAGAGTTTAGCTTGCTCTGGTGTGATGATATAATCACGCAGATCTACATCTAAACTATTGACTAACTTATAAATATTTTCTTGATGATGGCTCAAAACGAGGCGTACGTCCTTGTTGAGAGTCCGTGCCATAAAGAGAACTCCTAGGCTAGCGCCAATGGCATCATAATCTTCCCGTTGATGACCCATGACCAAAATTCGATGGGACTCTTCTAACAGTTCTTGCAAGGCTTGCGCAACTACCCGAGCTCGCACGCGAGTATTCTTTTCTGCAGAGGTTGTCTTGCCACCAAAGAAGCGGTTCTGACCACCTTCATTAATGCAGACCTGGTCACCCCCACGGCCCAAGGCCAAATCGAGGGCAGCCCGTGCCTTTTCTGCCGTTGCCTTGATAGATTCAGCATCCACAGAAATCCCCACAGAGATGGTCACCGGGATTTGACGGGCTGTCGGAATAGCCCGGATTTTATCCAATAATTGGAACTTCTTTTCTTCCGCTTGGCGAAGAGCCTCACGAGAGAAACTAAATATATAGGCGTCATCAGCGATACTACGGACAAAGCCCTCGTATTGATCGACTTCTTCTACGATCAAGTTATTGATCTGAGCCCATAAATTAGTGAACTCCTTATCACTAGATCCCTTGGTCACATCCTCTAGGTTATCGATCTGAATCATCCCCGATACGGGACGGGCTTCTTCTGCCTGCAGGCGAGCCACTTCCGTAGCGGTAATGTCAGACAAATAGAAGGCCATGTGTTCTACATCGCGATTATCCACAGAACAAGAATCCTTGGCTTCTAAATACTTGTAAACAACCCCATAATAACGACCGTCTACGTGTTCTTTCATAAAGCCCGACTTGCCCCAGACCTTATCCATGCGGAGGTGACTGAGGACAGTAGAGATATTTTGCGGTTTATCCCAATCGGCGCGAATCCAATCACGAAAAACAGAATTGGACCAGCCAATAATCCCATCCTGGTTGACCACAGCAATAGCAACTGGCAAATTTTGCAAGGCAAAATTAGAGGCCTGAGTCACCCCATGAGCCATGGAGTCAAAAGACTCAATAGCCAACCTACGACGGTGATGTATGGTCTTATAGTTACCACCATAAACGGCAAGGGCAACGATAGTCGCCATAACGCCTATAAGCCAATTTAGGTAGAGGATGAGAACCAACAAAAATATCAGCAAAATGACGATGGATAACTCGAGAGTATGCCAACGACCTTTTACAAAGTTCTTCATATATATCCCCTTAGCGACGATTGTTCATACGAGCGTATAAACGTCGACGCAAATCAAATAAAATATCTACGAGCCCAAGGATAATCAAACCTTGGCTCATAAAAGTACCAATTATAATAAGGGCCAGAATTCTCAGCTTAGGATCTAGCCGATAGAGACCTAGGACATACCAGAAGGAGGCAATCCCCTGAACCAAGCAAAGAGCCGCACCCAAAATGACAAGGTTAGGTACCACCCAAGCCAGTGCGTCTAAACTATACTTAGATCCCCAATACTGGCCAATCCAACCTAGGATAAGAAGGTAAGCAGACCATTTAGGCATTTGCCATTGGCCCACAGGAAGGAAGGGCAATGGACCGAAGCCAAAGCGCTTCATACCCCAACCTGTAATCACTCGAACTAGGTAAGCATAGAAGGAAGCAATGGCAAAACCAAAGGCTAGGAAGGCTCCTTTGATAAAGTCAAAGGACTGTTTAACCTGAGAAATCATAGCACTTTGTTGTGCTGGTTCTAAGCCCATTTGACTATAGGTTTGGACCATCTCATCCTGTACCTGTGCTGATAAGTTCTGGAAGGTATCCACCATATTTACATTCATGATAGCCATGGAAAGACCTACCGTCACACCCATGCCCACCATAAAGGCCAAAGCAGGGATGACGATTTGCCGCCCATAAGACCACTTGAGATGGAGGATCACCCCGGAAGCAATCCCTAAGAAGACAAAGGGTATAGCCACCATAGACGTAGCCCACATACCAAAGATACCCCCTAAGAGAAGGAGGGACAAGATACCGCCTAAGATAGCATAACGACCTCCCCAGCGAACTCCAATAAAGCCCAAAGTAGCCGGCGCTACAATAGTTCCTAAAAAACCCAAGAAGGGAACCGTAGAGCCCAAGAGGAAGAGCACCACTACAATAGCCGTCAAAAAAGCTGTTTGTAGCATAGCTCGTGTATTTGTTTGTGTCATAATTACCTGACTATTTCAATTCTATAAAAGATAGTAAAAATGAGAGTGTATGCAAGGCTGCATACACTCTCATTATAGCATATTCCCTGTAATTTCACTGGGAATTTTATAGGCTTATACGTCTTGGATAATCGGCAAGATCATAGGACGACGACGGGTCTTTTCATAGAAGAATTTACCCAAAGCATCTCGTACGTTTTGCTTAATGGTTGTCCAATCCTTAATCCGTTCTGCTTCACAGCGGTCAATAACATCATCCACCCGCCGTTGCGCTTCATCCATAAGCTCTTCTGCATCTCGTACATAGACAAAGCCACGAGAAACGAGGTCTGGACCAGATACAATTTTACCAGACCGACGGTCCATAGCCATAACCGCAATAACCATGCCTTCTTCAGCCAATTGTTGACGGTCTCGAATAACAATATTACCCACATCGCCAACGCCCAAGCCATCGACGAAGACTTGACCAGCTTGTACGCGGCCATCCTTCTTGCCAGTTTTGCCATCAAAGGCAAAGACTTGTCCATTGTCGCCGATGAGAATCTTGTCAGGGTCTACACCCATAGCTACACCCAACTCACCGTGTTTTTTGAGCATGCGGTACTCGCCATGCACAGGAATGAAGTATTCTGGACGAACCAAGTTGAGCATAATCTTAAGTTCTTCTTGGCTGGCGTGGCCAGATACGTGAATACCCTTGTCCTTACCATAAACCACATTACAACCTCGACGAAGAAGGTTATCAATAGTGCGACCTACAGCCGCTTCGTTACCAGGAATTGGCGTAGCAGAGATGATAATAGTATCGCTTGGGTTGATTTCTACAGACCGGTGATTATTAACGGACATACGGGACAAACCTGCCATAGGTTCCCCTTGAGAGCCTGTCGTCAAAACCATTACTTGGTTAGGCGGAAGACGTCTCATTTCATCTTCTTCCACAATGGTACCAGCTGGTACGTTAAGGTACCCCTTTTCTTCTGCAATGGCTGTTACATTGACCATAGACCGGCCCATAACAACCACCTTGCGATGGGTTTTTACAGCCGCATCAATGGCTTGTTGAATACGAGATACATTAGATGCGAATGTAGCTAAAATAACGCGGCCCTTAGCTTCACGAACCGCTTTCATAAGAGCAGGACCTACGGTAGATTCAGACCCAGTTGTGCCCGGTTTTTCTACGTTAGTAGAGTCAGACATAAGGGCCAAGACCCCTTCATTCCCCAATTCTGCAAACTTATGGAGGTCAAACATTTTGCCGTCCACAGGGGTTTGGTCAATTTTAAAGTCCCCTGTGTGAACCACTGTCCCTACCGGTGTGCGGAAATAAATACCACAGGAATCAGGGATAGAGTGGTTGGTTTGAATAAAACCAACAGTCATACAACCAGCCTTAATTTCATCACCAGCGGCAATGACGTTGAGGTTCTTATTGGATACGCGATTTTCCTTGAGTTTATTTTCCATGAGGCCACATACAAGGTCGGTCGCATAGACTGGCGCATCCACTTGGCGCATAAGATAGGACAAGGCACCGATATGGTCTTCATGACCATGGGTAATACAGATAGCCCGCACCTTATCCTTATTTTCGATAAGGTAGGACATATCAGGGATAACGATATCCACGCCGTGGAGATCTTCCCCAGGGAAAGCCAAACCAGCATCCAATACAACGATGTCATTTTCGTATTGGAAGACGGTCATATTTTTACCGATTTCACCGAGACCACCCAAAGGGATAATCATCAATTTACCCTTTGGATCCAAAGGTTTGATTTCTGGATTCATAGGCTCTTGGGTGCGGATGTGTTGGCGATTGCGGTTGCTATTCTGGCTGCCGTTGCGGGTATTGCGACTAGTCCCATCAGAGCGATTATTAGAATGACTAAGGCGGCGCCCTTGGTTGTCGCTATTTCGGTTACTATTACGAGGGCGACGGTTATTAGCCTTGCCTTCCCCCTCTTGTCCTTGGTCCTTGGCAGGACGACGATGAGCCGACTTAGTTTGATGGCCATGGCCATCAGTCCCATTCCCTTGTGGGCGACGCGGACGATGATTAGCAGGGCGACGACTTTGACGGGTTTCCCCTTCTTGTGGGGCCTGTGCAGTCTTCGTCACTTGTACTTCTTGTTTTGTTTCCACGAGTTTCCTCCAATATATATTCACGTATTACTAGTCTTTGATCTCAAGCCTAAGCAGTAGGAAACAGAGGCAAATATCCGCAAGAAAACAAGAGCAGCCAGTCTTCTCAACAAGGCGTTGAGGCAGGACATGTATCCTAATCCGTTCTCTCATAGGGCTGTTCTAGCAGATTCCTTTGTCTGTTTGTTTTGTTGCTTGGCAACTATACATACTCAACCGCAAGAGCGGGAGTCTATATCCGATCTAGTGTTGAAAAAGGCGTGAGTTCCTTAATCAGTTAAATGTATTATAGCATATAGTCTTTTCTCTTTAAAAGCTCTTTCCTCGTTAAAAATACTTTCCTCTGAAAGCTGCTCTTCTTGTATAAATAAAAAATAAGGCCCCAGAGGGGCCTTAGCGGTATTTACAAATATTGGTATATGCCAACAGAATAGGCAACTACTAGTTAATTTATTATTCAAGGCTTACACACCTCTTACCTATAGAGATTTATTCCTAATAGCATCCATAAAATTACGACGATATTCGCTAGCACCCCCATTAGCAGGATGACGAAGAGCTATAGATGGAATACCAAAGGCCTCTAGGACACCCGCACACTTACGGCCTACGGCCAGGATGGGGTTGGTCTGACTCCCTGGCAAATCTTGGCCCAGCCGAGCACGCTCTTTCATAGGGTAAGAAGCCCCCTCCTGATAAAGGGCCGCACATGTCTGATGAAGGTCTAACAGGTCCTTCATATAATCCCAACCAATGGCCAACTCCCCTTCGGAAGGCGTTCGATTAGTTAGGGCTGCCTTGGACTTGTGAGGATGGAAGGGGAAGATATTCCATAAGATAGAATCATAGGTATTAATACCTGCCTCAACCATGGCTGACCATACTACCGTATCGGTAGGTTCATTAAAGCCCTTGTCCTTTTGGGTTCCCTTAGCTATATGGGGAGAATCCGCATTCGATGTACGCCACAATGGTAAAGGCGCCACGGCAGATGACTCAATAGCATGATGATAGCCCAAGAGCATTCGCTCACAGGTGATGGCAATCCCCGTAAAGCGGCCCCCTTGATAGCCCACAGCTTCCGCTACAATCATATGAGAAGCTCTCCCTATACGAGGCAGAAGGTAGGCCATAAAATTCTGTCGCCGTTTCTTAGGAGCATCCGCTATATCATAATCAGGATCTTGATCCCCCCAGGGATTAAAAACCATAGGACCGGAAAAGGCGACTAGCTTTTCTAAATAGCTAGCCACCCCGTGGCGGATCCGTGGATCAAAGGAATCTACGAAGGCCTCAAAGTCCCTCTCTTGTTGCGCATCTAATGTTGCTGGATCAAATAACACAAGAACCTCACTTATATCTATTCGATTTATCGATTAACGTAAATAATCGTCCTATCCAAGACCTCCTGCACCTTTACATAGGAAGCCAAAGGAGATTGGGCAAAGTTCTTTTCCTCAGTCTTGGGAACAAAGATCATAACCGCCTCCCCTGCAGCCAGTTTTGGAGCCAGGTCAGCTTGATCAATCTGTGCCATCTTATACTTACCTTCCCAGGCTTCAGACCGCTTAGAGTCCGCCGGGCCCTTAATCTTAACCAAGGACTTACCCGTGTAATAGTCCAAGGAAGTAGCATAGGCATTATAGTAATAGAGATGGCGATCTGTCCCTTCTACGGCCTCCAAAAGGCCCGTGGAAGACCGCTGATGAACAAGGGGAACTAGCCCTTCTGTAATGACGATAGAAGAAATAACCATAGTCCCTACAGCCACCAAAACCGGTATGATGTAGCGATTGCGACGTAGGTGGTAGTGGATAAGGCCTAGGCCAAAGAGGGCTATAAAAATATAAAGAAGATACCAGAAACCCCAATGAAGGAAGCGAGTCCCCACCCCATAGGCTAGCCATAAGAGGAGAGTTGGAAAGATGAGCCACCATTCCAGATGCTTAGAACTACCCGGCTTGAAAGCCTGTACCAGGCCCACAGCAGCGATGACGGAGAAAGGAATTATACTGATAAAGGTATAGGTTGGATACTTAGTGGCCATACAGCTGTAGAAGACCACTGTCCCTAGGCCCATAATCAAGCAATAAACGCAAGCAGGCGTCCGGGCTTTCACACTCTTATAAAGGCCATAGATAAAGACTCCTGTCCAAGGCATCATAGCCCCCAATGTCAAAGCGATGTAGTACCACCACACATTATTCTCAGGATGTTCAGACTGGGTAGCTCGAGTTATATTATTGAGGCCCAAGAAACCATTGAGAAAGTCCATCCCGTGAGTCAGGTACATATAGAGGTACCAAGGCCCTGCCACAAAAACAAAGGCCATAAGGCCTTGCCAGGAAAGGAGGCGCTTGAGCATGGTCCAAGACCGCATATAAGCCACGAAAACAAGGAGCAGAAGGCCCGGCAAGACAAGGGCCACAGGTCCCTTAGTAAGGACACCTAAACCTGCAAATACATAGGCCAAGACCATAGCCCTAGTCGAGTCTTGGGTCAAGCCTCGATAGGCATAACCCCAGGTTCCCACGGTGGTGAAGAGGAGGATCATATCCGTTATAATCCCATGAGCAACTGGCCAAAAGAGAAGAGACGTTCCCATGATAGCCACTGCAGACAAAGATATAATTCGCCGTTTGGTATCGGTCCGCATCATTTGGTAAAGAAGGGCTAGAGAAGCGGCTCCCATGATACCCGACGGCATACGGGCAGCCCAATCAGCAAAGCCAAAGACCTTAAAGGACAAGGCCAAGAGCCAGTAAACCATGATGGGCTTGTCGTACCAATACTGTCCGTAGATTTGCGGCGACAGCCAATCGCCAGTCACTACCATCTCCTTGGCTAGTTAGACTCTACAGGGTCTGTAATGGGTAGCCAAGGGTTACCCACCATAAAGAATAGGAGAGCTATGATAAAGAGAACGATGGTCGTCTTATGCAAGCGCATAATGAGTCAGCCTCCTACCTTTTATTCCGCCAATAACGGATGCCAAAAAAGGCAGCCAGAACAAGAAATACTACTACAACCACTTCGAGGAAGATATGGTTATATTGGATTAAATCTTCCCAATGGGCTCCTAAAATATGGCCTAGGTAAACCAAAAGAATAGTCCAAGGAACCGTACCTAGAATGGTCCATACGATAAAAGGCACCATAGGGTAGCGGGCCATGCCAGCAGGAAAGGAAATAAAAGTCCTCACCCCTGGCAAAAGGCGACCAATAAAGACTGCTAGCCCACCATACTTATTGAAAAGCTTCTCCGCCATATCGAACTTTTTCTCGTTGAAGAAGATGTACTTACCGTACTTTAAGAGGAGAGGACGACCCCCGTATTCTCCCATCCAGTAGGAAATGATAGACCCTACCACACCTGCTGCAATCCCCACAATCATAGTGGTATGCATATCAAAGATTCCTTGGGCGATAAGATAGCCTGCAAAACCTAAAATAACCTCAGACGGAATTGGTATATTAGCATTCTCCAAAACCATACATATAAACATGGCCAAATAGCCATACGTTTCCATAAAGTGAATAAGGTATTCCACAATTTTTCTCCTTATTGTTACCTGTACTCTTTATATTTTATCATAGACAGCCTAAATCTAAGAGGAATTTAACCCTCCTACAGAGAAAACACGAGGAAAACAAATATCCTCATAGGCCAAAAGAAACCCTCTTACAAGTCTCCATAATAAGCTACACTCCTCATATAAGAGGACTGAGACTAAGACTCGTAACAGGGTTTCTATCCGATCCATCTAGGTATATCCTTTGTATATCAGGTTATATCCTATATTCACATTATAAGCCGAAGGCCTCTTTAGCAGCCTGGCCTGCATGAGCAAAATCATCTTGATTGGGATGACCTGCGCCTGCAGCCCAAAGCTTAATCCGTTCGGCAGATGGAGCATGAGGGTTGTCAGCTTTTTTAGGCATGTTCTTAAACCGTTCTAAGATAGCTGGATCAATCTTGCCTTGGCACATAAAGTGACCCAAAATTTGATTCTCTTCTTCTACATGGCTTTGAGCCTTAGCAAAGGCCCGTTGACCATGTTCAGAATCAGGATAGGCCCCTAAGGTACCAAAGAGGAAGACCTTCTTGCCGGATAAACTAGCCATAAATTCTCGTGCCTCTGCATTAGCATCAGCCCGGTCCACCCAATAGCCAAAGGCGATTCCTTCATAAGAAGAGAGGTCAGGTTTGTCAGAAACCGAAAAAACAGGCGCCCCCAAAGCTGTGGCAATAGCTTCACCTACAGCTTTCGTGTTACCAGTTCGAGAAGAATAAACAACAGCTATATTCATGGTAGTCCCCCTTCACATTTAAAACTATGCTCCTATTATACACGCTCTAGAGTTCCTGTCCGTAGCCTATATCACAAAGAAAGGACACCTAGCTAAGCTAGGTGTCCTTTTATAGCTCCATGAATCCCTAAGGGATTCCTAGATGATCGATCTTAGCGAACGAATTTTTCTACAGCTGCAGTAGAAGTCAAATGACGGGATGGCATACCCATTTCTTCTGGAGAGATGCCAAGTGCCAAACCAATCAATTGGCTCATATGCAAGATAGGCATATCTTTATGCAAGGCTACTGTCTTTTTAGCTTCTTCTTGGAACATATCCAATTGCATTTGACACAATGGACATGGAGTTACTACGCAATCAGCGCCTTCTTTTTCAGCATCAGCATTGATGGAACCAGTCATTTGCATAACAGAGTCATGCGCTGGGTACACAGCATGGAAACCGCAGCAATCAACTTTACGGGAGAAGTCGATTGGTGTAGCGCCGATAGCGGAAATGATATCAGCCAAGGAAGAAGGGATTTGATAGTCTTCAAAGCCCAATTCAGCTTGTGGCCGCAAGATATGGCACCCATAGAATTCAGCTACGCGAAGGCCTGTCAAAGGTTTCACTACTTTTGCTTTGAGGTTATCGAGGCCGTAATCACGGATTAATACCCAAAGGAAGTGAGTTACATCGGATGTACCCTTATATTCTTTGCCAATTTTAGCGAGTTTAGCGTTAGTCGCATCTTTTTTAGCTTGATTATTATCGAGCTCATGCTTAGCTTCTGTGAGCATCAAAGTACAAGTATTACATACGGTGAGTACATCAAGGCCCATTTCTTCAGCCAAGGCAAGGTTACGAGCGTTAGTAGCCAAGGTTACTTCTGGTTCGATGTCTTGTACGTGGGACGCGCCACAGCAAGTCCAACCATCGATTTCTTGGATATCAATGCCCAATTTTTTAGCAACAGCTACCGTTGCCAAATAGTCTTCTTTTGCTGCAGATTCAAGTACGCAGCCAGGGAAAAATGCGTATTTCTTACTCATTATTTGTTTGCCTCCTCTTCAGCAGCTTTGACGATAGTGCGAACACCATCGATACCATTCACTGGTTTTTGTGGTACTACCAATTCGAATGGATTGATCTTACTGTGTTTCCACAAGCGAAGAGCATAGAATGCTTGTTTTGCAGAATCTACCACGCCGTCAGATTTCAAGGACATGGAAACTTCTTTTAAGCGACCAGTTTTCATGAGGTCTTCTTTGAAAGCTACTGCATGGCGAGTACCTTTAGAGCCAGTCAAGCCATGACGAGTTGCTTCTTTGCGGAGGTTGGAAATGTCCATAGCAGGTTTCAAGTGTTTAGGACAACGGGAGATACAGTTCATGCAGTGAACGCATTTCCACATTTGTTCAAAAGCTGGTTTAATATGAGCCATTTCGTTATCATCGCGGGAATCGAGTACAAAACGATTAGCTTTTGTGAATACAAATGGTTCGAGGAAGTCATCTTGACGAGCTGTCAATTTAGAGCATTCAGACGCACAGCAACCACAGAGGATACATTCTGTACCAGCTACGAATTTTTTGAAGTCTGCAGGAGTTTGACGAACTTCGCCATTCTTGAATTCTTCTTTAAGGAAGATCCAAGGAGCTACAGTGCGAAGACGATCAACCTTAGCTTCCCAATCAACAACGAGGTCACGGATTACGCGGAAGTTACCGATAGGAGCGATTTCGATTTCATCAGAACCGAAACGTTCTGTTACTTCGTCGATTTTAGCTTCACAGCCAAGCATTGCTTCGCCGTTAACCTTGATGGAGCAAGCGCCGCAAACTGCGGAACGGCAAGCTGCCAAGAAGGTCAATGTAGGATCTTGGTTGTCTTTAATGTTTTGAAGGCCCCAGAGGATTGTACGGTCAGCTTCATAGTCAAAGGTAAAGGACTGTACATAAGAACGGCCTTGGTTGTAGCGGTGGATATGATAAGTAATTTGTCTCATCTCTTAGTACTTCCTTTCTTGTGGTTCGTATTTAGTGAACACAACAGGACGTGTGCTCATTTCATATTGACCATTAGCGCCCAATTTTTGAATGGAGTGAACGAGGTAGTTAACATCGTCACGTTTATCAAAGTCATCACGAGTGTGAGCGCCACGGGATTCTTTACGCCAGAGGGCACCGGATACGATAGCTTTCGCTACAGTCAACATGGAGCCGATTTCTACGTAGTTTACGAAAGCCATGTTGTAAGTGCGTTCTGTATCACCTACATAGCAAGTCTTGTAGTCTTCGATGAGTTTGTTAACTTCTTCCAAAGCTTGAGACATGAGTTCTTCAGTACGGAAGATACCGCATTTATTCCACATAGCGTTAGCCAATGCATCGCGGATTTCGGTAACAGGGCGACCACCTTGACGGTTCGTTACTTCAGTAAATGTATCTTCCCAACGTTGACGAGCTGCTTCGATTTCAGCTTCGCAGTTTATTTGGTCATGGGATTCAGCATAGTCAGCAGCACCAGCACCAGAAACGCGGCCGAACACAACGCCATCAGCCAAGGAGTTACCACCCAAGCGGTTAGCACCGTGGATGGAGATACAGGAACATTCGCCAGCAGCGAAGAGACCTGGAATTTCAGTAGCACAAGTCTTGTAGTCTACTACGTCGATACCACCCATGATGTAGTGAGTTGTAGGACGAATTGGTACAGGTTCTACCAATGGATCGCAATGTTCAAAGGACATAGCAAGGTCACGGATACCATGAAGTTTTTCGATGATAACTTCAGGGCCCAAGTGACGAAGATCAGCCACAACATAAGCATCAAGGCCTGTACCGTTGAAGCCACGGCCTTCAGCGATTTCCACTTCGATAGCTTTAGCTACAACGTCACGGGATGCCAATTCCATTTTGTTAGGTGCGTATTTTTTCATGAACCGTTCGCCGTCTTTATTGAGGAGGTAACCACCTTCACCACGAACCGCTTCGGACATGAGGATACCAGTTTTACCAAGACCTGTTGGATGGAACTGAACCATTTCCATATCTTTGAGGCCACAACCAGCACGGAATGCTGCTGCCATACCATCACCTGTGGAAAGGAATGGGTTAGTTGTACGAGTCCAGAAGATACGACCGGAACCACCAGAAGCCATAACGATTGCTTTAGCTTTAATAGTTTCTACGCGACCTTCCTTCATGTTCCAAATAACTGCACCACCGAGAACGCCATCTTTAACAACGAGGTCTAAGAGGTACCATTCTTGTAAGAAGTGAACATTTTCTTTCAAGCATTGTTCATATGTTGTATGCAAGATTACATGGCCTGTTTTATCGGCAGAATAGCAAGTACGGGGATAGGATTGACCACCGAAGTTACGTTGCGCAATCTTGTTTTCATCGGTACGGGAGAATGGAGCACCCATATGATCCATTTCTAAAATGCCTTCTGGACATTTAGAGCAGAAGAATTCAATAGCATCTTGGTCTCCAAGATAGTCAGAACCCTTAACGGTATCAAATGTGTGTGTTTCGATAGAGTCTTCAGCTGCTACGTTTTTCAAAGCGCCGTTAACGCCGCCTTGCGCCATTGCTGTGGCAGAACGGGTTGGAAAAATTTTAGTGATAAGCGCTACTTTCAAGCCCTTACGGCGACCAACTTCGAGAGCTGCACGCATGCCTGCGCCACCGCTACCAACTACTAGAACATCATATTGTTCCATAATAACCTCCTCATAAAACCTACTATGATTTAGCGTGTCATGTCCCTGAGGGCTGCACACTATCGTATAGTCTATAATGCATTATCCCTTATCAAGAAGCCTTTGTCTAAGCACAATTTGTAATAGTAAAATGCCTGCAAATTATACTGAACATAATTATCAATAAGCCTTCTGTAAGAGTAGTAATCTCCCCTAATCTCTTTAAAAGTGTCCCTATAGGGTAGACTATGTGACGAATCTCACAATTATACTTCTTAGACCTACTCTGAATATTGGATTTCCCTAGGTCAAGCTTTTCAAACAGAGGCACCAAGCTCACTTTATTTATTTTCTTAATGAAAAATGATTTCACTAAAAAATTTATTCATTTTTTATTTTTTATGAAGAAGATTTTCATTGATTTCTCACCATCTTCATGTAAACTGAATGAGAATTAAAAGTAGTTCTTCATATTTCTGTTTTTAAGCTTGGCTCCCATGATTCTATACTTTAGAATGAAGCGGTCCATATAGGCTATCTACAGATCTATAAGAAGGATATAAATTGCATATATTGTAATTAATATAAGGAGATTAAAGCCATGAAAATACTCTTAGTTGAAGACGAAGAAATGTTAAATTCTATTACTGCCAAATATCTTCGTGCAGAAGATATGGTAGTTGACACCTGCCTCAACGGTGAAGAAGCCTTAGAAACGCTTTCCCACTCCACCTATGACGTGGTAGTTATGGACATCATGATGCCTGTTATGGATGGCATTACGGCCCTCAAAAAAATCCGAGAACGAGAAATCACTACACCAATCCTCTTGCTCACAGCGAAGGATACCGTTCAAGATAAGGTAAATGGTCTTAATGCCGGTGCTGATGACTACTTGGCTAAACCATTTGAATTCGAAGAACTCATCGCTCGTATTTACGCCTTAGGACGTCGCTCTGCAGGTGCCGTATCTAACGATCTCGTAGTAGGACCTGTAACCATCAATGTAGCCTCTCGCACAGTCAAAGTGAACGGCGTAGATGTAACCTTGACCCAAAAAGAATTCAACCTTCTTTATTTCCTTGCTTCCAATGAAAACGTAGTGGTATCTCGCCAACAAATTCTCGACTATGTATGGGACTACGACTATGCACCTGCATCTAACTTAATCGATGTGTACATCAAAGATTTGCGGAAAAAAATTGATGCTTCCAGCGATGATAAACTCATTCAAACAGTACGCGGGGTAGGCTATGTCTTCCGAGTTCCAGAACAACACTAATCCAACAAATGATACGACTAGAGCCCCTCGTCTTTTTGACCGTTGGTCCCTAACATTTAAGATTATCGCTTGGTATACTATTTTTCTTTCGGCCGTGCTCATCCTCTTATCAGTCTTTATCTTCCAATTTACCCAACGTTGGGAAAGTAATGAGCTCAATACCCGTCTGGAATCCACCGCGGTTACCATGGCAGATAATCTCAATCAATTCCAACCCTACCAAAAGGGATCCTTCTATATTCTCTACTCCCAAGAAGGTCTTATCCTGAAAGGGGCCCTTCCTGATGGTTTTCCTAAACAAACCATCATGTCCCCTAACAAAATTGCTGAAATCACCATCAACGATATGACCTATTACTATTACGATACGCCAACTCATGATGGTGCCTTCAACGGTTGGATTAGAGGGATCGCACCCATCCGTAATGTAAATAGTCGGACTGCCAATATGCTCTATACCCTCCTCTTTGGAGGGATTGCCTTCTTAATCATTGCTACCTTGGGTGGCTACTTACTCATCAAGCGATCCTTAAAGCCAGTTCGGGACATTACCAAAACAGCAGCAGAAATTACCAATTCCAGAAACTTGTCTCGCCGTATTCCTGCTGCGGGCTCTGGAGATGACGAATTATCTGAATTGACCATCACGCTCAACAAGATGTTCAAGGCCCTAGATGATTCTTCCACCCGAGAACGGCAATTTTCCTCTGATGTATCCCACGAATTACGGACGCCAATTGCCGTCATCAAGGCAGAGGCAGACTTCGGTCGCAAGCACATCAAAGATTTGAGCGAGGCTAAAGAAGCCTTCACCAACATCTATCAAAAGAGTCGCTTTATGACCGACCTCATCTCTCAGCTCTTAGATCTGGCCCGCTTAGACCAATTTGACAGCCTAGCTAAGCAAGAAATTAACCTCTCCTCCATGCTCCACACCATAGCTCATGACTATGAACGGCTAAGCGAAGAGAATCACATCAAATTTTCTGCTAACATAGCTGATAACATCTGCTTAACATGCCATCCAGCAGCCCTCCAACGAGCCATTGGCAACTTCTTGGATAACGCCTTTAAGTTTACTCGTTCCCAAGTAAAACTTAAGAGCTATCGCTTGCACGGTGCTGTGGTTATCTCTGTAGAAGACGACGGTCCTGGCATACCAGAGGAAGCCCTTCCTAAGATTTGGAACCGCCTTTACCAAACGGATGCCTCCCGGTCTCACAAGAAAAACAAGGGCGTTGGCCTGGGTCTTTACTTTGTACGCCGTGTGGCCCAGCTTCATAAGGCTGCCGTAGATGTACAAAGCACACCTAATGTAAAAACCACCTTCTCCTTGGTCATTCCCTTAGACCAAGAATCATAAAAACATACCCCTACCTAAATAAAAAATAGGGCTAGGACATATACGTCCTAGCCCTATTTTTTATTTCAAAGAAATTAGATTCTAGACAAGATCACGCTACTCTACTACATATGCGCTAACTTTACCCATGTCTACATTCAATCTTATAGGTGATCGATTGGTGCACCGTAGGAATATTGCACATCGTGACTGGATTCAACGGTCATATCTAAGCGATGAACCTTACCTAGCATCTTAGACCGCGCATAAGAATGACTATCATCGCTATGTTGGCCCCCAAAGTAAGCGAATTTAGACTTACCTAGAGTGTATTTAAGTTCTACATAGATACCACTAGCCATATACTTCTTCTTGTCATAGCCCAAATCCAAGGATAGGCTAGGGGTCAACTGCATTTCAGAGCCAAACCTAAGTCCCCGATAAGAGCTACTTCCATGAGTCCCAAACAAAGGCCCCCCTTGACCATTATCGTAGTATTCTTGACCATGACTGCCACTAGTCCCCTTCCAGGCATAAGCATTGGCATAAAGGCGGGCCCAGCGTGCATTCTTGAAGGTTCGTGCATAGCCCACATCATAACCAGAAAGCGCTCGATTCATATCATAGCTATTATAATTTTCATAAGGAATTGTATTCCACGTAGGATATCCATCTGGAAGACCATTAGGGTATAATTCAGGTGTATACAACCGTGATAAATCGGTCGTTCCTCCCATGGTTTTTACAAAACCGCTAGTTCCTAACCCCTTATAAATATTGGCATAAAATTCATTATGGCCTACCACATACTCAAGACCACCGGAAACCCGCTTATAACTATCTTTAAAGGACCGATCTACGAAGGCATTGACCCCCACATAGGCGTTGTCACCCCTGCTCATGTGACGATACCCTAGGCCTAAGGAACCTACACCACCAAGACTTTCAGAGCTTGTAGAATCAGTATTTTGTTGTACATAATAGTTAAATCCATAAGGGCCTACACGAAATTCTGGCAAAAAATACCCACGTACGCTTTGGGATTTAATAAACTGTCCCCCACGACCCAATTTACCTTGTAAGAAGACTACACTTTTGGAATTCTCATCATAGTGGCCAATGGGTTGTAATGTTTCTATATAGGCCTTATTAAGTCCCTTTTTAGTATTTTGGGTAGATACATCACGCCGTTCTACATGTGCGTCATTAAGTTGCCAGCCATAATTATTGGTAGATGATTCGTTGGCACCCGGTCTTCCAGCCTCCCAAGAGATACCTATATCTGTTCGATCAAGCCAATTAGACTTATAGGTCTTTTGACTGTTAGCACCACCATTACCTACATTCGTATCTGAAACTTCGTTAGCAAAAACCATACTTTGAAGGCCACAGGCAAGAGTCCCCAACACAAGAACTTTGCACACCAATTTATTGTTCATATGCCACTTTCCTTTTTACACACCTCATCAAGAAGGGTCCAAAACCCTTTCATTAGACACTCATTATAGCTAAATCAACTAATACAGTCAACAGAATCTTTCATTATGTCATCTATTATTTTTATATATAAAATGGTACTTTGTACTATGTATAAAAAAGAAAACCGCAAGCTCAGGCCTGCGGTTTTCTTATAAGGGGAGTGTTAAGTGTATACTCTAGTGAAACATATTGAGTAGAACAGAGTTCTAATGGGAGAAAATATGCTGACCCATAGGGTCTCTCACTTGTACATGTATAGTATACAAGCGTTCTATGAGCCACTGGTGAATCTAGAATAAATTGATTATAAAATTGAGAATAGACTGATCAAATTCATCTCACAAAGGCAATTAAGTCAACCTCTTACTTTCATCATATGTAAACCTTTTACCACCATTCGTTGATATAGGTCTTTTGTTTTGGCCAATAGGTATCCAAGACATCTAATAGGCCTTCACCAGCCGCTAAGCGATTTTCAAAGGCTAGCTCTTCAGCCGACATAACCCCCATGAGGAGGAGAGACAAGGCCCCTACATCCATGGATACATCTACCAACTGGCTATTAGGGTCATGGGAAAGCTTATCCACTAGAACCTGGCCAGAGTAGGCCACGGCAATTCGATAAACACCTTGATTCCACGGACACATAGAATCATCCAAGGCTAGGGTAAATTCTCGCTCCACTTGGTCTGGAGACTGCCCCATTTGGGCCAGCATATTTTCAGATCCGGGGATAGAATCTAAGAAGGATTGGCCTCCGATAGCTTCTAAAGCCCCTTTAACATCTACCACTCGGGCCATCATGAATGGCATAGTGATATGCCCCGTCTTTCCATCGGGGAAGAGACGGAAGCCTTGGTCTTGGAGGCCCTCATTCCAACGAACGCTAGTCCCTTGGGACCGGTGGTTATAGAGGTAGTTAAGGAGGGCTCCCTGCCCTCGACGAGTTGTATAAATGAATTCGGATACCATAATTTCCGGCTGCCCTAAGCGATAGGCCATGTAACCCTCTACTTGCCCCTCATCATTGCGGGCAATGGCCACATGGACCCCTTCTGCAAAGAAGGATTCCAAGAGCCGCTTCCATTCTTTTGGCCTCCGTAAGGCATAGCCTGATAAGCTAGCCGTATAGGTTTCATAAACAGGGGCCAACCAGGTCCATTGATCTACAGAATTGATTAAACCAAAGTGGAGGCTTCGATCAGCTAAAGGTCGCAAGTCCTCTAGGGACATAGTTTGTACCCATTGATGGCAGTAGAGTTCCCAACCATATTGTTGATAGAAACCCGCCTTAGATGGCATGAGGATGGTCATAACCTGACCGCGTTGCCGCAACTCTTCCAAGGAGGCCTTAAGCAAGCGCCCACCTACGCCACCCCGACGGGCTGCTGGATGAGTGGCTACTCCCACCATATAAGAGGTTGGTAAAACCCGGCCCCGTACCACCAAATCATACTGGCGAAGGTGAACCGTGGAAAGAACTTGATCTTCTTCTAGACCCACCATGGTATTTTTAGGCTCATAACAGGATCCAAAATAGTATTGGAAAAAGGGATCTTCCTTGGGTTCAAAGCAGTAGGCCCAAAGGGATTCTACAGCCTCCCGATCAGCTTCTTGGGCGATTCTAAATTCCATAATTCCTCCTCAGCCTCCAGCCTAGCTGGAGCTATATAGAAAAAAGCGAGCACCGGGTGCTCGCTTTCAGATTATTTACCACCTGTCGCATTATCCTCAGGATTAGCATAAACAGCGTCGTATTTTTCAGCAAAGTGGTCCGGATTGTAAGACTCCTTAGCTTGGCGAAGGCCTGGCAAGCCCATGTCTTCTTCGCGGTTAACGAATTCCGTATCCCCGAAGGTGTGACGGATAAATTCATTATTAATAGCTTGGTAAAGGCCACGAATATCAGGGTTAGCCTTTTCAATATGAATGAGTGCAATTTTCTCATTAATAAGTTCCCCAATGGAGAAGGCTTCTATCCGCCCGAAGAGCTTAATCGCGCCTCCCTTAAGGCCCAATTCGTCCCAGTGATCAAAGAGGAGGTTGATAGCCACCAATTCATCCTCAATTCCTTCTTCATGATGAGTTTCCACCCATTCCGCCGCGGTCTTACGACATTCGTCAAAGAGGTCCGGCGTAATTGGCAAGTATTCATAGTTGGAATATTGCATGCGGAACTGGTTGAGATGATTCTTCTTTTGACGGAACTTCTTACCGGACAAATTAATGAGATCCGATGTCTTATAAATGTACTCCCAATTGTCTCGGTCCTCTGTAAACGCATAACGCCCTGGGCAGAGGGTTTCCATCCGCTCTTTTACTTCCTTGGAAATCCCCTTAAAAGAGAAGGGAAGGCCCTTGTGAAGGAACCATTCCTTTGCACGGAGCAAGCCGTCTAGGAACTTGGCGTCCTTACCAGCAAAAGGAGGCAAGAGGAAGGTATCTCGTTTTCCACCCCCTTGAATGTAAAGGACTCCATTTTCTTCAGCCCAGGAGATGCCATAGGCATCTTGCCACATGTAGAGAGTTGTAAAGCAGTTATCCGATGCTTCATAGTGATGCAAGCTAAAATATTTATCGATAATTTTTTTATCTTCTAATTCAAAGCGTTTAAATTCTAAAATCGTAATCGCCTCCTCGTTTCTAACTTATTCTTTAACCTTGACCGATTGGCCTAATTCATAGGTTCCAGACGATGTGATAACCACTTCTCCTTCAGAGATGCCCGATAAGACTGGTGCATAACCATTTGTCGCCTCCCCAACGGATACAACCCGCACATCTACGGTATTTTCCTTGGTCACAACATAGACGAACTTGCCATCATCATTTTCATGGATAGCCTGTTCCGGTATGGAAAGGATTGGGGCTACTGCGTCAGACCCAATAAAGAGGGGATAAAATTCCCCTGTCTTAATAAGGCCTTGACTATTATCGAAGGTAGCCTTTACCAAAACCGCTGGTGTTCCATCAGCTGCACTGGTATCTACATAGGTCAACTCCCCTGGGATCGTTGTATCGCCTACTACCAAGTGAACCTTGATGGTTTGCTTAGCTTCTGGTGTAGCCAGAACCTTGGCTACCGCTTGTGGCAGACTCAATGAAGCAACGACTGGAGTCGCTTGAGAGATCAACATGAACGGCCGTCCTTGAATGGCCACCTTTCGATCTTCGTTATAAATAGTCGTCACCACCCCTGCTATAGGAGATTTGATTTGAGCATTGGCTAGGTCTGCTTGAATCTTACTCATAGCCGCTTCAATACCCGCTATATTGGAAGCACCACCAGAGGAGGCTACGGTCGTCGTTTGGGCACTAGCCCGAGAGGCTATGCGGTCGTATTCCTTCTGGGTGATAATCCCTGCAGATAACATGGATTGTGCCTGTGCTAATTGACCACTAGACACAGCTGCTGGTGTAGTGGTCGTCGTAGAATAGGAACTAGTTTGTGCCTCATTGAGCTTGGCCTGCAAGGAGGACAATTGAGACTGCAAGCTAGATGTATCCAAGATAGCTACCACTTGCCCTGCTTGGACCGTATCCCCTACCTTAACAGTAAACTGCGCCACTTGACCACCCACCTCAGGTTGTATGGTGGCCTTATTAAGAGCTGCTACATTGGCATCCGCTTGGATAGCTATAGGTAATTCCTTCTCTTGTACCTTTTCTACAGTGACTGTAGAGGTCCCACAGCCAGCAAGGCCGAAAATAAGGGCTACCAAGATGATAATCATACCGATAATAGCAAGTAAGCGGGTCGCGGATATTTCAATTTTCATATGCTTATACCTACCCTGTAATATCTAGTAACACTTTATTTTACCATATTCTATCCCTAGTCACCTGTGAATTTGATGATAGGCAGTCATTTCGGTCTATCCATAGGGTCGGAATTCCAACATACAGAAGGCCCTACCTATTTTACCAGGGCTTCAAAATCAGAACGGCCGTGGAAACGGGCAAAGTGATCCTGGCTAGCAGCTGCTTGCTTAACTGCAGGATTAGTGTCGATGGCCTTCTTAAGCCAAGTCATAGCTTCTTGATCTTGCCCCTTGTCAGCGTAAATGGTGGCGACCCCATAGAGGGACCAAGTATTATTAGGATCATCCTTAAGGACCTTATCGAACCACTCCTTAGCTTGATCTAATTGACCACCCAACTTATAAACCATAGCCGTATTGTAGTAATTAGCCACATTGTGAGGGTTGAGGTCATAGGCCTTCTTAACATTTTCTAGGCCCCCTTCTACATCCCCATCCAAGGCCTGGCAAAGGCCCTTTACGGAATAGGCATAATCATTGTCACTATCCGCCTGAATAACCCGGTCTGCTTCCTTGATGGCCCCCTTATAATCACCTGCATTCATAGTAGCAATAGCGCCAGCCATATCCTGCATATGGTGTTCAGCCTTATCCTTGCTATCCTCTTGACTAGTCTGACCAGACTTATCTGCCTTAATTTGTTTGGCCGCATCCTTATTCATGCCAGCCAAAAAGCCACAGCCAGAACTGGTTGCGAAAATACCTATTAAAGCTAACGTGGCCAAGAGTTTCTTATTCATAATTACCTTCCTTTATCAACTACATATATCCTACTATACCACAAAGGGAGAGCTCACGCCTGTGAGCTCTCCCCTTTGAATATACTATTTAATTAAGGTCTCTAGGCTAAGTTAAAACTAAAGTAATTCTTTCATTATTTAGCGTATTTATCAGCAAAGGCCTTTTCTTCCGCATCATGTTGGCTGAGCCCTTCAGCGACATACTTGGCAATAGCAGCTTGCATTTCTTCATAAGCCACAGGTACTACCTTAGTAAAGCGGTTTTTGAAGGTTTCCCAATTATCCAAGATATGGCGACCCTTTAAGGAATTGGTATGGAGAACGTGTTGTTCTACCAATTCCTTAATACGATCAACATCACTTTCATTAGCAGGGCGGCATTCCACCAAGCCAGTATTACAATAGCGTTCATCGAAATCTAAGAGGTAAGCGTAGCCACCTGACATACCTGCTGCAAAGTTACGGCCCGTAGGTCCCAAGATGAGGACTTCCCCACCAGTCATGTATTCACACCCGTGGTCACCCACACCTTCTACAACAGCAGTGATTCCAGAATTACGAACGGCAAAGCGTTCACCTGCTACACCATTGATATAGGCCGCGCCAGAAGTAGCTCCATAAAAGGCTACATTGCCGATAAGGATGTTCTTATCAGCATCAAAGGTAGCTTCGTGAGGAGGGAATACAGAAATAATCCCGCCGGACAACCCCTTACCGATGTAGTCATTCGCATCCCCTTCTAGGGTCAAGGTCATGCCCTTAGGGATGAAAGCACCGAAGGACTGACCTGCGTTACCTACAAAGGACAACTTGATTGTATTTTCAGGTAGACCTTCCTCGCCATACTTGCGGATCACTTCAGAACCCACCAAGGTCCCCACAACGCGGTTGCGGTTATTGATGGCCAATTTAGCGCGGATTGGCTTTTTATCTTCAATAGCAGGACGACACATACG
>ERZ772786.141-NODE-141-length-29080-cov-43.529991_pt1 | contig 29080 bp, 38 predicted proteins | sample MGYA00511473_ERZ772786 | MGnify/ENA primary metagenome ERZ772786 (study PRJEB29015, sample SAMEA2738025) | human oral metagenome | biome: human oral; feature: human-associated habitat; material: saliva | place: China | collected 2252 ...
CTGGTAAACAAGGCTTTCTAATGTGAGAGCGCACACGTAACAGGTGTGCAAACTATATGAACCCCCGTATTTCCTCTAGCTGACTAGGGGAAATGCGGGGGTTCTTCCTTTTTATGCCCGGTTAAATAGTGGTTCATTTTCGGGGTTTACTGGTTTCAAAATGGCGAGTAAATAGCGACCAAATTACACCCCCGCCAGCCCCTCCAACACGTCAGCAAAGACCGCCTGCCGGTCACGCGCCACATACGCCGATAACGTCTGCACCTCCGAGGCGTGACCAAGCTGCGCAGACGCCTCAGCCAACCCGAGACGCTCATCGAGGAAGGTCGCTGTCGTCCTGCGGAGCACGTGCCAGGTCACCCACTCTAGCTCAGAGCCCGCCAGCGCCCGCTGGAGGTAGTTTCTCGCCGAGTTGTAGGCAAGTGGTGCCCCGCCCTGCTCGAACACGTGCACAGCGCCGCCACGGGCCTCTGAGCGCCGCCTCCGAAGCACATCGAGCACGAAGGGCGGCACCTGCAGGGTGCGGGGCTCGTGCGTCTTTGTGTCAGCCTGCCAGCCGCCCTTCTGGATGAGTGTGCCGGCTACCGTGACCGTCCCAGCGTCCAGGTCTACGTCCTCCCAACGGAGCCCGGCACCTTCACCCCACCGGCACCCGGTGCCGAGCAGGATGTCGACCAGATCGGGCAGGTATCCGCTATAGGTGCGGGTTGTGGGCAGGGCGGCGACCAGTCTGCGCAGCTGTCCGACCTGTTCGAGGGTGAGGGCGCGGACGTCCTTCTTCTTGGTCTTGACGGTGCGGGTTGCCAGGATAGGGTTATGAGGGAGCGCGCCGAGGCGTACAGCTTCGTCCAGTGCCATTTTCAGTACGAGCCGCTGGTTGTACCGTGCGGTGGGTGCTTTGATGGTGGAGAGGTAGGCGTCGAGTGTGCCGGCGGTCAGCTCCCTCAACTGCAGGGAGCCCAGGGCGGTTGAGGCTTGCCCCGCCCACAGGCTGTAATTACGTGTCGTGTTGGTGGCGAGCCCGTCGAGCCCGTCGAGCCAGCGCTGGAGCGCGACTTTGAGGGTGGTGGAGCCGCTGAGTGCGGCACCAGCGGCAGGCAGGGCCGCCAGCTTGGTCTTGAGTTTATGTTCGGCTGCGGCTTTAGTGGGAGCCTGGGCGGTCACGTTGCGGCGCACGCCGCGGGCATCCCGGTAGTTAGTCCTTGCCTGCCAGACCTTCGGGCGGATGCGAGTCAGGTTGATGACGCCGTGCGTGCCGATGGGGAGCGGGTCGCGAACCATGGCGTGTCCTTCCTTGTTGCATGGGCGCGGTTTCGCACCTATACTCGTGTGAATGCGGTATGGAGCGGCAATCTTGCCTCAGAGTAACGACTGAGACAAGGTTGCCGCTCTATTTTTGTGCCCTCAACCAGGCTTCGAGGATGCGGTCGGTAACTTCGAGCTCCGCAGCGGCGGCAGAGAGTGAATCAGGTGAGACTGCCAGGGCTGTTGCGACCGCATCGGGGGTGAGGAGCCAGCCGGCGGCGATCTGGTCAGCCTTACGTTCGCGCTTGAGTGCGGCGATAGTGTCGAGGGGAGAATGGGTGTCACCGCTGACGGCGTGGGCGAGCTCGTGGGCGAGGACGCAACGGCGTTGCCGGTACAGGAGCCCGGGTGTGGTGATGATGGTGCGGGTTTGCTCGTCCCAGAGGGCGAGTGTCCCTGCAGGTGTTTTGGCGTCAATGATGCGGATACCCAAGCTCGCGGCGTGGGCATCTGGGTCATATGCATTTACAGAAGTCATGAGTGAATCGGTTTTTGGGGATAGAAGTTACATCAGGGCTGACTAAAGCCCCATCTCTTTCTTATGAGCAGCGGACGCCTTCAGAAAGATAGCCGTGGGGCTCAACCTAAGCGCTTCGCAAAGCAAGTCCACCTCATTGGTATTAAGAGGTGACGCATCTTGGTTGATAGTGTTGCTCAAACGAGTCTTACTAATCCCCGTCATGTCTTCCAACATACGCAAGCTTAGGCGTTGCCTCGCAACTTCTGCGCGCAATTCCGCGTTAAGAAGCTGACTAAAGCGACTTGCCGGCCCCGTACCTTTACGGTTTCCTTTTACGCTACCCATCCCGAGTCCTCACTAACAACATCGTCCGCAGGGTGTGCCGCCAAAGCATATCCTGACTGCTTTGCGGCTTCGGCACGCGCCAAAATCTGCGCAGCCAGCTGAGCATCAGTAAGGGGAGCCGCCACTTGTTCTCGCATTGCGGCGTCTGCTGCGGAGATAATGACCGTCATATCAACATTGAGTGCAGCGCAGATAATCTTGAGATCTCGGACAGGGAGCGAGCCTTCTGACCGATATACAGATCGGCTGAGCTTGCTCTTGGAAATGCCAGTTTTTGCGGCGAGAGTCAGTAGGTCCTCACCTCGCCGAACCATCCACACCTTGATTTCACGGTTTACCAAGTCGTTGAAGAGTTCCGCTTTGGATTGCAGTTCTTTAATATCTGTCATGGGAACAGTCTACAAGATTTCTAAAAAAAATTCCTGTTTCAGGTTGTGCATTCCAAAAAATAGGAATATGATAGTTGCATACCAACGAAAGGAGGCACCGAGATGCAGAAGGAAACATTCAGTAAAAACATGCGAATGGCATTGGCCATGAAAGCGAAGACGCAGCATAGTCTAGCCGCAGCATCTGGACTTCACCCAAGCCGCATCAGCGCAATTGCCACAGGTAAGGCAGACCCCCGCATTACCGAGGCATGGAAGATTGCAGAAGCTCTGCAGGTACCCGTAACCTGGCTTTTTGAAGACCACACTGCCGAACTGGGCACCACTGTCTAATTTTTTTTATCCACCATTCCTAAATTTAGGAGCTGTTCCCAGAAAAGGACGCGAAAATGCTAACCATCCCCCAAGACCACCTAGCGCTCTGGTCACCCGAAGAGCTCGCCGAAGCGCTCGGCGTGAAAGAGCAGACTCTCGCTGACTGGCGGACCGCCCGCACCGGCCCCGCCTACATCCGCACCAGCAAGGGCCAGCGCGGCGGCAGGATCTACTACACCTCAACCGCCGTCATGGACTGGCTCCAGTCCCTACCCGTCACCCACACCACCAACTAAGGAACCGGAAATGACCACGAACGAAGAGGACGAAATGTTCCAAGAGATCGGAGAAAGAACCCTCCGCGTCATCCGGCAGGTAGCCGCTGGGATGAACCTCAGCAATGTCGAAGTGGCAGTCACCTACGACGACCAGGTCGAGATCAAGGAATTCACCATCCGCGGTCTCCTTTTGCCCCTCTCGCCAGAGGAGGAGGAAGAGGAGCGAAAGAAGAGGGAGGAAAGGTTCCGTAAGTTGTTCGACCAGTTGAAGCAGGGATAACCACACCACCACCAAGAAAGGACCGCTAACCATGAAACCCGCCATTGACGTGGCGTACGAACTAGCCGCCAAATATGCACAGGGCATCTGGTGGGCTCGAATCCCCGTCCTCAGCCGCCGCGACCCCCGCCTCAAGACAGACCAATCCGCACCGGCGGTATGGTGCGAAAGCTGCGAGACAAGCTACGCGGAACTTCCTAACGACAAGAGCCCCTACATCTCCGCAGCCGAAGCCGCCCCCGCCCACATCAAAGACGCACACCCCGCGTACTGGGACGCGTTTATCGACCAGGCATACCTCGCAATCCGAGCCTCCAGAATCTGGTGGGCAGACAGGCGGAAACTCCACGACCAGTTGCGCCCCAAGCTGGTCGAGAACCCCCTGTTCAAGCACCGGATGAACCTCCACCTGCCCTGCCCCACAGGATGCGGCACGACGCTCCACGAGCACCTCGCCACAGACCAGATCAAGGACGAAGCAGGCCTCACCTTCTCAAAGGACGTCGCCGAAGCCTGCACCCTCCGCATGGCTGAGCACCTCATGCGGCACAGCCCGAACCAGCTCCGCGCCATCATCGAACCCACCCACTAAGGACCCACCGTGACCGCCAAGACCAAGACTAAGCGTGACCGCGCCGCCGGACGCCACCGCCGCCACACCGCAATCCAAGCCATCGTCAACAACCACAACGGCATCATCGACGACATCGCCAGCATCGACAACAGCATCGCCTCACTACAGGACGAAACCTGCGACCTCGGCAGCCGACTCGACGCCTGGTACGACCGCCTCAACCAGGCAGACAAGAACAACCGTGCGTGCGTCGCCCACGCCATGCAACGCATCGTCGAGAACGAACGTAAGGCAGCCGAAGTTGAGAGCGCAGTCGCCATCCTCCAGCACACCAGCAAGGAACACCGGAAAGCTATCGCCCAGCTCATCGCCTGCACCAACAAGGTGCACGGCAAGCAGACGGCCTTCAACCAGGAAATCACCCTCCTACAGGCAGAGGTAGACGATACTAACCGCCGCCTCTTCCAGCTCGCCTGGATCAACCTCGGAATCTGGTTCGCCGCAACGCTAACTATCTTCATCCTCCTCATCACCGCCCACTAAGGAACCCCAACCTCATGGACACCAACCTCCGCGCCGCACGCGCCCTCGTCTGGGCGCTCGTCGCCGCCACCATCATCATTGCCGGCATCGCCACCGCACAGGAAGACATCGGCATCCGCGCCATCCTGCTCGTCACCTCCCTCATCCCCGCCGGGCCGGCCATCCTACTCGGCGCCGCAATCCACGACCACACCACAGGAGACACCAATGGGACACACCGCTAAAGACCTCCCGCACCCCGACGACTGGGACGGAGAAAAGCCCCTCTACTCCGCAGCTGAAGCCGCCGTATTCCTCGGCGTCAAACCGCTCACCATCACCAACCGCGTCTACCGACGCACCCTCAACCCCGCCGCATGGAGCAAGAACACCGGGTACTGCTTCACCAGAAGCACCCTCGACCACGCACTCCTGCGTGCTGAGAAGGCACGCCGCGCGAAACGCGCCTACCGGGCATGCTTCCCCAACGAGGAGCAGCTCACCCCGCCCCGATTGAAGCGCTCCAGCATCGACTGGAACAACCCCTACGAAGGAAAGAAGAACTAACCATGCCCACCATCTTCTCCGGTGTAGAAACCCGTATCGCCCAGGCCCGCGAACGCCACCAGAACCTGCACCGCACCACCCGCCAGGACGTGACAGGCTGGCGTACCCAAGCCGCCCGCCTCACCGCCGCCGTCGGCGCCCTCAACGAACGCCAGGAGGCACTCGACGCCAAAGCGAACGCCGCGCTCGCCCTGTCCGCGCTCGCAGCCACCGCCAGCATCATCACCGTGGCCAAGAGGCGGTAACCGCGATGGCTGTCAAGAAACTCTGCGGGGCATGCGGGCAAGACGCACTAGCCCGCAACCCAAACTGCGCAGCCTGCGGCAACAGGCACGCCCGCTGGTGCCGCACAGGCGACCCGCGAGGCATCCCCACACCCCGCAAAAACGTCTGCGCCGCCTGCGGACAACCCGCCCACCAAACCAACCCCAACTGCAAAACCTGCATCAAACGCGAACAACGCAGAGCTAAGGCAGAAGGCCGCGAACCATACATCCCACCCATGACCACCAAGGCCCTGGCGGCACCCCCCGTACCCGTCACCACGCTCACCAAAGCGCGCGACATCCACAACCACGAGGCCCTCACCGGCTGGCTCACCGCCCGCCGCAACCGCCTCACCCCACCCCTAAAGGAGAAGAAAATGACCGAATACACCACCCTCACCGGCGCAACCATCACCGACGAACAGCTGCAGGCACTCGCCCTCGAACTGGTCAACATCCAGGCAAACATCGCCGCGCTGAAGGAAGAAGCCGCCAAGATCGAGGCGACCCTCAAGGCCCTGCCCAACGGCAAGTACACCTGCGGCGACGCAACCCTCACCGTCTCCCACCCGCGCCGTTTCAACGAGAAGAAGTTCGTCGAAACCTACCCGGCCACTGCGTTCCCGCAGTTCTACCAGACCGTGCGGAAGGTCGATTTGAAGACTCTCGCCCCGGCGCTGAAGGACCAGTTCGCCGAGGACTCCACCGCACGCCTCACCATCCGCTAACCACCATAGGAAGGACACACGTTGGTCACCCCCACCATCGCCAAACCCCCCGCAGGGGCGGGCCAGGCAGAAGCCTACACCGCCGACATCACCGTCGCAGGCATCATGAACGTCATTACTGACTCCATCACCGCCCACCCCCGCAGCCTCCAGAAACGCATCGGCCCCTCCGAAATCGGCATGGACTGCACCCGCAGGCTCATCCACAAGCTCGCCGGAGACACCGAACCCGACCGCGGCATCGCCTGGAAACCCACCGTCGGCACCGCCTGCCACACCCAAATGGAGGAATGGTTCGGCGCCCACAAGAACGAAGGGTACCTCGTCGAGAACCGCGTCACCGTCGGGCAGATTGGCGGCGTCGACATCACCGGCTCCACCGACCTGTTCAGCGTCAACGACAAGACCGTCATCGACTGGAAATTCGTCGGCCCCGCCATGCTCAAAAAATACAAGCTGCACGGCCCCTCCAACCAGTACCGGGTGCAGGCGCACCTGTACGGCACCGGCTGGGTCAACGCCGGCTACGAAGTCCAGCAGGTCATGATCGCGTTCCTACCCCGTGACGGCGAACTCGGAGACGCCTACTTCTGGTGGGAACCCTACCAGCCCGAGATTGCAGAAGCTGCGCTCGCCAAGGCAAACCAGCTGGTCAGCCTCATCAACGCCATCGGTAAGGACGCGACGCTGGCAATGTACCCGCTCTGCAACGAGAGATTCTGCCCCTGGTGCCCTGCAGAGAGGGCGAAGCAGAACGCCACCATCTAACCCCCAAATTTTTATCAACCCCCTTCTGAAAGGAAAACCATAATGTCCGCTTTCGATTTCTTCGCACCCCGCGCCTCCCACTCCTGGAAGTTCACCAACCCCGGCGACACCCACACCGGCACCATCACCGAGGTAAGCGACGCACGCCAGGCGACCGAGTTCGGCTCTAATGAGCCCGCTTACTGGGACCGCGAGAAGACCCGCCCGAAGATGCAGGTCGCAGTAACCCTCGACACTACTGAGCGTGACCCGCAGGACGCTAACGACACTGGCAAGCGCACCCTCTGGGTTGTGGAGGACGGCCGCTCCGGCTCCATCCTCTCCGCTATCCGTCAGGCAGTGCACCAGGCAGGCGCAGGCACCATCGACATTGGTGGTCAGTTGACCGTGGCCTTCAGTGGTTTCGACCCGAACAGCAAGAACCCGGCGAACCCCCGCAAGATCTACAGTGCTTCCTACGTGCCGCCGGCACCGGCTGGTGGCATGTTCACCAACCAGGCACCCGCACAGCCCGCAGCGGCACCGGCTCCTGCACAGCCTGTAGCACCCGCACCGGTAGCACAGCCCGCACCCGCCCCGGCTCAGCCTGTAGCGGCACCTGCAACCCCGGCACCGGTCCCCGCCGTACCCGACGCAGTACGCCAGGCAGTCACCGCCCTCATCGCCACCGGCCAGGCTGACGAACAGATCGCCGCAACCCTCGCCGGCACCGGCCTGCCCGTCACCGCAGAAACCGTCGCCACCATCCGCGCCGCAGCCTAGCGCCGCACATCTACCTTCACCGGTAACCCAATAGTGCCCCGCGCGGACTTCCACACACCAACCGCGCGGGGCACACCCCGCCCCCGACAAACCACCTCACCACCACCTGAAGGACAGACACGCCATGGGAACCCCCGTCACCCTCGAAACAGCTCTCCACCTACGCAACCACCGCCTCTCCATCATTCCGACCCGCCCCGACGGTACCAAAGCCCCCGCCCTGCCCTGGAAGGCATACCAGACCGCCCCCGCACCCCTCGCAGAAGTCCACCAGTGGTACAAGGACGGCAACCGGCGCAACCTCGGCATCGCCATCGTCACCGGCAAAGCATCCGACCGCCTCGAAATGACCGAAATCGAAGGACGCGCCGCAGCCGACCTCCCCAAGATTGCCGCCACCATGACCGAACGCGGCCACGCCCAGCTCTGGGAACGCCTCAACAGCGGCTGGCTCGAACTCTCACCCTCCGGCGGCTTCCACTGGATCTACCGCCTCGAAGCAGGCGCCAAAGTCCCCGGCAACACCAAACTCGCACGCAACGCCGCCGGTGAAGTCCTCGCCGAAACCCGCGGCGAAGGCGGCTACTTCATCGCCGCCCCCACCCCCGGTAGCCACCACAAGACCGGAAACCCCTGGCAGGTCCTCGCCGGCGGCCCCGCAACCGTCCCCACCATCACCGAGACTGAGCGCGCCGCGTTCCACAAGGCAATCACCGACACCCTCGACGAAACCCCAGAAGCCCCTGTAAGCCTCTTTAGCAACCCCGCCCGCACCAACACCCGCCCCGCCACTGCAAGCGCCTCTGAGGGCGGTCTGAAGCCCGGAGACGACTACGAAGCAAAGACCGACTGGGCAGACATCCTCACCCCCCACGGCTGGACCCTCCACTCCACCCTGTCTAGCGGCGAGCGCTTCTGGACCCGCCCCGGCAAACACCCCCGCGACGGACACTCCGCATCCACCGGCCACGCCGACGACCGCGACCGCCTCTACGTCTTCTCATCCTCCGTCCCCGACTTCCCCATCGAAGAACCCATCACCAAATTCCGCGCCTACAGCATCCTCAACCATGCAGGCGACGACACCGCCGCCGCCCGCGCCCTCGCAGCCGCAGGATTTGGTGAGAAAGCACCCATCACCGTGAAACTCACCGACATCCTACCCACCCGCCCCGCCGCACCACCAACACCCCCACCCGCCACGACAGAAGCACCGGAAGCAGGGTGGCTGGCAACGGCACCTGTAGCGGAACCGGCAGGGGAGCAGGCACCCACAGCAGTAGCCACCATTGAAGAGCCCACCACCAGTAGTGACGGGGCAACCATCACCGACTGGACCGAACTCGGCCTCATCCGCGCCTTCACCCACCTCTTCAACAACCACATCCGCTACAACATCGACCGCGGCCGCTTCTACCACTGGACCGGCACCCGCTGGGAAGAACAGCCCGACACCGGAGGCGACACCAAACTCGCCCTGTTGAACTTCGCAGCCGCGCTCAAACCACCCGTCACCGACGAAGGCAAACCCGACAAAGAAGCGCACGCACTCATCCGCTACGCCCGCTCCCACCGCGGCTCCACCGCGCTACTGGGGCTACTCAAAGTCCAGCCCACCATCGCAGTGCCCGCCTCAGCCTTCGACACCCACCACGACGAACTCAACACCCCCGCAGGCATCATCAACCTCAAAACAGGAGAACTCATGCCACACACACCAACCCGCATGCACACCAAGCAAACCGCCGTGGCACCCGCAGGCACCAGCACCACCTGGGAGAGGTTCCTCGCAACCACCTTCAACCACGATGCGGCTCTCACCGGCTACATGCAGAGGCTTGCCGGCTACAGTGCGACCGGCCTGCAGCGTGAGCACGTCTTCGCCTTCGCCTACGGCACCGGCGGCAACGGCAAGTCCGTCTACTATGACGCGCTCACCGGCGCACTCGGCGACTACGCCGCCACCCTACCCGCCGGATTCTTGATGAAGAAACCCTTCAGCGAACACTCCACCGAGCTCGCACGACTGAACGGCAAGCGCTTCGTCGTCGGCTCCGAAACCAACGCCACCGACACTTTGGATGAAGCAAAGCTCAAGATGCTCACCGGCGGCGACCGCATCACCGCCCGATTCATGAACAAAGACTTCTTCGAATTCACCCCCACCCACCACCTGCACCTGATGGGCAACCACCAACCCGCAGTCGAAGACGGCGGCGAGAGTGTGTGGAGGCGCATGAACCTCGTCCCATTCGTCCACACCGTCCCCGCCGAAGAGCGCGACGAACTCCTCCCCGAGAAGCTGCGTGCCGACGCGGCGGCAGTGCTCGCGTGGATCATCGCAGGCGCGGTCGCCTACTTTAGGGACGGGTTGCAGCCGCCCGAGGCAGTCCGCGCCGCCACCGAAGCCTACAAGAGTAGCCAGGACACGGTCGGTCAGTTCCTCGCCGCCAAATGCGACCTCTACCCCGGCAACAAGCACTACACCGTGGCGGTCACCGACCTACGCCAGGCCTACCGGGTGTGGTGTGCCGAAGAGGGATTGAAGCCGGTCGAGGGTAGGGCGCTCGCCTCCCAGTTGAAGGTGCACGGGGTGCTGGTCGGTAGAGATGCACCGCGCGCGACAAACAGCGGCGGGCGCGTGTTCGGAGGTCTGCAGCTCAAAGACTCCGACATTTGGCAGTGACACAAAGTGACACAAAGTGACACAACTTTTAACCCTTGTGTCACTGGGGTTTTACCAAGTCAGACCATAAATCAGTGACACAAGTGACACAACTTTTACAAGTAGATAACAAACACAGCGCGCGCGCACACGCCCGTTACAGCCATGCATATAGAACCTTGTGTCACTTGTGTCACTGAAAACCTGCCGACAAGGCAAAACACCCAGTGACACAACTTTTTCACGCACCCCGAAAGACCCACCATGCCCCGAAAACCTGCCAAAAAACAGCCCGACCTCCTCGACCAACTCCCAACACCACCACCAGGCACCCCCGAATGGATCAAGCATGAGCGAGACACCCAACCCAACCCCCGCCAAGCCCGCCAAGCACACATCAACACCTGCACCCGCTGCGGGGCACTCATCCTCACCGGACTCACCGGACCAACCACCGCAATGCCCACCCAAGCAGACCCCACAACCACCACCAACCCAGCAACCATCCAAGCAACCCTCCAGCAAGGGCGCCGCGCCTACCAAATCGAAACCACCGACACCGCACTCCACCTCCACGAACTCCACGCCCCACCAGCCCCAGGTATCACCGTAGCCCCCCACCACATCTGCCACTACACAGCCCCCGGCTACACCCCAATACTCAACCAACGAAAGGACACCACCACCAATGACGAACCACCCTTCTGAAACCCCCGACGTCGAACTCAAACTCCGCACCACCCCACGAATCCAAAGCCGCTACCTCCGCTGGATACCCCTCGACGGAAAAACCCTCCTCTCCATCAACCGCTCCAACGGCACCCACTGGCGAACCTACCGCAAGAACGCCGACCAATGGAAACACGCAGCCAACCACGACATCCACCAATGGAAGAACGAGCACCCCAGCCACCAAATCCCCACCCTCACCCACGCACAAATCGACATCTGGATCTACAAAAACAGGCGAGGCCGCTACGACCCCGCCAACCTCTACCCAACCGCCAAAGCCATCATCGACACCTACGTGCAAGCTGGGCTCCTCCCAGACGACAACCACGAACACCTCGACGGACCCCACCTACACCACGGCGGCTTCAGCAAAGAAAACCCCGGCCTACTCCTCGTCATCACACCCCTCCACCACCAGCCCGAACCACCAACCCACCCACAACACTAAGGAAAACGCCACCATGCTCTCCCTGGACTCACTCCTCCACGAATTCACCAACGACCACCTCGCCACCCACACCTGGCACGGAACCACCACCTACACCCGCGCCCTACCCCTCCTACAGCAACTCGAGCACGCCATCACCGAACGCCCCAACAGCGGACCCGGCAGCGGCGGATTCAAACCAACCAGCCCCTGCAACGACCACGCACTCCTCATCAAAGCCGCCATCGAACACCAAATCAGGTACGACCTACCCGCCACCCAGCAGGCACCCAAGAACGCCGCCCTCGCCGACAAACTCACCAACTGGGCGCACCACGTCGACCACGACTACGCCGTCACCAAACTCACCGGCTGGCGCGAAGCCATCCACGGGCTCGACGAAACTATCGTCCCGCTCCGCGTCCCCTGCCCCAACTGCGGCGCCGAATGGGTCATCACCGAAACCAGCGAAGGAGCCCAACGAGTAGACGAAGCAATCCACTTCCACCTACGCGCCGAAACCGCCATCTGCACCGCCTGCAAAACCACCTGGCACGGCATCGACACCATCCGCACCGCACTCATTGCAAACCCCTAAAAACTTGTGTACACTGTGGCCCAGCTTCATGGTGCCCAAAAACAATTAGCGGGCACCCATGACGCGGCGGATCACAGACAACACACTCGATGGTTAGCAATAGCGTGTAGTCACTTCAGTCGGAGCCCCTGCCCACCACGGACAGGGGCTCCGCTCGTATCAGAAAGCAAACAAAAATGATTCCCGTCGCAATCATCACCGCCATCATCGGCAGCAACCTAACCGCCCACGCAGTAGACATCGCCACAACCAACAAGGCGCCACGAGCCGCCACCTGCACCATTGCAGGAGCACTCCTACTCGCCACACTGCTCACCACACTCACCCTCACCATCTAAGGAGGGGCGCCATGTGCCGCAGAGACATCACCGACGAAGAAGCAGAGCAAATCTTCAAGGCACTCAACGAACGATTCCCCGCAGAATGGGACGTCGACATCAGCTGGGGACAAGCAATCTTCGACACCGAAAGCTACTTCTCCCTCACCATCAGCAAGGCGCAACTACGCGCCATCATCGGAAGCAGGTGCGACTGTGACGACTGCGACCAAGTACAGTGACCGCAGCTACCGCGCCAAAGCCGCAGCACTCCGCAAAGCAACCAGCGACAACGGCTGGCCCTGCCACCTCTGCGGCAAACCCATCGACATGACACTCCCATACACACACCCGCTCGCTTTCACTGCCGACCACCTCGACGCCATAGCCAACGGCGGCAACCTGCTCGGCGACCTCGCACCAGCACACCGACGATGCAACAGCAGGCGCGGACGCAAACGACTCGCGCACCAGGTGCGAGCACCAAAGACCACGCAAGCATGGTGAGTGGTTCAAACAGTTTTTTGACACGACGACGAAACGGATTTGGTTTTCAGATGATGACTGAATGGGAAACGTACCCCCGGGGGTTACCCCCTATGGGGTCAAGTTTCCCCCTTCGGTCATAGTGACATCCCCCCGCGGGCTCTGAAACCCAAAATTTCCCGTTGAGAGGGGGGGCTGTGGCTGAGAAAAAAGGCCGCAGCCTGGCTCCTTGCGGGACTACGGCGGCGGCGAAGCGTCACCGTCGCCGGGGTGAGGCTCCTTGCCCGGAATGTAAGGCTGCGGAGCGTGCCGCGTCGAAGGCGGCGCGTGATCGTAAGGCTGCGGAGCGGCCGCTGGAACATGCGGCGGGGGATAGGGGGCAGGCTCCTGTTGTCCGAGCCGTTGGACAAGCTGGCTCTGTGGTCGTTGAGCAGATGGTCGCCTATGGTGCGACCCGTGAGATTCCTGTGCCGACGCATGAGGACCCGTTGGAGTCCGCGCGGTGGCGCCTCTACAAGGCTCGCGCGGCTCTGATTGTTGCTGGGCCTCGTGATGTGGCGGCACTACTGAACGCTGAGCGTGAGGCTGCGGCAGATATTGAGCGGCTGACGGAGACGGCGAAGCCGAAGGTGAGTGCCCTGGATGAGCTGGCGGCTCGTAGGAAGCGCCGCATCGAAGAGGCGCAGGCTGTTTAGGGTGGAGGTGAGGCTCTGTGGCTGAGACGACTCAGCTGATGGGGTCTCAGACTCCTCGCATTGACGTTACGCCGCTGTATTTCACCTCTGCTGGTGATGATGCGGTGGATCTGGCGGCTGTTGCCGGCCTGCATTTGGACCCTTGGCAGCAGCATGTGCTCCGTGGTGCGCTCGGTGAGCGTGTTGATGGGCGCTGGAAGGCGTTCGAGGTCGGTCTTATCGTGCCTCGACAGAATGGCAAAGGCTCGATTCTTGAAGCGCGTGAGCTTGCTGGCATGTTTTTGTTCGGTGAGCGGCTGATTCTTCATTCGGCACACTTGTTCGGTACGGCGGTTGAGCATCAGCAGCGTTTGGAGTCGCTGATTCGCGGGTCCGAGCTGGTCGAGTACATGGCTGGGTACGCGGGTGACCCGCAGGGGAAGATGTCAGGCATCAAAACTGGCAACAGCGGCATGTCCTTGACGACTGCGAGCGGTAACCGCGTCCTGTTTAAGGCGCGTAGCCGCGGTTCGGCGCGTGGCTTCACCGCTGACCTGGTTGTGTTCGATGAGGCTTACGATTTGCCGCGTTCTGTGCAGGCTTCGATGCTGCCGACGCTGGCATCAAAGAGTTTGAATGAGTCCCCGCAGATTTGGTACGCCTCGTCTGCTGGGATGCCTGACTCTGAGGTGCTGAAAAGCATCCGTGATAGGGCGCTCTCGCCTGCTGAGGAGACGAAGCTGGCGTTTTACGAGTGGTCGACGGCTGAGGACGCTGACCCGGCAGACCCGGCGAACTGGGCGCTGGCAAATCCGGCGCTTGGTCGGCGCATTTCGGCTGAGTATGTGGATTCGGAGCGCCGCGCGATGAGCGATGAGCATTTCAAGCGTGAGCGCCTCGGCATCTGGTCAAAGGTTGGCTCTTCTTCTGCTATCCCTGCTGATTTTTGGGCTCAGTGCCTTGATCCGGAGTCCCGTTCCGGTGTTGAGGTCGCGTTCGGTGTGGATGTCACGCCTTTGCGTGATGTGGCGACGATTGCCGCAGCGTCTCGCCGGGCTGACGGGAACATTCACATTGAGGTTGTTGATAGGCGTGTTGGCACGGATTGGGTGCCGGCACGCTTGGAGGAGCTGAAGCGTAAGTGGAAGCCTGCGGCGATGGTTTATACGGGGGCTTCGCAGTCGACTGAGGTGATTGCGAAGTCTCCAAAGCTGAAGCGGATGACTATGGGCCTTGACCACCGCACCTATATGCAGGCGTGCGGCGCTTTTTATGAGGCGTTGGGTCGTGGTTCGGTTCGACATACCGGTCAGGAGGAGTTGGATGCGGCTATTCAAGCTTGTCGACGTTCTAAGGGCGGCAGTGAGCTCTGGTATTGGACTCGTGATGATCGAGCTGAAGATATTTCTCCTCTGGTGGCGTGCACCTTGGCGCTCCATGGGCTGACGGAGAAGGACAAGAAGGGAGGCAGCCAATGGGCCGTATTGTAAAGAACCCGGGTAAGTGGGAGAGCTACTACAACGGTGAGCACCGCCTGGACGCTATCGGTGTGTCCTTGCCTCCTGATGTTCGTGTGCTGGAGATGCAGGTTGGCTGGCCGAAGCTGGCAGTGGACGTGCTGGTCGAGTCGTTGGTGCTTGACGGTTTCTCCATTTCCCGTCATGGCGGTCAGGATGAGGCTCCTGAGCAGCTGAACCGCATCCTTCAGGCTAATAACTTCCGTACCAAGCTGACGCTGGCGCTGACGGAGGCTCTCGTCTCTGGTGCGGCGTTCATGGTCGTTGGTGGCGGCTCTGACCCCTCTATCCCGCACATTTCGGTGCATAAGGGTGACGAGTTTGAGCTGCGGAGGGACGCTACAGGCCGCCTGGTCCAGGCTACCCAGACTTATCGCGATGGTTTGGACACGTACCGGGCTGTTTATGAGCCTGGCGTGACTCGGTTCTTCGCCCTGCGTGATGGTTTTGAGGTGCTCACCCATATTGACGAGCACGGCTTCGACGGAATCCCCGTTATCCCCTTTGTGAACCAGATTCGCCTGGGTGAGGAGGGGCGAAGCGAGATTGAAGAGATCCACAAGCTGTGCGACGCCGCGGCGCGAACGCTGACGAATCTGCAGGTGGCTCAGGAACTCCTGTCCATGCCGGTCAGGTACCTCTTCGGCGATGGTGTTGAAGAGATGTTCCTTGATGAGGACGGTAACCAGAGGCAGAGCCGCCTGGAAGCCTATTTTGGGCGTTTCTTGGTTGGCCCGTCCGGTGCGCAGACGGGCTCGGTGCCGGGCGCAGACCTCACTCAGCTGCTGAACACGTTCAAGACCTATGCGTTGCAGGTTGCGTCGCAGACAGGTATCCCTCCGTTCATGCTGGGTGTTTCGACAGAGTCGAACCCGGCAAGCGCGGAGGCGATGCGAAGCGCGAAGGACCGCCTGATTACGAAGGCGGAGCTGAAGCAGTCGATTTTTGGTGACGCAGTAGAGGATTTGGCGCGGTGCGTCCTGGCAGTCGCCGGCGTGGATACTGAGGGGCTTGAGACCCTTGAGGCGCGCTGGCGTGACCCCGCAGTGATTTCGCTCAGCTCGCGTAATGCGTTGATGCTGCAGGCTCAGGCGCAGGGCGTTGTCTCGTCTGAGACGGTGCGTGAGTTCATGGGTCTGTCGCCGGAGCAGCTGAAGCGTGACCGTGCGCTGGACCGTCGTTTGGCGGTGTCGGTGGGAGACCCCGTCTACTAAAGGAGGCGCCGCATGCTTGATGATCTTGCAGCGGCGTATGCTCAGGCGCTCGCCGCTGTGGCTGACGCGTTTGTGGAGGCTTTCCTTGCGGCGCTGGGGTTGATTGATTTGTCTGACCCGGCGGCTGTGAAGGCTGCGGAGCCGGGTATGCGGTCGCTGGTCGTGAAGCATCGCCGGTTGGCGGCGCAGGCGGCGAACGCTTTTCTGGATGCGTCAGCTGCAGAGCATGGTGTGGAGGCGTATCACCCGCCGGTGGAGCCGTACCATGCGTCCGCGCTCAGGAAGCTCCTTCGTGAGAACGTGGGGGCTTCTGCGGAGCAGTTGGCGGCGGCGGCTCGCCGTCATGTGGTGATGGCGGGGCACCGTCAGATGATGCGTGCGGTGCTCGACCCTGAGTTCGGCAATTATGCGACTAGGGAGGAGCAGGAGGAGCTGGAACGTGCCACCTCCCCGCTCCCTGCCGGTGACGGGTCGGATGATGACGCCCCGGCGGGCGGCGGTAAGGTTCGCCCGGTGGGGTGGGCTCGTGTCCTGCAGGGTAAGTATTCGTGCGGGTTCTGCATCATGCTTGCTTCGCGTGGTCCTGTGTATTCTTCTGCGGATGCGGCGAAGTATGTTGCCGCGCCGGTGGGGGAGAAGTCCCGTGAGGGCGGTTTTCTCTCTCGGAAGGCACGGACGGAGCTGCGGAAGAAGAACCCGCGCGCGTTCCATGAGCATTGCGACTGCATTGTGGTGCCCGTTTTTGATCCTGAGAATTGGTCTGGGCGGGCTGAGCAGCAGCGGTTGGCGAAGTTTTATCGGGAGACGGTTGAGAAGGAAGACCGTAAGTATGAGGCAGACCCAGAGGGGTATGAGCCAGTCAAGATCTCGACGGTGCTATCGCGTGAGGCTGAGGCTTGGCAGGAGGCTGAGCGGCTTGATGGTAAAGATGAGCAGGTTGACCCGAAGTATTATGGGGCGCTTGCTTCTGAGATTCCTGATGGTGAGAGGCTGTATGGGCATGAGCTGTTGTTCTTGCTGAGGTTTGAGGCGTTGGGGAATAAGGCTCGGTGGATTGAGCGGCCGGAACCTGAGAAGGGCGGCGGAATGAAGCCCAGCAATGATTTTATTTGGCTGAATAATGGCGAGCTGATTAGTGAGCTGAAGTCCTCAAAGAATAAGTACTCAACAATTAAGAACCGAATCTCTGAAGCAGTGAAGAAAGCTCGGCTGCATGGTGTAACGAAAGAGAATTTTGTTGTTGACCTGGGGGTAAGGCGTCTGGATGCAAAGTTGACGAGGCAAATGCAAACATACAATTCACGTAACCCTCAAGCCCCTATTAAAAATTTGTATGTCATGCACTCTGGTGGGCAGAATCTAACCCAAATTCATTTTGAAAATGATGAGAATAGCTGATAGACTGTAGGTAAGGAGTTAGACGATTCCTCTGTAACCCTGAGCCTCACTTATTGGTGTGGCAATAATGCTTGGGCGGCCGCGGCTTTATGCTTCGGTCTAGAAGACCGTCGGGGGCGTCACCGGCTAACTCCTCATAACTTTTGTGAAAGGCATCCTGCTAAGTGGCAGGGTGCCTTTTGCTATACCCGAAAGGAACCCTAAAAGATGAGTGAAGCACCTGTCACTGAGGCAAAGGTTGAAGAGACCACTGAAACTACGCCCCCGTGGGAGCGTGACGGCGAGACCTTCGACCCCGAACGCGCCTGGAAGCTGGTTCAGAACTTGAAGGCTGAGCTGGCGGCGGTGAAGGCGAAGCAGGCAGAGGCTCCTGAACCTGCTGCTGCCGAAGAGCCTGCGCAGGAACCCGAGGCTAAGCCCGCCGAGGCTGAAACCGCTGCGCCGCAGGATGATTCTGCGGCGCAGATTGCGTCCCTGCAGGCTGAGCTGGCGCGCGTCAAGGCGCTCGCCGCCGTTGGCCTGTCCCAGGATTTCGCCCCGTTTGTGCCGGGCGAGACTAGCGAGGAAATCGAGGCGAACCTCGCAACTCTGCAGAAGCTCATCAGCGATGCCGCGAATGAGAAGACCGAGGCGGTCCTCGCGGCGGCACCGAAGAGCCGAGGCATGGCGCCGAACCCCGCACAGCACGCGGCACCGGCACGTGATGCCTATGAAGAGGCAGCAGAGATTATCTTCGGCTAAACGCCCCTAATATTTGAGCCCTTACCGAGACGGTGAGGGCTTTTTCTATACCCAAAACTTGATTGGAGAACCAAATGAGCGCAACCGCGACTCTTGAAACCTTTAAGACTGGCGGTGTCCTGCCGCAGTCGTTCGCCCGCAACATCATCGGCCGAGTCTCTGAAGGCTCCGTCGTTCAGAAGCTTGCCGGCACCACCCCTATCCCGATTACCGGCACCACTATCGCCGTTCAGACCTCCCAGCCGCAGGCCGGCGTGGTCGGTGAAGGCCAGGCAAAGCCCGTGACCAGCATGGGCGTGACCGCAAAGACCATCAAGCCCATCAAGGTTGCGGCGCTGATGTACTGGAGCATGGAGGCACGTCAGGCTGACGCCGCCGGCTACCTGAAGCTTCTGGAGAAGGAAGCAGCCGCGGCTATCACCCGCGCGTTCGACCTCGCCATCCTGCACGGCAAGAACGCAATCAACGGCCAGACCATTGCTGGCGTTGAGTACATTAACCAGACCACCAACCGTATTGAGCTTGGCGCAACCGCTAAGGATAAGGGCGGCCTGACTGCGGAGCTTCTGGCTGGCGCGGATCTGGTGAACCTGAACGAGAACTTCGATTTTGACCTGGACGGTTTCGCAGCAGACAAGTCGTTCAAGTCCCGCATCTACGGTGCAACCGACACCCTCGGCCGCCCCATCTACAGCGATAGCGTGAACCTGAAGGACAACCTGGGTAACCTGCTGGGCCTGCCTGTCGCCTACGGGCGCGCTGTCTCCGGCAAGGTCGGCGCATCCGCAGACACCAAGGTTCGCGCCTTCGGTGGCGACTGGTCCGCACTCAAGTACGGCTTCGCAGAGAAGATTTCTATCCGCCGCACCGACCAGGCAACCATCAACGACGGCGGCACCCAGGTCAACCTGTGGCAGAACAACATGGAGGCAATGCTGGTGGAGGCTCAGTTCGGCTGGGTCATCACCGACAAGTCCGCGTTCGTTGCCTACGAAGACAAGGTCGCTGACCTGAAGTAATCGGGTCGCTGGTAGAGAGGGGAGGCGTACATGGTGAGTGATTCATTGACGATTGCGACTGCTGATGACGTGAAGGCTGCGCTCCGCAGGGAGTTCCGCGGTGACGAAGAATCATACATTGCCTCCCTGCTCTCCAAGGCGGAAAACCTTATCCGTGTCCGCTATAAGAGCCTGGACGAACTGGTTCTTGATGAGGTCGTGTTCGATCTGGTCAGGAATATTGAGGCTGAGGCGGTCGCGCGTGTGCTTCGCGCGGACGACGGCGGAATCTACCGCAGTGAGACGGAAGATGGCTACTCGTACCAGCTGAATTACATGGTCGCGTCCGGCCTTCTGGACATTCTGGAGAAGGACTGGAAGAACCTCGCACAGGCGACAGGCTCCGGCAGGTACCGGACCGTTGCACCTGCGACAGATGGCTATGCCGCGGCACGGTACCGGAGCTGGGGGCCTAGCATCTCCCTGCCTCCTGACCGTCAATTCCAGTACGGGTGGCCTGCCCAGGACTCGTTCTCTGAGAAGCGGTACATCACCGGCGGTGGTTTGCCGTGAGCAGGCTTCGTAAAGGCGTGCACACGGTCACGGTAACCCCTGTACAGCCCTCGGTTGGCCCGTATGGGCCGGAAGAGCCGGCCGCCCCTGTTACCGTGCAGTGCAACGTGCAGCCGGTCTCTTCGAAAGAGAGCGCCGGCCTTGTTGAAGGCGTCCAAACTGTCTACCGCGTGAAGTACTTCCATCAGGAGCATGGGCAGGCCCCGTGGCCTGGTGGACCGTACTCACGTATCGAGTGGAACGGGCGCGTGTTCGAGCAGAGAGGCGAAGCGGTCCTCTCTTCAATGTCTGGGACGACCTCACACTACAAGGTGCTGATGGTGGACCCATCTACGGAGGTGAAGTAGAGTGTCATTCCAAGCAAGGGCTGACATTGAGCTGATTGCGGCGCGGCATGCGTCCCGTGACCCGAGGTTCGCGGCGCTTGCCCGTAAGGGTAAAGCGTTGGTGGATGCGGAGGTGGCGCGCGTGTATGCGTCACCTGAAGGTAAGGTCACCGGCGCGTATGCTGAGTCGTTCGGGTTCGTGCGTGAGCCGACCAAGCGTGGCGTGATGGACTATCTCATCTTCAGCACGGACCCACAGGCGCACATTATCGAGTGGGGGCACGTGACGAAGGACGGCGGGTGGGAACCCGGCAAGTTCGTGTTCACCCGTGCTCTACAGAACGCGAGGGCACTCTAATGAAGACCATTGACACACTTGGACTCATTGAGCACCATCTGCAGGGGATTGGCGGGGCGCTGTTCTTTCAGGCTCCTACTGACCTGTTGAGGCGGCTGCCCGCGTTGATTGTTGAGCAGTCCGCGCCGACCCACTTTAGCGAAAACCTGGATAATCCTGCGATTTCGGCGGTGTCTACGGTGACGTTGAACGCGTTGGCTGAGCGTCGAGTGGACGCGCAGCAGTTGTGTGCTGACGCGTTTAGCCGCCTGTTCGATGGTGTGCATGAGGTGACTGAGTTGGGTTGGGTGAGCCGCTGTACGGAGGTTCAGCAGCCGCACCTGGTTCAGCACAAGTACGAGGCATCCCGCCTGTTTCAGTACACTGCGGCGGTTCAGGTGGTTTTCCGCCAATCTCCTAATGCCGGTTAGCCCCGGCTTCTGTTGTTTATAGACCTGTATATGGAAGGAGGGCTGATGTCTAAGCTTGATGAATCGCTCGACGCGACTACCATTGCGAACATTGGCCATATTTATTACGCCCCTGTCGGCACCCCGTTCCCGAAGCTGAACACCTTTGAGTTCACTGGCGAGGATTGGGGCAGTTGGAAGTGGTTTGGCGATACCTCGGCAGAAACTCTGCCGGAGTTCGAAGAGGACGACGATAAGGACTCGAACAAGGACACTTGGGACCGCAAGGATACCCGCACTGGTGGCTCAATTACCGGCACCATTAAGAGTGTTTCTCCGTCGAAGACCTTCTGGTCTGTTGTGAAGGAAGGCGGCATCGAGGAAGAGGACGGTTACGTTACTACTAGCCGTACCCGAGGCAAGACCCACGCTCTGCTTATCGTTGTTGAAGATGGCAGCACTCTGACTGGTATCGGCTACTACGTTGCTACGCTGAAGGCTGGCCTGCTCGGTCTTGATCGTGAGAAGTACACCGAAGTGCCGGTGAAGGTTACTGTGAAGCCGAACAGCGAGGATCGTTGGCATAAGACGTTCTACCCGGTGAAGCGTCAGTCTGCTGCTGCGCCTGCTGTTCGTGCTGCTGGTGTGGCCGCTTAGTAACTGAATATTTGGTTGTTGTAGCCGCCTCGCCCCTTTTTGGTAGGGGAGGGGCGGCTACACTTCTACCCCCCCCCTATAGGAGAACCCTTTATGACTACTGCTCGTAAGAAGATGCCCGCTGACCGTAAGGCGCCGAAGGTTCCTTTTAAGAAGCTGCCTGGTGCTAAGTATTTCCGCCCGCTCAATGAGATTGACCCGATTGATGCCATGGAAGCGGTGGAAGCGCTGCAGGGGCTTGATATTGATGTTGATGACTTCACTAACCAGGACATGAAGCTGCTGGTGAAGGCAGTCGTGAATGACACGTTCATCGTTGACGTGGAGACGTTCCGCGAAGAGTTTTATAACGCCGCCAATCTGTTGCCTGCGATTCAGACTGTGTCTGCCTTTGTGGAGGAGCTGGGAAAAGGCATGCGCTCGACCAGTTCTTCTCAGAGCACCAAGAGCTAGTTGGTGATTTCCTCGCCCTGTTCGGGGTGAACCCGTTCGAGATGGTTTGGGTTGAGGATCTGCGCCCGGTCAAAGCACTGCTGGGTCGGGTGCAGTACGAGGAGCGGTCTCTGTTCCGTGCTTTGGAGCTTGGGAACTCTGACCTGTTCGGGTGGGGGAATGAAGCTTACTTGCTGGCTGGTGTGGTCAATGGTGTGAATACGCAGGTGAAGGGCAAGCGGTTGACGGCTTCACAGCGCGTGAACCCTCCGCAGCCTGTCAAGCAGAAGAAAGAACGCGTCGGCGTTGATATGCGTCAGCCAGTGGAAAAGATGGACCTGTCTCGGATGGTTCCAGCGAAATACCGTTAGGGGGTTTAGTCGATGGCGTCGATTGGCAAGATGTCTATCCGTATTTTCCCGGATACGTCGAAGTTCAAGGCTGATCTGAAGAAGGACTTGGCGGCGCTGAAGGGGCAGTTGAAGACTGCTGTTGATGTTGAGGCGCGTGTTGATCAGGCTTCTCTTGTTCAGACGAAGGCTCGCCTGGCGGGGATTGCTAAGGATTTTAAGACCCATGTGACGGTGGATGCGCAGACGCGTAAGGCGTCTGCCGCGCTGGGGGTGCTGACTCGCCCGCGTACCGCTGAGGTGCGTGTGCTGCTGCAGGGCCTGGACGCGGCTAAGGCTGGGTTGGCGTCGCTGGCTGGCGGTAATGTTGCGTCGGTTGGTTTTGGGCATGCTAAGGAAGTCGCGTCGAATTTCGACAAGATTGCGGTTTCTGCTGGTGCAGCGGCGACGAAGATCGCGGCAATGAGCGCGGCAATGAGCGCTATGGCTGGTAATGCGGCTATGGTGGCGGTGTCGATGGCTCAGATCTCTGGCGCTGGTCTCGCGTTGCCGGGTATTATGAGCGGCTTCCTGGTCGGTCTGGCGTCTAGCGCTGACGGCCTGCAGAATATCCTAATCTACCTAGACCAGCTTTCAGGCGGCTTCGGTAAGTTCCGCGACATGTTCGTGGATGCGCGCTTTACGCATAATGAGGCGTTTTGGAGCGTCGCAAAATCAGGTCTGGCTGACCTCTACAGCACCGGCATTGTCCCGTTTTTCGCCGAGTACAAGCGACTAGGCGCTCTCAGTGGCAGTTTTTGGAGCGCATTTTTCTCCGGCATGTCTGAGGGCATTACCGCCGTCGGCGGTATGTCCGCGCTGTTTGAGCCGCTGCGCGAGTCAATCGCTATTGCGTCTCAGGGCGCGGGCGCATTTGCGGAGGCAATGTTCCGTCTCGGTGCGGTGGGTGGCTCATATTTGCCACGCATGGCGGCGGCGTTTACCGAGGTATCTAACGCCTTCTTGAGCTGGGTAACCCAGGCTCAGGAGACTGGCCGCATTAACGAGATTATCGACCGCGGCATCACGAACGCGAAGCTCTTCGGCGGAATCCTCATTGACGTTGCAGGCGTTATTAATGGTGTTGCTAAGGCGGCTGAGGCCGCCGGCGGTGGCGGCCTGCAGGGGTTGGCGGCGGCGTTTGACGCAATCAACAAGGCGGTGAATGGTCCTCTGATGCAGGGGGCGCTCACCACCGTATTTGAGGGTGCCTTTGCTGGCGTGAAGAACCTCGCCCCTGGCCTGTCCTCGCTGGCTGGTGCGTTTGAACAGCTTGCACCGACCATTGGGCGGTCGATGGAGAAGGCGGGCGCGGTCGTCAGCATCTTGTTTGACGGTATCGCCCAGGCTCTGCGGAACCCCGCCATTGCGGACGGCGTGAACAAGATGTTTGATGGCCTGGTGAAGGCGGCTATCGAGCTTGCTCCGGCGTTTTCGGCTGCGGCACCTGCTGTTGGTGCTCTGCTGGGTGCTATTGGTGAGATTCTGCCTGTCCTGGCTCCTCTGGTGACTCAGATTGTGCAGGGTCTCGCCCCGGCGTTCGCAGATTTTAAGTCGTCGCTGGCTCCGGTGGTTGAGGTGCTGGCTAAGGGCTTGTCTGAGGCGCTGAAGGTCATTTTGCCGGTTGTGGCTGACGTGGTGAAGGCGCTGGCGGAGTTCATGCGCAATAACCCGCAGCTAGCAGCCACGATTCTTGCCGTGGTGGGTGCGTTGGCTCCGCTGGCCCCCATCATCGGCACCGTCGTGTCAATCATCGGCACAATTGCCTCCGTGGTCGGCGCAATTATCCCCGTCATCGCCACGGTGGTCACCTGGTTTGGTACCGTGTCGGCTACCGCGGGAATCCTGGGAGTGTCCCTCACCGGCATCCTGGCGCCTATCGTGGGCCTGGTCGCCGGCATCGGCCTGCTCGTGGCCGCCTTCGTGACCGCGCTCGCATCTAGCGAGCCGTTCCGCAATTCGCTGGCCCAGATTTTCCAGGGGCTCGTCACGATGGTCCAGCCGATTATCGCCGCGGTCATCCCCGTGCTCGTCCAGATTGGCGAGGCTTTTATCGGCATGGTGACCACCGTGGTCGGCGCGCTTGTGCCGATGGTAACGACCATCGTGGAGATTGCGGCACAGATTGTGTCTTTCCTCGCACCGATTGTTGCCTTCCTCATCCAGACCTTTTCACCCGCGTTCGAATTCATCGGCAAAACGGTCTCGGACATTTTCGGATTCATTGGCAAGGTCATCGCTGATGCTGTGAATATCATCACTGGCATCCTGAATGTCTTTTTGTCGGCCCTGCGCGGTGACTGGGAAGGCGCCTGGAACGGCATCCTCGACGTGCTGAAGGGTATTCTCGATTTCATTGTGAATACCATCACGGGCGCGTTCGACGTTGTCATGCATATTTTCGAGAACCTCGCGAAAATGCTGGTGGACATCTGGAACAACCTCTGGGGCGGCATCGGCGATTTCGTGGTCGGCGCGTGGAATGGCATCACTAAGACCATTAGTGATGGCGTCGGGTCTGCTGTGGAATTTGTGAAGTCAATGCCCGAGAAAATCAAGGAAGGCCTAGGCAACCTGGGCGGTATGCTCGTGGACTCTGGCAAGGCTCTCATTGGTGGTTTCATCGACGGCATTAAGAGCATGCTCAGCGGGGCGAAGGATGCGGTGGGCGGAGTCATGAAGGCGATTGGCGATTTCTTCCCGCACTCTCCGGCTAAGATTGGTCCGTTCTCGGGGCGCGGCTACACCACCCATAGTGGCCGCGCTTTGATTGGTGATTTTGCCGGAGCTATCCGCTCTGGGCGCTCCCAGGTGGCGGATGCTGCCGGCTACGCCCTGGGAGGCGCGGATTTCTCGGCGTCTAGCGTCACTGGGCTGAGCGTCCCTACGACTCCTGAGCCGGTAGCGGTTGCATCTACCGCCCAGTCGGTCGAAGGCGCTACCGCCGCACAGAACGCTGAGGTGCTAGCCCAGCTGGTAGATGTCCTGTCCCGCCTGGGCGCTGTGGATGAGCGCGCCTTCCTGCAGATGTCCCGACGAGCTGAAAGGGTCTACTAATGGCTGGATACATCGGTGAGCTGGGGCGTATGCACAAGATTCTGTGGCCAACCCCAGTTAAGGTCACTAACCCGACTCGGTATGAGTTGCAGTCCGCGCCGTCGCGCCGCTGGGCGTTCGTCACAACCCCGGTGTGGGCGCGGCGGCGTGAATGGTCGCTTGACGTGACCGGCACGAACCGAGAGATCACTGGCTTGTCGCAGCTGGTAGCCGGGGCGTTCGGCCCCGGCCCGTGGCGGTTCATCTCTGACGAGGCGGCAGTAACGAACGTGCTCACGCCTGCCGAGTCAATGCTCGATGGTATCGCTAACGGCGGGTACGTGGACGGTGTCGGCGGCCCCGCTGCGGCATCGTGTGTGGGCGGCGGTGAGGTGATTATCGCCCAGTCTGTGCCGGTGCCTGCTGGGTCTCCTGTGACTGTGTCTGTGGACGCTGCAGGGGGTACGGTGCTGACACTTCAGCCTGTGAACGCTGCAGGGCGCCCGGTGGGGAACGCGCGTGTTGAGCGGGCGGCCCGCCAGGTGATGCACCGGTTGCAGGTGACTATTCCCGTGTTCCCTGCTGGAGCTGTTGCCCTGAAGGTCACAGCGTCAGGGTACACGACTCTATGTCTCCCGCAGGTGGTCTGGCTGGATTCGTGCCCACGCTGGGATGTTGGGGCTGGCGCTGACTCGGTAATCGTCGAGGAGGCAACGACCACGTACACGGAGCACGAGTTCTGGACGCAGGACACATGGCGCACGATGTCGCTCACGATTAAGGAGGTCGGCTAATAATGCTCAAGGGTAAGTATGAGCCTGGCCCGGTGATTGACGCGACGCTCCGCATTTTTGTGAACGGGGTGGAGCGTCCGCACCTGTCGGCGTCGTGGGAGGGCAACACCTCCGGAGGTCTACCATCTTCGTTGGTCGCTGCTGGCGACAATGTCTATTCTCGCACTGGTTCTATTGTTTGGGCTCCTGAGACTGCTGTTGTGGAGCACCCTCTGGCCCCGGTGGGGGAGTCCCGGTGGGTGCCGTCCCAGGGATCACACGTGCGAATCGTCGCAGTAGTGAACGGCACCGAGTTCCCGCGTTTTTGGGGATACCTTGGCGCGTCTACCTACTCTCTGACGTCGGATACGGTTACTACGCAGATTAGCGATAATCTGCAGGCCGGGTTGCAGGAGATTATCAGTATCCCGCCGATGGTTGAGCGGCAGTCTTATGGTCGCACCGCATGGGTTGCCTATCGTGCGATTGAGCAGGCAGGTTATGGTGTGCTCCCGCCGGTGACTGAGGATACTGCGGTTCAGAATAGCCACCAGTACGGCGCCGCGGCGGCAGTCGGCAAAATGACTACACCCGGCGCGGAGTACGGCTCACCTGACGGGCTCTCGGGACGTAGCAAGCAGACTACTGAGGCTGACGCGAGTGTCAGCCGTGACGGCAGGGACGTCATGATTTACGCCCGCCTCTACCATCAAAAGGTGAACGCATCGGTAGAGGTCACGTTCACTGACGGCGCCCGGTTCATCGTGTCCTATGATGCGGCGACTAATACGTTTGGCGGCTGGTCGTCTGCGACTGGCGCCATGTCATCCTGGCCGGCGGTAGGGGAGCGCCCCGTCATGGCGGTCAAGTTGAACGCGCGTGGCGTGCGTCGCTGGCTATCTGCTGCGGAGAGCGATTCGGAGCTTGTCGAATCAGCTAAGGTCACTACATCGGCTGATGTTGCCTCGGTGACCGCAAACATGGTGCTGGGCGTTAAGGTCGATTATTTGCGTGATTGGCTGGATGGTGGTCGCCGTGTGGGGATGATGGCGCGCCCGACACCGCGCCTGCAGCCGTCAGCGCTGGAGCAGGTGCGTGTTCCTGCGACGCGTGGCTTCGAGAATGTGACTTGTGAGTCGATTGTTTCGTCGTGGTGTCAGGCTACTCTGTCTACCGTCTGGGTGGACGAGGAGGGGCGCTTGAATATGGCGGCGCGCGACCGTCTTGCAGCCGGTTCCGTCACCGTTACTGACCAGGTTTCGGAGCGTGTTTTTGGCGGCTCCTGGAAGACCGCACGCGATGGTGTGCGCTCTAGCGTCACGGTTAAAGGTAAAAATCCGACGGTGCAGGGAAACGGCAAGGACGCGGTGCTGACTGCGTGGGAACCTGACAACCTCACTGAAATTCCCGCAAATGAGGACCTGGAGATATTCGCGCAGTGGCCCGATAATGTGGACGTGATCGGGCTAGATATGAATTTCCGCCCTGTCGTGCTGTCCAAGAGGGGCATCTTCGACTATAAGGATTTCAATGGCGGGTGGGGGTCATGGTGGGCTATCAGTTTTGAGAACCAGGAGGACCCTCCTGGGTATCGGTGGACAGGTAACGCAGCCAATCATGAGGATATCTCTGGCAGGCTGGAAAAGCTTGGGCAACGTACTGCAAAGTTGACGCTCCGTGTTCAGAAGAAGACCAGCGGAGGGCCTGAAAAATATTATCTGTGCACCCCGTCGCTGGGCGCTGATGAGCTTCGCTTTGGCAACCGTGCACGCCCCGTACCTATCTTGCGGTGCCACACTTTGGTGACGTGGACGGATTACACGTTGAAGCGTCTGATCCGCAAAGCACCTGCGGGTGCACCGCCTTTCACGTTGGATGTCGGTTGGTGGCTGCACAATGAGGACGCGCGCCGCGTCATCGGTGCGCTCGTCGAGGAACTAGGTGTTGAGCGAGTCACGCTTGATGGGCTTGATATGCTCTGGGACCCGCGTAAACAGGTTGGCGATACGATTGCGCTGGAGGCTGGTAGGTGGGGTGTCGAGGCACTCATCACCGGCTACCGCGAATCATGGGCCGGCAAGGTCCCTGCTTACAGCGTTGAGCTGCAGGTGAAGACGGTGACTTCTGGTGTGGCTGGTAAGACATACGGCGACATGGCGAAAGCATACGCCACTAACCGTGACATTAACCATGGCAAGACATATAGGCAGGTCTACGCGGCGCTGCCTGGAAAGGTGCAGTAAATGGCAGATTTGGGTGGCAAGACGCCGCACGCTGGCATCCCGTATGCGGGGGAGGATTCCCCGGCGCGGGTGGCTGTTGACGCTGGTGCGGCGTTGATGGTGATTGATGCGAAGCTGGCGGAACTGGACGGCAAGTTGAAGGCGCGTGATGAGGTGTATGTGGCTCATGACGGCAGCGGTTCTTGGTCTGTGCATAACGGTCTGGGTGAACCTGTCGATGTCCATGCTGGCGCTGATGGTGAGTGGGAAGTGATCAAGTGAGAGTTGATTTAGGAACGGTAGCGCTGCCGTTTGGGCGGACGGCTGATTCTACCCCGGTGTGTGGTGTTGTCAGGTATATCTGGCAGGGCAGCGCTGAACGCCGTGGGGGAGTTGTGCTTGTCCCTGGCGTGGTTGAGGTGCCGATTGTTGATGGCGTGGTTGAACCTGTCAGGTTGTCGGCTGGTTCGTGGAAGCCTGTACTGATTATTGGTGGGCGTCGTCATTCTTTGCCGGTGATTGTGGTAGGTGTGGAGCCTACTCCTGAGCCGCCTACTCCTGAGCCGCCTACTCCTGAGCCGCCTACTCCTGAGCCGCCT
>ERZ772786.143-NODE-143-length-29024-cov-6.018606_pt1 | contig 29024 bp, 24 predicted proteins | sample MGYA00511473_ERZ772786 | MGnify/ENA primary metagenome ERZ772786 (study PRJEB29015, sample SAMEA2738025) | human oral metagenome | biome: human oral; feature: human-associated habitat; material: saliva | place: China | collected 2252 ...
TCATGATGATTCTTGCTGCTGGTCTTGGTACTGGCACCAAGATTGAGATTGCATGTGACGGCGCTGATGAGCAGGCAGCCCTTGACGCTCTTATCGCTCTCGTTGACAACGGCTTCGGCGAGTAAGCTAACGGCTTACATACTGTGCATGTTAAGCCCGGCTCTGCCGGGCTTTTTTCAAAGAGAGGTTAGTATGACATTTGTTGCAACATGGCTTGTAACTACTGTTGCTACGTTGGTGGCCTGCACCTTAATTCCAGGTCTAACTATTGTGGGAGGCTCGTGGGCAGGTCCTATTCTGTTCTCGTTAGTACTCGCAGCAGTCAATACGGGCATTAAGCCTGTTGTTAAGCTACTCTCATTGCCTATTAATGTGCTGACCCTAGGTATTTTCTCGCTCTTTATTAATGCTTTTATGCTTGAGCTTTCAAGTTTTATTTCTAGGAATTTGCTGCATGCGGGCGTTGCTATTGATTCTTTAGGCACCGCTATCCTGGGATCAATAGTTATCTCAATTGTCTCTTCAATTGTGATTAGCCTTACTGGTCTGAAGAAGGAGAACCTTTCCTAAGTTCCTTCTGGGCTTTATCAAGCTTGGCAAAACTTTCCGAGATAGCAGAGGTAATCTGAGAGATTTGCGATGACTCGGTAATGTTTTCAATTAAAGATGTTGCGGATGCATTGACAAGTGAACTAAGGAGGTCAAAGAAGACCTCTTTGGTTTGCTTTTCTGTTTTAGTGAGCGCTGCAACAACAGGCTGTAAGTTTGCAGGTGAGCTAATAATGTCGCTGAAATAGACTGCTCCGCCTGCCGAGAGGGCGTCAAAGAGCTCATTGGTAAAGTGCTCACGATCAGAGAGCGGGAGCTCTTTATACCAGTTGCTAAATGCCTCATTAATCTTTTTACATTCAGGCTGGAAGTCATCAGCAAACTCAAATGTGTTGCGCATAACCTGCCATGAGACACCGTCATGTGCCATCATGCCTGTCTCAGAGCTTTTTACAATGAGCTTTGGAACAGCAGGATTATCAAAAATCATGCCGACTACGCTGAACTCAGGCAAAATACGGATGTATTTATCTCCAAGCACCTTGTGGGCTGTGGTGGGGAGAATTTCTGGACACATATTAGGTCCATCGTTGCTCCAGACGCGATCAATTGAGCCAAGCAGCTCGTTAGGGCAGACTGTTGCTGCGTATGCTGCCAGGTTGCCACCCTTAGAATGACCACCAACCATAACGTTTGCACAGGTATTACTGTTTCCTTCTGCAAGATGCTCGCGAATACGCTTCTCAAGATATAGGGCCGCTGATTTATCAGCGGATGTAACTTGGAAGCTGAGGTTGAGGTTTTCTCGCCAGCCAACCAGGGTGCCGTCAGTTCCTCTAAAAGAAACAAACATCTGCCCCGTAGGAAGATAGGCAGTAAACGCTGCAAACTGCAGGTTTTTCTCGACATTAATGCGGTCTACATAGCGACCAAGTTCAATGTTGGCAAAGCGAGGAGCGTTAACCAGTGCCTCAAGGAAGGTTCCATCAACGCGAGAAAATCCCGTGATAAGAGATGGGTCATCTTTAAGTTTTTCCAGCATTTTGGCGCAAGCGTCACCAAGTAGAACGCGTTTCTCGCTACGCTCAGAAGGAACGACCCCACCAAATCCCAGATAGGAAAGAATTGAAAGAATCAGGTTATCAACGTTGTTAAAAGGGTCATTCTCAAACGTCAGATCGCCGCGCCAGTGTAGATAGTCAACGACATTTGCCATGATGCCTCTTTCCTGCTGGTACTTTTCGTATACTAAGCATAGAGGAAGTTTGATTGATTTGGGGAGAAGCCCGTGGAAAAAGCTACAGTTTCTTCAAAAGCAACTGCTACTAAGAAGCGCTTTGTTTTTGCAGATGTTCTTACCATTTTGGCAGGTATTGCTGTTGTGATGCTGCATACTTCGCTTAACGTTTTTTCTCTTGCGCACACTAAAACATGGGCCTTCTCTTTAGCTCTGCAAGCTGCGTTTATTTACGCGGTACCCATCTTTTTTATGCTGAGTGGCATGAATTTGCTTGGGTATAGAAGTAAATACTCCACAAAGACATTTTTTATGAAGCGTGCTAGAAAGACGCTGATGGCTCTTATTTTTGGCAGCCTAGCGGTGTATCTGATGTACGTGCTTTTTCCTACAAAGTTTTGGGGTGCCGAAGAAGTTGCGGCAAGCGCTGGTGTTGCCGATTTTGTAAAGCGCTTTCTAACCAATAACGTTAACAGCACTCTTTGGTTTATCTATACCATTTTGTATCTGTATCTTTTGACACCTGTGCTTTCTTTGGTTGTGCAGAAAAAAGAAACCCTGCTCTATGTTATGGCACTTACGCTCTTTGTTAGCTTTGGATTGCCGCTACTTGAGTTCATTGGCGTTCGTGGTGTTTACTTTGATCAGCTGTTTAGATGGGCTGCGTTTAACAGCGATGGTCTTTTCTACTATCTGCTGGGATATTACGTTAAGACGTATTACGACGAGCTTCCAAAATTTACTAAAAACAATCTAGTGCTTGCCGTGATTTTCTTGCTTTCGTCTGCGGCTATGTTTGGCTGGGGACTTATTGTTAACAACTTTGGAACCCCATTGACTCCAGAAATGACATATCAGAGCTATCCCATTACTATTAGAAACTTCCTCTGCTTAGCACAGGCAGCATCTTTGTTCCTGTTTGTGCTGAACCTTGAGCCAAGGCTGCAGGAGCTTTCCGATGGTGCCAAAAAATGCATCAGCACGGTATCTGCTGGTGTTTTAGGAGTCTATCTGTTCCAGATTCCTGTTATTAACTTCTTAGGACTAAGACTTGGCCGATTCCCGTACAGCTTGCTTGGTAACGCTTTTGTACGAGGCATCTTTGTCTTTGTAGTCACACTTGTTGTAGTTATGGTGTTCCAGTGGCTGATGAGACAGGTCAAGAAAGCTCAAAAGACTAGCACTGAGAACGCTTAAGTCTATTAGTTTTGACCAGTGACTATCGTAAGCGTTGATTCTCCAGAAGCTTTTGCTGTGCTTACGTCAACGTCAATGACGTCTGGTAGATTGCTTGCAATTTCCACAATTTGAGACACGCTGACCTTTTCAGAGAGCTTTCCGTTTGCTCGCTGCTCAAAGAGGGTGCCTGCAAGTACACCACGCATATGTTTTGCGTTATGTGATACAACACTGCGCTTTCCTGTAAGCGAGTCTTCTCGCTGCACCACAACTTGCAACAGCTCACAAGGTTGCTTTGTCGATGGCGCCCACATCTTTCTGTATTCTCCTGAGCGACAATCTACAACTATCTGATCTTTTAGAGCAGCGTTTAATAGAGGGCTGAGCTGCTTTTTCCAGTAAGTTGCAACGGTGCCAATGGCAGGCAGTTTAACCGAGGCAGAAAGTCTATAGTTGGGGAGAAGGTCGAGTGGTCTTACAACGCCCCAAAGACCAGAGAAAATCATGATTTCTGAGTTAAGGATATCTGCTGGTAATGTGACTGTTTTCTGCGTGTTTTCTAACGCGGCGTTTTCAAGTGTTTGGTTGAATTTTGCAGCCTCAAAAAGTACGCCAGTATAGAGATTGAGCGCGGTTGTGGTTGGAGCTTCATAGACGTCTAGGTTGTCGGCAATGTCACCGACGGTATTAGGGCCAATTTTAAGCACCTGAGCTGCGTTTGCGTGAGAACATACCTGGTGTAAGTCCTTGATGAGTTCTTCTCGACAGCTGATGAGTTCAGAACCAAACAAAAGTGATGAGAGATCAAGAGAAGAACCCGAGGTGGGCGCAGTTTTTCCTGATGATGGAGGAAGCAAAATAATCATGAAAATCCTTTTGATACGGGATTTTTAGTTGTTGTTTAGTTTGATTCTAATTTATGTCCGGTGTGCGTGGTAACTTTAGAAGTAAGAAAAATCGGAGAGGTGACGTATGGGCTTGCTTCTGTACAAACAACAAATAGGTGCTTTCTTATCAAACTCTGTTCAAGAGCAGCTAAGAGCTTCTCTTGAGAGGTGGGGGTCTGCTCAGCTTATAGTTCCTTCTTCCGATGCCGTGTTGTTAGTTAAGAGGCAGCTTGGTGCCATCCAAGAACTCTTTGTTGGCGTGAATGTTTCAACTTTTGATGAGTGGATGCGCGATCAATGGAAGCTGTATGGAAGCTCTAATCGTCTGCTTTCAAATACGCTTCGCAAGGTATTTTTCCAGCAGATTCTGGATGGAATGTCTGCTGATGAGCTAGGCACTTTGAATAACAGCAAGGGTACTGTGGAGCTTCTCTCTAAGCTTGCCCCAGAGTATCTCACTGAGCTGGATCAGATTGTAGACTCCAGCCAACTTTCTGCTGGTCAGATGAGTGCTTGCAAGGTGCTAGAGCGCTACAAAGCACTGCTTGAAGAAAAGTCTTACGTTGAGGTGTGTCAGTGTCTGGATTATCTGCTGCAGTCCATCCCAGCGCAAGGACCTGCACTTGTTTTCTCGCGAGTTGAAGATCTTTCGGAGGCGCGTCTTAAGTTTGTGCGCAAATTTTCGCAGAAGCGGGATGTGGTGTTTTCTCTTTACGTGCCCGAAGGACCTGCAGGTTACGCGGCAGAGCAGCAGCTGGAGTTGGTTGGCGGCCCAGGATGCGATTGTCGTGTGGATGTGGAGTTGGCGCCAGCCGCAAAAAGTCAGGAGCTCAACGATCTTCTCGCCAGGGTGTTCAGGGCCAAGGAGGGCAATGAGGTTAAGCCGAGCGGTGCGGTAACGTTTTTGTCGCCGCTGGGTCAGCATGCCGAGGCAGAGTCTATCAGCAGGTATATCTCTCAGCGCGCAGAGTCCGGATGCAAGAGCTTTGCAGTGTACACCTCGGATTCGCAAAGGGTCTGGGACGCGCTTTCGCAAAAACTTGCAGCTAAGGGAATTGCTGCTCACTATAAGCGCTCAGTGCGTATTCAAGACTCGCTTGCAGGCCGTGCGTTTGCTAGCTTGATAGATGCATATGCCGCGCTCAGTGAACGTGCAGAGCTCGAGAAAAACATTGATTATCAGGCATCTGACCACCAGATGGGGGATATGTCATGGTGGCCACCACGTACTCTTACGGATTATTTAATTTCACCCATTTCAGGTATAAGCGTTGAGCGCGCGTGGATGCTGGATAAGAGCTGGCGAGGGAATAGAACACTGTATGCCACCAGAGTGCTTGAGACGCTTTCTAAGGCGGCTATGAGCTCGCGTTTGTGCGCAGAGACCATCAAGAGCCTTGAGCTTGGCAGAATTGGCTCTGCTGCTCAGCGTATTATTGAATATCTAGCTACAGAAACACCTGATGAGCAGGCAGAGGTTGTTCAATCTAAAGAGTTGACGCTTCAGTCTCTTCAAAACCAAGAATCGCTTAAGGTAATGAGCAAGATTGTTTCTTCTGCGCAGGAGCTGCATGAGGCGGGATTAAAGCTCACTCCTCAGACACTCAAATCTTTTATTGAGCTTTGCAAAGACCAGACGGTCATGATGCCTGTTTCTAATGGTATTCAGTCTGATATTCAGGTGCTAATCGCTCCCGTGAACCAAGCTCATTCTTTTGAGCCAAATTCTTTTGATGCCGTTATTTTCCAGGGCATGGATACATTGAATTTTGGCGTTAAAGCATCAGACGGTGCGCTTCAAGAGTTTGTTCGCCATGCGAGCAAAATGCCTAAGGTGTCAGAGTTTGCACGTTATCAAAGAGATTTCTATACGGCACTTATAACCGCTTCTACCAGCGTTGCATTTGAGAAGGTTGAACAAAAAGATGTCTTTAACGCAGTAGCTCTCAGTGAGGTTAAAGCATGCTATCCCAAAGACTATGCAAAGAAGACAGGGGTTACACGCGGAGAAGAAGAGGTGCTGGTAAACCTGTTGCCTCAAGCTACTGACCCAGAATGTGTTGCAGAACTCCCAACAATCGAGTCTGGCGAGATTGACCCTAAACTCAAAAATATTGTGGTACTCCCACGTCATTTGACTAGGGAGACTCTTGAGCAGGAATTACAGGGTCTTATAGAGGTCTCGCGAGAAGGGCTACCGCTTCTTTCCGCTTCTCAGATTGAGACGTATCTTGAATGTCCCTACAAATGGTTCACGCAACGTCGCATCAAGATTTCCCAGGTAGACACTGAGTTTGCTCCAATGCAGATAGGTACCTTTATCCATCGTGTTTTGGAGCTAACACACGCAACACTTTTAGCTGAAGCACTTGGTTGTGATGTGGCTGAAGTTGATTCAGTGGTTGAATCTGCACTTTTGCAAGACATTCCTGGCTCTAGGATTACATCTGATAACCTAGATTATGCAAAACAGGTGCTAGACAGCTGTTTTTCCCAGGTCTGGGATGAACAGTTCAACAACATTAACCGAGCATCTTCAAATGAGCTTATTCCGCATAGCATTCAAGAAAGAAAACAGGTTGAGAATATACGAGAAAATCTCAAGGATCTTCTCGAGTTTGAAGCTTCGCACTTTATTGGCTATCAGCCCAGGTTTTTTGAGCTTCGTTTTGGTAGAGAAGAAAATGTTGTTGAGTATGCAGGAGCTCAATTTACTGGCTCGATTGACCGCGTAGATGTAAACGCTCATGGTCAGGCACTTATTATTGACTATAAACATAAGGGTACAAAAGATTTGAAGGCTTATTCAGCAAAGTTAAGTCTGGATAGTGAGCTTTCAAAAGAGATTCTGCCAAGGCATGTACAGTCTGCAATATATGCTCAGATTATGAGAAAGCAGCTCACCAAGTATAAACTTGAGCCAGTTGCTGCAATTTATCTGGGCACCAAAGAACAAAAAGATAAGCCTTCATTTGCTCTTGCAGGTATGGCAACAGAAGCGGCAACAGAACATATTTGGAACATTCATCCGGAAGATAAAAAGCTCAGGGACCAGGCGGTTATGGTTGTGTCTCAAAACTCAGCGGAGTTTGCAGACTACTTGGACGCTTGGGAGAATTTAATTGCTCAGAAGGTCCAAGCCATGCTTTCTGGAGATGTTCGAGCCAATCCTTGCGATAAGGATGCATGTAAGTATTGTCCAGTAAAACTGTGTGACAAGAGGAGGTAAGCTACTATGGCTGATACACGTTATACGCCTGGTCAAGAGAAGACCATCAAGACGCTTGATAAGCCTCTTTTTGTTGCAGCAGGTGCTGGTTCAGGAAAAACTTTTACGCTTACACAGAGAATTGTGTGGGCTTTAAAAGAAGGCTCGGGAGCTGACGGAAAGCCGTACCTGAGTAGTCTTGACCAGGCATTGATTATTACATTTACCAATGCTGCAGCTACAGAAATTAAGGAGCGCGTTAGGGAAGCTCTAGAGAAAGAAGGCCTGCATAGCGCTGCGTTGCAGGTTGATGATGCGTGGATTAGTACTATCCATGGTATGTGCAGCAGAATTTTAAAGATTCATGCACTTGATTTGGGCCTTGATCCTGAGTTTCAGATTATTGATGATATGACCAGAAACCAGCTGGTCAATATATCTATTGAAGAAGTACTCAGAGAACTTTCTCAAGATGAGAGCTATGCTGAGTTTCTCTCAACCTATGCAGGGAACAGAGATGCACTGAAGTCTCGTATTGAAACGCTGATTTCATATGCTCAGTCATCTCCTGTAGGAATGGATGCTATTTCATTTGTAGGGGATAGCTCTGACCTGGAAGTTCTAAAAGCGGAGCTTGAAGACTTTGACGCTGCGCTTGAAGCACTAAAGGGTGCAATTGCTGCCACAAAACCAGATGAAGCAGAGCAGCTACAAAGTGTTCAATCTGAGCTTTCAAGTAAATTGCAGCAACACTTGGTTCTCTCACTCACTGATTTTGACCAGGCGTTTTGGGAGGCTCTGGGAAAAGCCGTTAAGGCCGTCCGTTCCTCAAAAGAAATAAAAATTGTAAAAGATGAAGCTGCGTACCAGTTTAAAGTTTGTAGCTCTTTATTTGGACTTATTCAGGACACGTCTGAGGGTCAGTGTCTGAAAGATGTTACTGAGCAGGTCTACAAGCTTTTTAAACAGAAGAAACGTGCTGTTGGCGGCCTTGATAACGATGACCTTTTGCATCTAACAGCCAAAGTGTTTGAAGAGCATCCGGAGATTGCAGCTGTTTACACAGATAAGTTCAAGCTTGTAATGGTTGATGAGTTCCAAGATACGGACCAGCAACAGGTGCAGATGATTAAGAGTCTCTCAGGTAAAGATGCTCAATATCTCACAACAGTTGGTGATGCACAGCAGTCAATCTATCGATTCCGCGGTGCTGATGTTGATGTGTTCTTTAGACGTCAAGCAGAGGTTTCAGAAGATTTGCAACCCCGTCTTGTAGATAATTTTCGCAGCCACAACGAAATTTTGCGATTTGTTGCAAAGGTTTGCAGTGCTGATGGCATGATACCTAACTTTATGGATCTGTCCGCTGGGCGAGAAGAACCCGCAACTCCGTTCATTGCCCGTTCACCTCGCGTATATTTTGAAGTCACAAAATTTGAAAAGTCAGGAAATTCTAAGCCAGGCGATGACGTCACAAGAAGCCAGCTTGTTGCGTATCAACTTGCAGACAGAATTAACACGCTTATGCAGGATGAGAATATCCAAGCAAAAGATGTTGCAATTTTGATGAAATCAGTTAAAAAGGCGCAGCCCTATATTGAGGCACTTCGTACCTTTGGAATTGAAAGTGTGGTTTCTGGAGCTTCAACATTTGGTGAGCAGCCTGAGGTTCAGCTGATTGGCAGTCTTTTACAGGCACTCGCAAATATGTACGATTCATATGAGGGACTGTTTCCTGTACTCTCGAGTGAGATTTTTAGTCTTGATGCGTCTGACCTGCTTCTCTTGGGTACTAATTTTGGAGAAAATGATCAGAAGATTACCAATAGAGATATTGCCGAGTCATTGGTAAATGACGCATGTAATCCACCTTTTGAGATAAGTCCAAAGCTCAAAAATGCTTTAGAGGTGTTGAGTGATGCTCGTAACTCTCTTTCAAACAAGAGAGTTTCAGACGTCATTAAAAAGGTAGTTCTTGATGCCGGATGGATTTCTCGTCTTCAAAAGATGGGTAATGAGGGGCAGTCAAAGATTGCAAATATCTTTGCGGCTCTCGAGCAGATTGATAGTTTGCAAACAGACCTAAGCGTTGGCGTTGCTTCTGTTGCAAGAACATTTAGTCAGTGGTGTAGCACTGCCAAGGAATCTCCAAAAGTGCTTCATTGCAGCACTCAAAATGCAGTTACCTTTATGACTATTCATGCTTCTAAGGGATTAGAATTTCCTGTTGTTGCTGTTGTAGGAGCTGTATCTGGCCCTAAGGCAAGCGCTGGCAGTGAACCATTTTTGCATGTTAGAAAAGATAATTCGTATCAGATTGCATTCTCAAGCAGTTCTAAAAAACTTCATGAATTGTATGATGGCTGTCATGAGGTTCCTACAAGTATTGATGAGTGCAAGAGTCTTCTTGAGTGGAGAATGTTCCTGGAAACTCAAGAGAATGAGTTTGAAGAGCAGGAGCAGAACCGCCGTCTGTATGTTGCTTTAACACGCGCTCGAGAAGCAGTCATTCTTACTTCAACCATCGACCTTACTAAAGAAGGAATTAGTCCTCGTTATACACGCAAGATTACAGATGCCTTGTTTGAAGACCCGCCACTTTCTGCTGGTGAACATCCGTTTGAATATGGTGGAAATCTTGCTGGCTGCATGCGTGTGGTTGAGGGTTCCGGCAAGAAGGATGAGCCAATTCAGGTTGAAGGTTTAGAGTTGGTTGAACCTTTTGAGGGCAAGCCAAGTGAAGAGGAAAACTCTCAGGCTGTTGAAACGTTTGACCTCTATGAGAAGGTAAGACTAAGTGTTACCTCAGAAACTATGTATGACCAGCGAAAAGGTTTCTTTAGTTACTCATCAGCTCACCAACAAATGGCAGAGAACTTTAAGGTCGAGAATAACCAGAAACTTAAAGACCAGACTCAGGTAGAACGCCAGGAGCATGAGGAGGATAACCTTCAACCAGTAACTGAGACTTCCGTTGTTTTGCCTGACACATTAGCTGATGATGGAGTAGACCCAACAAGCCTGGGCTCAGCCTTCCACGAGCTTGCTCAGATTATGGTTGAGACTCAGTCTAAGGTTGATGAAAAAACTATTGATAGATTGTGCTTGAAGAACAGCGTTCCACAACGCGCGGTATCACGAGTCAAACAAGCACTTGAACTGTGGAGCAATTCAGCAATCAGGCAAGAAGCATTAGCTCATGATGTGGTTATTGCGGAGTCTCCCTTTACACTGCAGGTTGATTCTGAATATGGGAACTATGTAGAAGGAGCCATCGATCTTCTCGCTTATAATAAGGAAAGCAAAGATGCGCTGGTAGTTGACTATAAAACGGGCGATAAGGGTCTTAGTGCCGCTCAAATATACGAGCATCATCAGATGCAGGCAAACTTCTATGCCTACGTCTTGATGCAGCACGGATTTACTAAGGTTGAGTGCGCATTTGTTTGTGTTGAGGTTGAAGAAGCTGGTCAGCCACACGTTGCTCGTTACACGTTTGATGTAAACCATCAACCACGGCTTTAAGGAGGCAAGAACGTGCCTTTTGCACATGTTGTTTTAGACATACCAACTCGTGCTCTTTCTGGCACGTTTGACTACGCCATTCCAGAATCTTTGGAAGAGACTGCGGTTGTGGGAACAACGGTCTTGGTGCCGTTTTCTCACAGGCAGGTTGTTGGCTACGTTGTGGGTGTCTCAGACCGTGTGTCTTTAGGTTTAGATGTTTCGCGCGTTCTTCCAATAACACAAGTCCTAGCAGATTCAGCGTTTGATGAGCAGTCTGCACAGGTAGCAGAATGGATGAGCAAAGAATACGCCTGTAGTTATGCAGACGCATTGCATCCTTTTTTAGCGCCTGGCCAAAAGGTTAAAGTCACCAGACAAGATACAGAATCTCCCTGGCAGCTTGTTTGTGAGAAGTCTGGTCCTGTTGATGAGCGATGGGTTGAGTTGACAGAAAAGGCGGCTGACTTTACGCCTGCGGCAAATGCAAGCAAGCAACGTTCAGTTCTTGAGGCGTTGGCGCAAGGTGCTATGAGGCTATCTGAGCTCTCGGCCACAATCCCAGGAGCTCGCAGTGCAGTAACTGCACTGCAGAAAAAAGACATCGTTGAGATTCGCACGCAGCGACAAATTCGCGGAAGCCAAAAGGGTCTAGGAACCACACTTTCAAGTGGTGTAGCTCCTCGTCCACAGAAGCTTACTGAAGGTCAAATGTCTGCTCTTGCAGCAATTAAGACCGCGCAAACTGCTGCTCAAGGCGATGTTGTGCTTATTGACGGCGTAACAGGCTCAGGAAAAACCGAGGTGTATCTCTCTGCGATTGAGAAGACCTTAGCGGAGGGCAAGAGCGCTGTAGTACTTGTTCCAGAGATTTCTCTTACTGCACAAACGGTTGGCCGATTCCGTTCACGTTTTGGTGAGCAGGTAGCCGTCCTTCACTCAAAGCTTTCGCTTGGCGAGCGCTTTGACCAGTGGGATTTGATCAGGCAGGGAAGGGCTCGCGTGGTAGTAGGCGCACGATCTGCATTGTTTGCGCCCATCCAAAACCCTGGACTGTATATCATTGACGAGGAACACGAGGCTTCATACAAGCAAGATTCGCTCCCACGCTATCACGCAAGAGAAGTTGCTGCTCAGATGGCGCGTCTCCGCGGTGCTGCGCTGGTGCTTGGTTCTGCAACACCTTCGCTTGAGAGCTTATATCGAACGGCTCAAGGAAGCTGGCGTGGCACTAATTGGACACGCGTCGCCATGACTGAGAGGCCTGGTGCGGCAGTGCTTCCGCAGGTCCAGATAGTTGATATGGCTTCCCAGTTCAAAAACGGAGGCAGATCGGTCTTCTCGGCAGCTCTTGCTGAGGCGTTGCAGGAGACAACAGAGCGTGGCGAGAAAAGCGTTCTACTCCTTAATCGTCGAGGATTTGCAAACTTTTTGATGTGTCGTGAGTGTGGCTGTGTGCCCGAGTGTCCGCACTGCTCGACGTCCCTCACGTACCATGAGCGCACGCATTCTCTGGTTTGTCACAGTTGCGGCAGACAGTGGTCTCAGCATGCGTATCCTAACCCTTCCAGCACATGTCCAAACTGCGGCAGCCGTTATATGGGTGCATATGGTGTGGGAACACAGCGTGTAGAAGATGAGCTCAAGCTTCTGCTTGGTAGCGATGCGCCAATTATTCGTATGGACGCCGATACCACGGCTAAAAAGGGCGAACATCAGCGTCTTCTTGAGCTTTTTGATGCAACTCCTGGAGCTGTGCTTATTGGTACGCAGATGATTGCAAAGGGCCTGGATTTTCCTGATGTCACCTTGGTTGGTGTTATCAACGCCGATACCATGCTTAAGCTGCCGGATTTTAGAGCAGCTGAGAGAACATTCGACTTGCTAGAGCAGGTTGCTGGTCGTGCGGGCAGGGGAGAAAAGCCAGGTAAGGTCATCATTCAGTCGTACTGGTCAACACATCCTGCTATTGCTTCTGTAGTTACACATGACAGACGCCCGTTTCTTGATGCAGAGCTTAAAGAGAGAAGAGAAGGGGCTTATCCGCCCTTCTCGCGCTTGTCTAATGTGCTTTTCTGGGGAGCTTCAGAAAAAGAAGTTCGTCGCGTAGCGGATCAGATGGCAGAGGCACTGCATACAAAGCTAGATGCGCAAACAGGATGGGAGATTTTGGGTCCTGCTGATTGTGTAAAAGCCAAGGTAAAAGATAAGTATCGCAGACATATTTTAGTAAAATCTCCTGTGGGCGCTCAGGTGGGAGAAATTCTTTCTGAGTGTGCTGCTTCACTTGATAAAAGAGTGGGTATCAACATGACATTAGATGTTGACGCTTACGACATGATGTAAGGATTGTTATGAGTTCTGAAGCTGATGATATGGTACTTTGGCCAGACCCTCGTCTAAGCCAAGAGTGCGAAGAAATTGACGATATTAACGACGATGTTCGCAAGATGGCTGAGCATATGCTCAAGGTTATGTATGCTACCGACGGCGTTGGTCTTGCTGGACCTCAGGTTGGCTATATGAAGCGCATGGTAGTCATCGATGTTGACTATCCTAACGGCCAAGAGAACCCTTTTGTGCTCATTAATCCAGAGATTAAAGTTGCAGATGGCGAGCCTCGTGTGTACGAAGAGGGCTGTCTTTCGTTCCCTGGCATTACTGTTCCGGTTACGCGCCCAAGCCACGTTGTCGTTCACGCATATAACCTCGAGGGTGATCTGATGCGCTATGAGGCAGAAGGAGATCTTCTCGCCGTATGTTTGCAGCATGAGATTGATCACATCAACGGCGTAACCATGCCAGATCACCTGGGACCAGGTGCTCGTATGGAGACGCTGCAGGAGTACAAAGAGGCGCTGGCATCTGGTGCCCGTCCTGGTCAAACAGACTATTAGGAGTTGACATGCGCGTAGTCTTTATGGGAACTCCAGATTTTGCTGTTCCATCGCTCAAAAAACTTGCCCATGACCACCAGGTTGCTCTGGTCATTACAAGGCCAGATGCCGTTCGCGGTCGTGGTAAAACGCTTGAGCCATCTCCCGTAAAAGAATGCGCACAAGAGCTTGGATTGCCCGTTCTTGATGCAAACCGCATGACTCCAGAAGTAATTTCTTCCATGCAAGAGGTACAACCAGAAGCGCTCTGTGTGGTTGCTTTTGGCTGTATTTTGCCAGATGAAGTTATCTCTCTTGCACCTTATGGCGCTCTGAACGTTCATGCGTCGCTGCTGCCTCGCTGGCGAGGAGCCGCTCCAATTCAGCGTGCTATCCTCGCGGGTGACGCGATTGCTGGCGTTTCTATCATGAAGATTGCGCACGAGCTTGACGCGGGAGATTGGTGCAAACAGGCGTCGTGTGAGGTTGGCTCTAAAAACACTGAGCAGCTCACTGACGCTCTAGCTCTTTTGGGTGCTGACGCACTGTCTGAGGCTCTTTCTGAGCTTAAGGAAGGCTCTCTTGAGTGGCATGCACAAAATGAGCGAGAAGTAACGTTTGCTCCTAAAGTTACCAAGCAAGAAATGAAGCTTAACCCAGAAGATTTAGCCCAGGTAAATGCGTTGAGGGTTCAGGCTTCGTCTGATACCGCTCCTGCTCGCGTGTCTGTTGGAGGCAGGTCTCTTCGCGTTTTGTCCGCTCAGCTAGCTCCAAGTGAAGTTTCTGTTGCTCAAGGTCAGGTTGCTCTTCAAGATCATAGGTTGTTCCTTGGCTGTGCTGAAGGAACTCTTGAGCTTCTTGAGGTGCGTCCAGATGGCAAACGCTCTATGGATACAAAATCATTTGCCGCAGGACTTCAGAAGTCCCAGATGACCTGGCAGATGCTTCAATAATGGCCATCTTAACTCCCGCTCGAAGAGTAGCTTATCAGGCATTTTTTGAGTGCAGACGCAACAACCTACGTATTCGTGATTACTTGAGGGAGTCAAAAGATTTCTCTGAGCTCTCTGTACAAGACAAAGCTTTTGCTACTCGTCTTGCTCTGGGAGCAACGCTTACCAAAGGCAAACTTGATGAAGCTTTAAAGAATCATCTTAAGTCAGGTATTCATCTAGAGCCAAAGGTACAGGACGCTCTCCGTATTGCTGTATTTGAGGTTTTATATTTAGAGACTAGACGTGACGCCGCCATTAGCCAAGGTGTTGAGCTGGTAAAGTCTGTCTCAAAGCGTTCTTCTGGCCTTGCAAATGCTGTGCTTAGAAAAATTTCCGAAAAAGAAGCTCAGCTGACGCGTGCAAAGAATCCCAAAACGCCTTCAGAGCTTTCGTGGGCGTCAGGTATTCCTGAATGGATTTGCTTGGAGATTATTGAGTCACTTGGAGAATCTGCTGCTCAAAAACTCATTCTTAATCTTAAAAACCCAGCTCCTGTGTATGTTCTACAAAGAAACGTATCAGAACAACAATTGCAGAGCAGCTCTTTAGAGCTACAGCAAACAGCTCTGCCAGATGTGTATGAGGTAAAAAATCCTGCTCAACTTAACGTTGACGCATACGTAAAGAAAGTTCAGCTTGTTCCTGCAGATTTAGCTTCTCAGCTTGTGGCACTTCTTGCGGCATCTTATGTAGACCAAGATATGCTTGAGGTTGGACAGGGTAGAGGAACCAAATCCTTGTTGCTCTCTCACGCATTTGAGGCGCTTGATAAAGAAAATACCCACATAACCGCTGTTGAACTTGTAAAGGGAAAGTCCCACGTTTCAAAAAGAAGATTGAAAACCGCCGGCCTTTCAGATCAGGTTACATCACTCACGTTTGACGCTACACAGTTTGTGTCACCAGAGGTTCCAGAGGAGCTTAATCAGAGCTTTGACGTGGTGTTTATTGACGCTCCCTGTTCTGGTTTGGGCACCCTTCGTCGCCATCCAGAGATTGCGTGGAATCTGTTACCAGAAAGTCTGTATGACGGGGGAGAGCTTACTGCTTTACAGACCAAACTCTTACAAAGCTGTAGCAGCCGTGTAGAGATCGGTGGTTATTTAGTCTATGCAACGTGTTCGCTCTCGAATTCAGAGAATCAGCAGGTTATTGACGATTTTCTTGCAAGTTCAGAGGGCTCTCATTTTGAGGTGCAAAGTCTTTTTGAGTGTCCCGCGCGTGCATGCTTAACGACAGAAGCACAAGAGTTTCTCGATACGTGCATTACACCAGAGGGATTTTTGCAGACAGCTTTTGCGTCTGCTGATTGTGATGCTCACTTTATGGCGGTTCTTAAGCGCAAATAAAAGCTCTTGCTGTGTATCACAACAAGAGCTTCATAGGTGCTGTTGATGAGCGTGCAGAGCATCTAAAACGTCTCGTGTCTTAGAGCGCGGGATTACTTTCCCTTGCTGTCGGTGTTATAAAAACCGCTGCCCTTAAAGACAATGGTTGAGGTGTTGTAAACGCGCTCAGTCTCATGTCCGCATTTTGGGCACTGAGGAGCTTCAATCTTCAGGCTCATTGGGCGCTCAATTTCAAAGGTATTGTCGCAGTGTGTGCAATGATAGCTATAACGTGCCATGCGTCCTCCATGAAAACAATTTATAAACGTGAGATACTTTACCCTACTTAGAGTAGATATTTCACGATTGCAACTAATAAGTTTGTTTACGGAGGCATTATGCAGGTGACCGGTGCAATTTTTGATTGCGATGGAACTCTTGTTGATTCAATGCACGTTTGGCACAACGTTTTTGGCGCTGTTCTTCCTAAATATGGCAAAACTATAGATTCGGATATTTTTGACCGCGTAGAGGCTGTTTCCCTCATTGGTGGATGTCAGATTTGCGTTGATGAGCTGGATTTGCCTATTACAGCGGAGGCTTTGTATGAAGAGTTCTGCGCGTACGTAACTGATCAGTACCAACATCATGTTTCAATCATTCCCGGTGCAAAAGAATTCTTGCAGGAGCTCTACGACGCAGGCATTCCTATAGCCGTTGCTTCGTCAACTCCCGTGCGAGAAGTTCGTGCGGCTCTGGCAGCTCAAGGCATTGAGCACCTTTTCAAAACAGTGGTTTCAACTGAAGATGTTGGGGGAGTGGACAAGGTTAAGCCCGACGTTTACCTTGAGGCCCTTCGCCGCCTTGGCACCGATAAGGCAACTACCTGGGTCTTCGAGGATGCTCCGTTTGGCGCACAGACAGCACAAAATGCGGGCTTTCCTGTGGTAGCGCTCTACAACGACCACGATGGCCGCGATCCCGTCTTTATGCGCGAGCACTCTAACATCTTTGCCCACACCTACGGCGAGCTGTCGCTTCTGCGCCTTCAGGACTACGAGCGCCCTCTGACCAGCGTTCCTTCTGGCGAGAAACCCCTTGAGGTCCTTATTGTAGGCGGATCCCCAGAGGCGGTTTCGCACACGACGCTGTCTACCTGCGCCCAAAGCGCTGACTACCTAATAGCGGTTGACCACGGCGCAGACGCCTGTCACGCTGCCGGCGTGATTCCACAACTTGCGCTTGGAGACTTTGACTCGGCTACACCAGAAACCCTGACTTGGCTCAAAGAGCAACAGATACCTTGCATGAAGTTTAATGCGGACAAGTACGATACCGACCTGGCTCTAGCTCTGAAGTCTGCCGAGTACGAGGCAATCCGTAGAGATAGCAAGCTCTCTCTCACGGTTGTCTCCACATCTGGCGGCCAGCTTGATCATCAGCTTGTAGTGCTTGGTCTTCTCGCTACATGGGCAAAGACGGGCAAGGCAAGTGTTCGAGTTATTGAAAATGACTTTGAGATGCGCTTTTTAGCTGCAGGTCAGGTTAATTCTTGGCAGCTGAGCTCAGCTAATGCAGGTAAAAAGATTTCTCTTGTGGCTTTGTCAGAGGAGTGCAAGGTTTCTGAGGGTGGCATGAAGTGGAATCTTGATCACCAGAAGTTTACCTTGCTGGGAGACGACGGTATTTCAAACATCGTTGAATCAGACAATGCCTGGGTAAGGTGCGAGAAGGGCTGTCTTTTGGTGCAGCTTTGGAACTAAAACGTTTATTGAGTCGCGTCTGCGCTGCGTTTGAGAAACAAAGCCCCAACGAGCGGCTGTAAGTCCAGCAAGAAGTATTAGATGTTGCTGTCAGATAATCGAGCTAAGAAAAAAGGTCGCCGAAGCGACCTTTTTAAGTTTGAGGTAAGACGAGCTGAGTTGCTTAGTTGCGAGCAATCTTGCCGGACTTGAGGCAACGGGAGCAAACATTCATCTTCTTGCGCTGGCCATCGACAACGACAGTAACACGCTGGATGTTTGGCTTAAAGGTGCGGGCCACAGTACGGTGAGAGTGGGAGATGGAGCGACCGGCAACGGCGTGCTTACCGCAGAAATCACAGACCTTCGACATGAGTAAGACCTCCATAGGATAGGCGCCCTCTGCGCCTAAAATTTCCAAATAGCCGAATAAATATAGCACAATATATTGTGTTGTCAAAGCATGAATATAACATTCACAATTAGATAGCTTTGAGACAGCTTTTGAATGTTTTTCATTTATTACACCAAGATTAAATAACAAGAAAAAGATTTGTCAATTGCAAGGTTATCAACTTGTATATATAAGCCGCTTTAATAATAAATGTGCTCTGCGGTATACTAAATAACAATGACTAACCCTGGTTCTTGCGAGAGGAGTTATGTAATGACTACCGCTGTTCCCGGAACACTAAGAGTTTCTAATGATTGCCTTGCTGACCTGGCGGGCTATGCAGCTATGGAATGTTATGGCGTTGTTGGCATGGCAGAGATTGATGAGGCAGCAGGTGTTGCTCGTCTTCTTCCAACCTACCGACTTCGTAAGGGTATTGATGTGACTCCAACTCCTAAGGGAGTTCAGGTTGACCTTCACATTGTTGTTGAGCAGGGCGTTAACATGGCGTCTGTTGTCGACAATCTTGAGAGCTCAGTAAAGTTTTTGCTTAAGCAAATTGCAGAACTTTCATGTGTTGATGTAACTGTACATATCGAGGCCATGCGTAATTCTCGCTAAGCTTTATGCTTCAAATGAGTAGGAACTGAGGTCTAACGTGATTTCAAATGTCATTCGTACCTGCTTCCCTGTAGCAGCTCTTGCCGTTGCAGACAAAGCAGAAGAGATCAACAAGCTCAACGTTTTCCCTGTACCAGATGGAGACACCGGCACTAATATGTCCCTTACCCTGGGCACCGTTGTTCGTGAGGTTCAAGATCTTCCTCAGGATGCAAGCATGCAGGATATTGCAAAGGCAATCACTCACGGTTCTTTGATGGGAGCTCGTGGTAACTCTGGTGTTATTACGTCTCAGATTCTTCGTGGTATTGCCGAGGGTCTGTGTGACGTTAAAAATCCTGAGGCAGTAACTCCAAAGGATATTGCTCACGCATTCCGCCGCGGTAAAGAGGTTGCTTTTAAGGCTGTTAGAAAGCCTGTTGAGGGCACTATTCTTACCGTCCTTAAAGACGTTTCTGCTAAGGCAGATTCCCTTGAGAAGTCTCAGCTCACCCCAGTTGAGGTCTTGGATGCCCTGGTTGTTGAGGCATATGAGTCCGTTGCTCGCACTCCTGAGCTTCTTCCTGTTCTTAAGGAGAATGGTGTTGTTGACTCCGGTGCATTTGGTTTTGCAACCTTCCTTGAGGGTTTTGTAAACGCTGTTACCGGCAAGACTGAGACTACTGATTTCCAGACAACCGTTTCTGTTTCTGATGCTAAGGCTGCTACCAGCGCAAAGGTTGAGATTGAGCTCAACGATGACTGGGAGGGTTCTGAGTATCGTTATTGCAACGAGTTCCTCTTTAAGGCAGATAGTTCAGACTTTGACGAGGAAGCAGCTCTGAACTTCCTGGCAACCATGGGTGATTGCGAGCTTCTTGTTGGTGCAAATCCAGACTACAAGATTCACGTTCACTCAAATACTCCTAACAAGGTTCTTGAGTACATGCTTCAGTACGGTCAGATTTTTGAGGTCTTCATCCATAACATGGACCTTGAGGCTAAGGAGCGTACCGAGAAAATCGCTGAAGATAAGAAGGCTGCCGCAGCACCTAAAAAGGAACTTGGCTTTGTTGCCGTAACCGCTGGTTCTGGCGCTGCATCAATCTTGAAGTCTCTTGGTGTGGATGTTGTTGTTTCTGGTGGTCAGACTATGAACCCTTCAACTGCAGATATTCTTGCTGCAATTGAAGAAGCCAATGCAGACCAGGTCATTGTTATGCCAAACAACTCCAACATTCGTATGGCAGCAGAGGCTGCTGCCAGCGCATGCGAGGATGTAAAGGTTGCTGTCATTCCAACCAAGTCTGTTCTTCAGGCATTTGCTGCAATGTTTGTTGTTGCAGATGGCGTTCCATTTGAAGAGCTTGTAGAAGAGATGACTGACGCTATCTCTGGCGTTCGCTACGGCGAGGTAACCACTGCAGTCCGTGATTCTGCTGCAGCTGATGGTACCCCTATTCATGACGGCGATGTCATGGGTATCCAGGGTGGCTCCATTGATGTTGTCGGCTCTGACGTCATGAAGGTCACACTTGACCTTGTTGCTAAGATGCAAGATGAGGAAGAGGGCGATAACCTCACCATTCTTGCAGGTGAAGACTTCTCTGACGAGCAGCTCGAACTTCTCGCCAGCAAGATCGAGGACGCCTACCCAGACCTTGAGGTCGATGCTCAGCGCGGCGAGCAACCACTCTATCCAGTCATCTTCTCTATTGAGTAGGAAATGTCTGAGTCCAAGGTAAGCATCGCTCCCGCATCAGAGCGAGTAGCACATACCTGCTCACTTGTTGATAGTGTGACCAGGTTAAGGTATGTCAATGCAAATCGTGCCGAGGCGCTTGAGCGTCTCGGCATTCTGCGTGTACGAGACCTTTTGCTCAACATCCCTCACCGCTACCTCGATTTTTCTCACCGCGTGCAGATTGCCTTTGCGCAGATAGGTGAGGACGCTACCATCACGGGCCGCGTTGCTTCGGTAAAGACTAAGCGTCCACGTCCTAAAATGGTCATTGTTGAGATTGAGGTTGTGGATGATACGGGCGTGCTCACGGCTTCGTTTTTTAGGCAGCCTTGGATAGCTGAGCAAATCCACGTTGACGATGAGGTAGCGCTGAGCGGCAAAGTGCTCTTTGCCTACGGTTACCGCCAGATGAAGTCGCCATTCTACGAGGTGCTTAGCACAGCAAAGTCTGACTCAAAGGATGAAGCACGCTCTAAAGAAGCACCTTCTAAAGCGGCAATTCTTCCTGTTCATCCAGCTACTGAAGGTGTAAGTCCCGCATGGATGCGTCGCATTATGTCAGCGGCTTTGGCGGACACGGGAAGCGTGTGTGATTGGCTGCCTTCAGAGCTCGTCTCTCAGCACCATCTTATGTCGCTTTCTGCGGCACTTCGCGAGGTTCATTTTCCCTCCAGTTTGAACGCAGCTGAACAGGCTCGTCGCCGTCTTGCCTTTGATGAGCTCCTAAGTTTGCAGCTTGCCCTTCTGGCCAGGAGAAACCTTGAGCTTGCAGGTCATAAGCCTTTTGAGCACGTTATAGATGGACCTAAGGTTCAGGCTCTGATTGAGGCTTTGCCCTTTGCTCTGACTGACGAGCAAAATCACGCAGCGCAAGAGATTCTTTCAGATATGGCAGCACCACGTATTATGAATCGCTTGCTTTTGGGTGATGTTGGTACTGGTAAAACAGCTGTTGCTGCCGTTGCCTTGGCTGCAGCAGCAGACTCTTCAACTCAGGCTGCCGTAATGGCTCCTACCTCAGTTCTTGCTCAGCAATACGCTCAAAAAATCGGTCCTTTGCTTTCGCTTGCGGGAATTACGTGGGCTCTTATCACAGGGTCTACCACTGAAGAGGAGAGACAGCAGATTGAGCTTTGCTTGGCCGACGGCTCTCTGTCCGTTGTCTTTGGTACTACGGCGCTTCTCTCTGATCGCGTAGTATTTAAGCAGCTCACCCTTGCTGTTGTTGACGAGCAGCATCGTTTTGGCGTTGATCAAAGAACTGCGTTGCGCAAAAAAGGACAAGGCGTAGACCTTCTCGCCATGAGTGCAACGCCAATCCCGCGTACGCTGGCACTTTCTTTGTACGGAGATGTTGATACGTCTCGCATTACCAAAAGACCAAAGGCAGGAGCTGGTGTTACCACCAAACTGTGCGTTCCAGAGAATCTTGATCAGGCATATGCTGCTGTGGCAGAAGCTGTTCAAGCGGGTCATCAGGCGTATTTGGTCTGTCCTTTAATTGACCCAAGCGATTCTGAAGAAGAGCTTGAAGATGTTCCTGAGGCCGCTCGTACAAACGGTAAGCTCTATAGCGCAACTCGCGTATATGAGGAGCTTTCAAAGACCGTTTTCAAGGACTTTACCTGTGATCTTTTGACCGGCAGACTGCCTGAGACACAAAAAGATCAGGTAATGGAAAAGTTCCGCGCAAATAAGACTCAGATTCTGGTCTCCACTACCGTTATTGAAGTTGGCGTTGACGTTCCTAACGCTACGGTCATGATTGTCTTTAATGCGGATCGTTTTGGTTTGGCTACCTTGCACCAGCTTAGAGGCCGTGTTGGTCGAGGAGACTTCCCAGGAACTGTGTATCTTGCCAGCAACGCCAAGCGAGGCTCTACCGCAAGAAAGCGCTTAGCCGCCCTTGAACAAACCTCCGACGGCGCGCGCTTGGCAGAGCTTGACCTTGAGCTTAGGCACGAGGGAGAAACCCTGGGATACCGTCAGTCGGGCGGCACCACGCTCAAGATTTCTGATCTTTACGCGGATGCGGACCTGATTGAGGCTGCCCACGCTGATGCGCTAGCAATTACTGCTCAAGACCCGAATCTTACCAGCGACGCCTATGCTACGCTGGGACTTGAGGCAAAAGATCGCTTTGGTATCTATTTTGAAGAGCTTGGCTATAAGTAATAACCTGCAGGTAAACTGCAGTACAAGATAGGTTTGGTGGCGAGAAACCCATGAGGATTGTTGGCGGAAAATGGAAAGGTCGTGCAATTGAGGCCCCTGACGGCAAGGGGACTACGCGACCAACCACTGATCGTACGCGTGAGGCTATTGCAAGCTCCATCTTGGCTTCTCGCGGTCTTGACCTCAGCGAGTCTAGAGTGCTTGACGCTTTTGCAGGTTCAGGTGCTATGGGTTTTGAGCTTCTTTCTAGAGGAGCGCTATACGCTGCTTTTGTTGATAAAGATAGAAAGACGTGTGATCGCATTAAGCGTACGGCTAAATCTCTTGGCGTAAGCACCTCTGAGATGAGTGTTATCTGTGGTGATACAGCTCGCTTAGCTGAGTCATCCCAGCTGTTTGGAGGTCCTTTTGACGTGGTATTTTTGGATCCTCCTTATGCCGTCGAGGCAGAGGTAGTATCCAAGCTGCTCAAAGACTTGATTCAGTCGGGAAGTCTGACAAAAGATGCTGTAGTAGTCTATGAGCATAGCCATAAATCTGATTCAGTTTCTCTTGATAATTTTGAGCTTTCTAAGAGTAAGCGTTATGGTATTGCTCAAGTTGATTTACTTGTTCGTTGTGAGGGATAGGAGATACGTTGAACAGCATCACTCACGTAGTTGTACCAGGTACTTTTGATCCCGTCACAAACGGACACCTTGATGTAATCAAACGAGCTTCTCGTCTTTTTGAAAATGTTACGGTAGCTGTTGCGGCTTCAAAGCGCAAACACGGCACGGGAACTACGTTTTCTCTTGAAGAGCGCGTACAGATGCTCAAAGATGCACTGGTAGATGAAGGACTTGTGGACGTTTCTGTAGAGCCTATGGAAGGTCTTCTCGTTGATTTCTGTAATGCTCGCGGCGCAGGTGGTGTTGTTAAAGGCCTGAGGGCTATGACAGACTTTGAGTATGAGCTGCAGCAGGCAGATCTTAACGCTCATATGGCTCCTGAGCTGGAGAGCGTCTTTGTTATGTCCAGTCCAGAGTACGGCTATATTTCTTCCTCAATTGTGAGAGAAATTTCAGCTATGGGCGCAGATGTATCATTTTTGGTACCAAAGAACGTCATTAAAAAGCTTGAAGCTCTGCATAATTGCGGTAATTAAGTATATTTGCCCTGCATTTTCATTATATTCTGCTAACATTCTTAAAAAGGTGTTTTATGCGTCGTGCTCATAAGGGCTAAAACTGCATATAACACGGCTTATGTATTGGATTGAAAGGAGCCCTGGATGCAGCCAGGCGAGGAAATTGAGAGCCTTGTATCTGAGATTGAGCAGATGGTAACTGAGGCTAAGTCACCTTTTATGGATGGCGGTAACAAGAAGATTATTGATGCCCAGGACTTCTACGAGCTGCTTGATGAGATTCGTCGCGTCTTCCCAGAAGAGTTTGCAACCGCTCGTCGCATCATCAAGGAAGAGGATGAGACCCTTGAGCGCGCACGTGCTCAGGCAGAATCCATCATTGCTGACGCACAGCAGCAGGCTATGATTCTTGCTGGTGACCAGGAGGTTGTCCGCCTTGCTCAGCAGCAGGCAGATGCCATTCGTGACCAGGCAGAGCAGTATGAGCGTGATACCCGCTACAACGCTGAGGAGTATGCAGATACCGTTCTTGCTCACCTTGAGGAGAACCTCAAGAGCCTGACAAATTCAGTCTCTCGTGTTCGTCAGACACTTGATGAGAACTCTGGTCCTCGTAACACCAGCAATAACGTTGCCTGGTAATTCCAATGCAACCAGTTCTTTATGCACTAGATGATCGTCTTGCAAATGCAGGCGATACCGTTTCTTATGCGGGTCATCTTAATGAAGACTCGTATGAGCTAGGGGAGCATGAATTTTCTCTTCCTATGGGAATTGATTTTGATCTAGTGCTTACCAACGCGGGTGAGGGCATTTTGGTTACCGGAATGCTTCGTGCTGACGCAGTTGGTACGTGTGACCGTTGTCTTGAGGACGCACATCTCTCTTTAAACGCAGAGGTAGATGAGTATTATCTCTTTGAAGAGCCTGTGATTTCTGCAGATGATGAAGATGAGGCAGATTACGTTTTAGTAAATGCCGATAAAACCATCGATCTTGCAGAGGCTCTTTTGCCTTCGCTTGTTATGGAGACACCTTATGTTGTACTGTGCAAGTCCGACTGCAAGGGACTTTGCCCAGTATGCGGTTGCAATCTGAATGAAGAGGATTGCGGTCATGCAGCTCAGATTGAGCAGAAGCGAGAAGAAGAAAAGCTTGCTTCAAACCCGTTTGCGGCTCTCAAAAATCTTGTGATTGAGCCGGATTCGGAAGAGTAAAATAAAATTTCTTCTCCTAAATGGTGAAGAAATGCTGTATCTACGTACAAAATGTGTCAGTACGTGGTATAGTATCCAACGCATTATGTGAATGGGTCGCGCCCTCATGTGTTTTAGGGGCGCTAGCAAGAGCAAAAGAGGTTTAAGATGGCAGTACCTAAACAAAAGAAGGGCCGCGGCGCAACCCACACCCGTCGTTCGGCAAACAGCAAGCTTAACGCAGCAGCTCGCTCTGTATGCCCACAGTGCGGCGCTCCAAAGCTTCCTCACCACGTATGCCCTAACTGTGGCTTCTACAAGGACCGTGAGGTTGTTGTTACTGAGTAACACTCATACATCGTATGGCCAAGAAGGCTGGTTCTTTAGGGGCCGGCCTTCTTTTTTATAGCACTAAGGAGTTGTCATGCCCGTTATTTGTGTAGACATTATGGGATCTGACCAAAGCCCTGAGGTTGTTCTTGAGGGAGTTCGTATGGCTCTTGAGAAGGACAAAGAGCTAGAGGTTCTTCTCGCCGGAGCTGATGAGTTTGTTACTCCTTTTGCAAGCAAGCATGAGCGCGCAAAGGCTTTGGTAACCACTGAAGTTATTGCCATGAGCGAACACCCCGCCAATGCGGTTAGACAGAAGAAAGACGCCAGTATTGTAAGGGCTGCGCAGGCAGTCAAGGCTGGAGAGGCTGACGGTCTTTTTTCGGCAGGCTCTACAGGAGCAGTGCTTACTGCAGCTACCTTTGGTATTGGTCGCATCAAGGGCGTAAAGCGCCCTGCACTTACCCTGATTCTTCCTGGACTTGGTGGCCATAAAACAGTCTTTTTGGATACTGGTGCTAACGCTGATGTGCGCCCAGAAGTTTTGGTGCAATTTGCGCAAATGGGCAAGGCTTTTGCCAATGCATCGCTTGGAATTGAAAACCCAACCATAGGACTTCTCTGCAATGGTTCTGAAGAGACCAAGGGCTCTGAGCTTGCTCTTTCATATCATGCGGCTCTTGCAGAAGCAGCTATCAATTTTGGTGGAAATGCTGAGGGAACTGATATTTTAGGAAGCCGCTTTGATGTTATTGTGACAGACGGCTTTACAGGAAATGTAGCCTTAAAATCCATTGAGAGTACAGGCAAGTTTATTATGTCTAGCCTCAAAGACGCAATTAATTCCTCCAAGAAGGCTGCGTTTGGTGCACTTCTTTTGAAGGATGCTCTGAAGGCTACAGCAGCGGAACTTTCAGGAGATTCTGTTGGCGGCGCCTTCTTGCTAGGTGTTTCTGCACCTGTACTTAAAGGACATGGTGCTACTAGCTCTTCTGCTGTGTGCGCAGGAACACTTTCTGCAGCAAATGCAGTACGTGCCAACCTTATCGAGAAAATTTCCTCGTCAATTCAGCTGTAGTAAAAGCGTCTGTACATAAAAATTTTTATAAGTTATGGTGGAGCCCATGGACAATTCTGTGGGCTTTACTTTTTTAAGATTGTTTGTTTCAGCTTTAGTAATGTCATCATACAGACGCCCATCACGGGGTAAAATTAAGAGCGTCATTGTTGTGTGCAAGGAGGATGTATGGATCGCACAGAAACACTTGAAAAGGTAATTGACGTTGTTAGAGAGACACTGGACCTTGACGATTCCGTTGAGCTCACAGAGGGTACCTCATTTAAAGATCTTGGTGCAGACTCATTTGATCTTTTGCAGCTTGTCACAGACCTTGAGCAAGAGTTTGATATGACCTTTGATGCAGAAAACATCGATGAGATTGCTACCGTTGGTGACGCAGTAGACGCTATTCTTGCTGCTTAAGTAGGTTTTATACGTGAAATTGCACGAACGAGTAGCTGCTGCAGAAGCTATTTGCGGTCACACATTTACCAATAAAGAACTTATCGAGGCTGCCCTCACACACCCTTCGGCGGTGGAGGGCAAGCCTGTTTCTGCTTCGTATGAGCGCCTGGAGTTTCTGGGTGACTCAATTCTTGGTGCCATTATTGCAACGGAGCTGTTTGAGCGTTATCCAGATATGGATGAAGGCCAGCTTACTAGGTTGAAAATCTCTCTCGTATCCGGCCATACACTTTCCATTGTTTCTGATGCTCTAGGAATTTCTCCCTTAATTGTTATGGGAATTTCCGAGAAGGGCACGGGAAAGCGTGGCATGAAGTCTGCTCTGGAGAACGTCTACGAGTCCATTGTTGGCGCGCTCTACCTTGATGCGGGTTTTGATCCAACGCACGATTTTGTTATTCGTACGCTTGGACCTCACATTTCTCCAGCGCTGGCAGTTCGTTCGGTAAGCCCTAAATCTCGTTTGCAAGAAGCGGTACAGGCTAAAGGCAAGGCTACCCCTGAATATAAGCTTATTGGCGAGAGTGGACCTGCTCACACACCAACGTTTACCGCTGTGGTATTTGTCGACGGCCTTAAGGTGGGTCGTGGACAGGGACCATCAAAGAAAGCCGCAGAGTCAGAAGCCGCTCAAGACGCACTGGTACGTCTTGGTGTGGATGACGCTCCGCTTGATGCTGATGCAGAAATGCACCTAAGGTAGAAAGGTACCCTGTACCCGTGTATCTAAAATCGCTGACACTTAAGGGTTTTAAGTCATTCGCTGATAAAACTCAGATGGTTTTTGACCCCGGCCTTACCGTTGTCGTTGGTCCTAACGGCTCGGGTAAGTCCAATGTCTCTGACGCAATTCTCTGGGTATTGGGCGAGCAGAGCGCAAAGATGCTCCGTGGCCAAGCCATGGAAGACGTTATCTTTTCTGGCTCATCAGCAAGGGGAGCGGTGGGCGTTGCTGAGGTAACGCTGGTTCTGGATAACTCCGACCACACCATTCCTATTGATTTCTCTGAAATTGGCATCACCAGGCGCATGTATCGCTCTGGAGAGTCTGAGTACCTGATTAACGGTGCTCCTTCAAGACTCATGGATATCCAGGACATTTTGCATGACTCTGGCCTGGGCAAAGACACCCACTCCATTATTTCTCAGGGCAAGCTCGATTCCATCTTGTCTAGCCGTCCTGAGCAGCGTCGTGAGCTTATTGAAGAGGCAGCAGATATCTCTAAGCATCGCCGCCGTAAAGAGCGTGCGGAGCGCAAGATTTCTTCCATGGATGAGAATCTCACGCGAGCCAAAGTGGTTTCTCGCGAGATTACTCGCCAGCTTAAACCGCTTGAGAGGCAGGTAGACAAGGCTTCTCGCGCTAAAGATCTGTCCGCTCAGCTCAAAGATTTGACGGTTCAGCTTGCGGTTGATGACCTTCGTCAGCTGCAGTTTACGCATGGCAAGTTGGAGGCACGCGCTAAAGAGGCAGAGGCTGCTATTGAGCTTGCTCAATATCGTGCGGGCGAGAAAAACCGTGAGCTTGAAAAACTTCAGTCGCTTCTTGAGCAAAAGGGTCTCTTTGTTGGAGACTTAGGTGAGCAGCGCCGTCGCATGCAAGAGATTCTTGGTCGTATGGGATCTGACATGCGTCTTTTGGAGGAGAAGGGCAAGAACATGGTTTCTCGCCTTTCTGACACGCGTATGCAGCTTTCTGTGATGGATAAACAGAAGGCAGACGCCGCAAAAGAGAACGAAGAGCTTTCTGGTCAGCTGGCAACAATTCGTGCAAAGGTTGCGGATCTGACGGAGAGCGTGAACGCGCTCCAAGAGGCGGCTAACCAGGCAATTGCCGAGCGTCGTGCTCTTGATGTAAAGATTTCTGATTGCACTGCGTCTGAGCGAAGTGCGCGTAATACCGCTGATAAAGAAACGCTTGCGTATGTAAAGCTTGAAGAGCAGATTGCTCATGCGCAGGTAGAAGACAAGATGTTTGAGTCAAGGTTGTCTCAGATTACCGAGGCGCTTGAGATTGCTCAAGCTGCCCTGGAAGATAGTGGTGCTAAAGAAGCAGAGCTTACTGCAGCTCTTGAGACGGCTCGTCAGGAGTCCGAGGCGTTTGTCGCTGAGATTTCTGAGCGCGCTTCTGCACTTGAGGCGGCTCGCGAGGCAGAACGCACTGCTCGCCAGGAGCTTTCAAGCAGTGAAGCTACACTTGAGGCGCTTTGTGCTCTTGATGTTGAGGTGCAAAAGGGAAGTCCTCTGGCAGAAAAGCTTGTCTCTGACACGGCAACCACTTCTCTTGTTTCAGGCAGGCTTGCCGATTACCTTGAGGTTCAGCCAGAGTTTGAAGCTCTTGTTGAGCAGCTTTTGGGAGAAGATCTTTCCGCACTTGTTGTAGATAAGCAGCAAAACGTTCATGCGCTCTTTGAGCGCGTTCAGGC
>ERZ772786.153-NODE-153-length-28031-cov-4.285673_pt1 | contig 28031 bp, 18 predicted proteins | sample MGYA00511473_ERZ772786 | MGnify/ENA primary metagenome ERZ772786 (study PRJEB29015, sample SAMEA2738025) | human oral metagenome | biome: human oral; feature: human-associated habitat; material: saliva | place: China | collected 2252 ...
AACGCTTGCCCCCTACGTATTACCGCGGCTGCTGGCACGTAGTTAGCCGGGGCTTGCTCCTAAGGTACCGTCATTTGTTTCTTCCCTTAGAACAGAAGTTTACAACCCGAAGGCCTTCATCCTTCACGCGGCGTTGCTGCATCAGGCTTGCGCCCATTGTGCAATATTCCCCACTGCTGCCTCCCGTAGGAGTTTGGACCGTGTCTCAGTTCCAATGTGGCCGATCACCCTCTCAGGTCGGCTACTGATCGTCACCTTGGTGAGCCGTTACCTCACCAACTAGTTAATCAGACGCAGGCCCATCCCTGACCGATAAATCTTTGACCGATGAAGCATGTGCTTCTACGGTGTCATGAGGTTTTAATCATCGTTTCCAATGGCTATCCCTCTGTCAGGGGCAGGTTGCCTACGCGTTACTCACCCGTCCGCCGCTGTCCGTTAGCATAATCCCCCGAAGGTTCATGCGCTAACATCTCGCTCGACTTGCATGTATTAGGCACGCCGCCAGCGTTCATCCTGAGCCAGGATCAAACTCTTAATAAATGTTATCTGAAGAATCTCTCGATTCATCCAAATCCTGTTAATGGATGACGCTTATCGCGTCTCGACTCGTTATTTCCGAATCATTGTTGTTTGTGTTTGAATTGTACAGGGACATACGACATATTGTACATCGTTTGTCTCTTATACGATCTTGAGATCTGATCTCCGGTTTTCACCGTGTCGATCTCTTGACCAGTTTCTACACTATGAAGTTGTCATGGTTCTGCTGACTGCGTTTGAGCGATTTTCGTTGCCCGCTCTCTCGCGACAGCTTAATCATTATAGCGCACCATTTTTGACTCGTCAAGCACTTTTTTCATCTTTTTTAAGATTTCTTGCTTGCCACGCCCTGGCTCGCTCACTCGTCACCTGATTAAAATAACGAGTGTTGTTATTATAGGAAATATAACACTATTGGTCAATAGCTTTTTCCACATTAAATTACTACTTCTTTTACTATTATTTTTTTATATCTTTATATCTATATATATGTATAATTTATTCCAATTTCACCTATATATATGCTGTTGGTCTTTACCGCTTTTCTTTATACTGTATATTTTATTCTATATATACTGCCCTCATTTATATTTTTACCTATATGTATGTATTTTCCTCTTTTCTTCGTTATTTTTCGGACCAAAAAGTAAAAAGGTGAGGAATCTCTCCACACCTTTGTTTTTCTATTATTTCCAGTATGTACGGCTCTCTAGTTCTCTTTATAGTTTCATCAATCTTTGCCTACCAATTTCCTTCAGTTGCATTAGCGCTTCTTGGCACTTAGCACTTAGCACTTAGCACTTAGCACTATAAATTTTACTTCTTATTTCTTCTTGCTCCAGCTATACTCTCGCGTCTTGACCTTTCTTTCGAGATTTCCTCTTCAAGCTGTTTAATTTTGTTGCGCTGCTCTCTTGATCGGCGTGTAGCTTCGATAGCTATTCTTGTATTCCTCTTTTCTTCTCTTTTTGCTCTTTCAAGCTTTTCTTCATTTTTACTTAAGAACTCTGGCTTGTTATAGTCTAAACTCATACCGATTCTAAATCTATCTATTCCAATAAGAATGGCTGCAATTCCAATAAGCAGCATAACATGTAAGTTTAACACGCTCTTGTTGAAGAACATGTACGCACCGAGTAACGTCATGGCTGTGCCGAGAACGAAAGTCCTTTTCTCACTTAAAGAATTTGTCTTTATATCGATATTTATACTAAAATCTGCTGCCAGTCCGCTGGTCATGAGCATCATAGCAAAGATTGCTGTTACAGCTACGTCCTCACTCACCTGTCCAGACAAGAACATTACCCCTAAAAATGCAGAGATTACTGCCTGAACAACGTACGTCTTAGTTATCATGTTCTCTTCATATCCAACATTTCTGAACACGACGAGTTCTAATATTCCCATGATAAGCAGGGCGATACCTACAACAAATGCAACCGAAGTAAAGGCTGCCGTTGAATTGGCAACGCAGAACGTACCTACTATTACCATTATTGCACTAGAAATCATAGCTAATAATCTCATCTAGCACCTCCTAATCGTTTCTTAACTTATTAAGTTTATCACACTCGGTATTTTGCCGCAATGAACCTTTGCATTCATGCATAACTTGGTTTCGAGCCAGCTCTTTTTAAGACTGTTTTTTATTACAAAATATTTGTCACAAAATTGTTTTAATTGCACCACGTTGCTATTTGTAGTATAAATAACGGTACGAAATATTTTATTTAATTGAGGGGGTTCTATATGAAATCCATTTTTAAAGCTTGGAACAAACTAAGCTTAATTGTGCAAATTATCATCGGTCTTGTTATCGGCATTTCGCTTGCCGTTATAGCACCGAAGCAACTCGCATTTTTAACGCTATTCGGCGATCTATTCGTTGGTGCACTCAAAGCGATTGCTCCTCTGATGGTTTTTATCCTTGTAATGGCTGCTATCGCCCAGCATAAATCCGGAACGAAAACTAATATGTCTACAGTTATTGTCCTATATATTGTTGGTACACTTTCCGCAGGACTCTGTGCTGTCGTTGCCAGCTTCTTATTCCCACAGACTCTTATTCTTGCGAAGTCTGCTGAAAAGGTTGCTGCACCTGACAATATCATATCAGTCCTTAAGACCGTCCTTCTAAATGCCATTGACAACCCGATCAACGCAATTGTTAACACAAACTTCCTCGGCGTTCTCGCATGGGCGATCATAATAGGTGTCGCTCTAAGGTCGGCATCTGACTCCACTAAGGGTCTTTTATCAGATCTATCTGATGCGATTACTAAGTGTGTTCGTTGGATCATCCAGTTTGCGCCTATCGGTGTAATGGGGCTAGTATTTAACTCCATTTCTACTAGTGGTATAGGAGCACTTGCAAAATACGCATCACTTATTCTACTCCTCGTTGGAACTATGGTATTTATAGCTCTTGTTATTAATCCGCTTATTGTATTTTTGGCATCGCACCAGAACCCTTATCCACTTGTATTTAAGTGTCTAAGCAACAGCGGTATAACGGCATTCTTTACGCGAAGCTCTGCTGCTAATATTCCAGTTAATTTAGAGCTATGCGAAGACCTCGGTCTAGATGTGAACACATATCCCATTTCAATTCCACTAGGAGCAACCATAAACATGGCTGGTGCAGCTGTTACCATCGCAGTCATGTCATTAGCAGCTTGTAATACTATGGGTGTAAAGGTTGATATCCCTTCTGCGATCTTGCTGGTATTCTTGACTGCAATTAGTGCAGCTGGCGCTTCCGGAGTTGCAGGAGGCTCACTGCTGCTAATTCCACTAGCATGCTCACTATTTGGACTACCTGCAGACATTTCAATGCAGGTTGTTGGTGTTGGATTTATCTGCGGAGTAATTCAGGACTCTTGCGAAACTGCACTGAACTCATCTACAGATGTTCTGCTAACGGCAACAGCTGAACTTCATGAGTACAGAAAAAGAGGCGAAAAGAAGATCCTCAACATTAAGTAATTTTGATTGATTTAAGCCTATATCTATCGAAATCTTGAAGTACGGATGATTATTTTCACTTACTTATTCAGCATCCAACAGGGTGTTTTCCATATTAAGTGAGATATTTATTTTGATATTCTCGATGAATTATAACTATATATAGTTAATATAGACAAAAGCTTTGTGCAGCTACAGCCAGAAACAAAAAGCTTGGGGTGATGCCCCAAGCTTTTTCATTTATGTGCCGCAAGGCACTTCTGTTCTATTTGTTTTTTCTTAATCGGTTTTGCTATATTGCCTATACATCAGATATTCTACTTAAGCATCAGCACCGCCATCTGGCCACCTCGTTTGAGTCCATCTCTTCTGTGAGAGAAATACTTTTCTCTCTCAGCAAACGTGCATCTACCGTCAATCTCTATCTGTGATTCAGGGATGCCAGAACTCATAAGAACAGCCTTGTTGACTATCGGCAGCGAGACATAGAACTTGCCTCGATCTGGATTGTACGTATACGCGCCAGGAATATCCTTTACGCTCATATCCGAAATCGCCGATATTACATCTTCACCGCACTCGAAGTGTTTTATGGAAATGCACGGACCAATTGCAGCGTATAAATCGGCAGGGTTTGAATCGAACTCTTCCTTCATCTTTTCCACTGTACGCCTTGCAATTTCGAGAGTTGTTCCTCTCCAGCCCGCATGACTAAGTCCTATAGCCTCGTTAACGGGATCATAGATATAGATTGGCGCACAGTCTGCATGCGACGTAATTAGTGCAACGCCCTTAGAATTTGTCACCATCCCATCTACACCTGCCCGCCTTGGCTTATACAGTCCTTCACCGCAGTTCTCTTCATCTACGCGGATTACCTCGCTACTATGAGTCTGGTGAAGCATGACAAGCTGACGCGTGTCAATCCCAAGTGAGCCGCACCATAACTTGTAATTTTCGAGGATATTTGCAAGGGCATCATCTGTCGTTAGACTCAGATTCATCGAGTCGTAACACCCCGTGCTCACCCCGCCATTTCGAGTGCTATAGTCACATACTAACTTGTCCTTAAATTGTTCGAACATCTAATAGAAACCTTACTTTGATGCTGCAGCTGCGAATACGATTGAATAGAACTTCTCGTCAGAACCGGAGCCACGTGAAGTGAGTACGATTGGAGCCTTTGCACCAACGACAAGACCTGTCATTCTACCACCGCCCTGGATTACCCAAGACTTTCCGATGAAGTTTCCTGCAGCCATATCTGGAACGAGTAGAACGTCCGCATCACCTGCTACTGGGCTCTCGAACCCCTTGAAATCAGCTATTTCCTTGCTTAGTGCGATATCGTAAGAGATTGGCCCTTCTATTACGCAGTCCTTTATTTCGCCCTTCTCGTTCATTTCCTTAAGAGCTGCTGCGTCTACTGACTCAGGTGCTTTCTCGTTAAGCTTTTCAGCTGCACAAAGTGCTGCAACCTTAGGATTCTCATATCCCATGTTGTTAAGAGCTCCAACTGCATTCTCAACAATCTGAGCCTTCTGTTCTAGTGTTGGGTGAAGGAGCATTCCTCCGTCTGTAAGAACCACTAGCTTGTGGTAGTTAGGAACTTCGAATAGACCTACGTGTGACATTACCTTGCCCATATTGAGGCCAGTTTCTTTATTTACAACCTGTTTGAGAAGATCAGATGTCTGCATCTTGCCCTTCATGAGGAAGTCGCCCTTTCCTTCGTTGATAAGCCTTACAGCAATCTTAGCGATTTCAACGTCGTCATCTGCATTGTAGATTGTTGCATCTTCTAGAGCTAGACCATGTTCTTTAATAATCTCTCTAATCATATCCTCTTTACCAACGAGAACTGCCTCAACGATGCCTTCCTTAACTGCCTCATTTACAGCCTCAAGAGAGTGCTCGTCGTGAGCGCAAGCTAGGACAATTCTCTTCTTGACAGGATTACTTCTAACCATTTCTGCCATTTCTGCAAAATTCTTTAACATACATTACCTCCTTAAATAACATAACAATTACTTTGTATGTCTGCCGTGGACTTGTTATTTCCTTAAGCTCCTATATTATAGCATAAAGACGGCTCATTACATTAGTTATATGTCTATTAACGTTATAATCCATGTGGTTTTTAACACCCTTATAAAAAAGGAGAAGGTCACCCCTCTCCTTAATCATCTTATTAAACATCCATCAGCACGACTAATGGGAATTAGTCCTGATAGCTACGGATTCTTTATAGATCGTATCCTGCCTTGAACGCCTTCTTGTTGAGCTCAATGAACTTAGGCTTTACGTTCTTCTCGATCTGAGCATCCCAATCTACATCGTCTAGAGAACCTATAGCCTTAACTAGTGCTCCTAGGAGTACCACGTTCATAGCCTTAGCATTTCCAAGATCTGTAGCGATTTCTCCAGCCTTAACAGCAGTTACCTGGCACTTTGTCTTTAGATCCTCGATGATATCATCTGGATACTCTGCCTTGCCTAGGTTTACTGGAGCAGGGTTGATTTTGAAGTCGTTAACTACCATCTTACCGCCAACCTTGAGATACTCAAGCCATCTTAGGGCTTCCATTCTCTCAAATGCTACGATTACGTCTGCAGAACCCTTTCCTACGATTGGGGAAAGAACTTCTTTACCATATCTTACCTGAGTGCTTACACTTCCGCCACGCTGTGACATTCCGTGAATCTCACTCATCTTAACATCGTAACCAGCTTCCATTAGGCCGCTCGTAAGAATCTTACTTGCAAGGATTGTTCCCTGTCCACCTACTCCTACGAGGAGAATATTCTTAACATCACTCATTATCTCTGCACCTCCTCAATAGCATCAAATGGGCATACCTGCTTGCAGACTGTACAGCCTACGCAGCTATTAACATCGATAACAACATCATCCTTTGAAGACATGAGAGCTGGGCAACCTGTTCTTACGCAAGCCTTACAGTTTCTGCACTTGTCCTGAATGATGTGGCACTGAGTCTGGTGAAGTCCCTTGAACTCATCAAGATCCTGCTGGCTGAACTTCTTTAGTACGCATGGCCATCTTGTAATGATAACTGTTGGCTCCTCGCTAGCGATACAAGCGTCGAGAACCTTATCAACTTCGTCAAGGTGTAGAGGATTTACTGTGTAAATATTCTCTTCCTTGATTCCTACTGCCTTAACTAGGGCAGGAATATCAACCTCTGGAGCTGGCTTGCCCATCAGAGTGAATCCTGTTCCAGGGTTCTCCTGGTGACCAGTCATACCAGTAATTCTGTTGTCGAGGATAACGCTGATACTATCACTCTGATTGTATACAGCATCCATCAAGCTTGTGATACCGCTGTGGAAGAATGTGGAGTCTCCGAGCACACCTACAGCTTTAGTCTTTGCTCCTGCAACCTTGTAAGCCTGAGCAGCACCGTGAGCCATTGAGAGGGAAGCGCCCATACAAATAGCTGTATCAAGTGCGCTTAGAGGTGCGTTAGCTCCGAGTGTATAGCAACCGATGTCTCCGTTGATCATGAGACCTTTCTTCTTCTTGATTGCCTGGAAGAATCCTCTGTGAGGACATCCTGCGCAGAGCGTCGGAGGACGTACAACAGACTTAAGTTCTGAATCATAAGACTCTGGTTTAACTCCTGTAAGTGCTTCTCTAACGATATCTGTGTTGAGCTCGTCAAACTTTGGAATCTGCTGATTTCCAATGCACTCAATTCCGTGAATCTCGAGGAACTCCTGTAGATATGGGTCCATCTCTTCGATTACATATACTTTATCTACCTTGCTGCAGAAGTCCTTGATTAGGTCTGTAGGTAGAGGGAATGTCATTCCTAGCTTGAGGTATGAAGCATCCTCGCCAAAGGTTTCCTTAGCATACTGATAAGAAATACCAGATGTAACAACACCGATCTTAGTCGAATGCCACTCAGGCTGGTTAATCTCTGCTTCATTTGCATAAGCTTCCATGTTAGCTAGCTTAGTCTCGAGATTAACTCTCATCTTCTTAGCATTAGCTGGTGCGGAAACATACTTTTCAATCTGCTTCTTGTAAGGAACGTACTCGTGCTCTTCTCTATCGCCGAGTTCTACGATTCCCTTTGAGTGACAGACTCTAGTTGTTACATGGAAAAGAACTGGAGCATCGAATCTCTCGGAAAGACCAAACGCCATCTTCATGTAATCCTTACACTCCTGCGAGTTGGCTGGCTCTAGCATGAGCAGTCTTGCTGCCTTTGCGTAGTTTCTGTTGTCCTGCTCGTTCTGGGAGCTGTGCTGACCTGGATCGTCAGCGGATACGATAACAAATCCACCTGTAACTCCAGTATATGCGATTGTGAAGATAGGGTCTGCTGCAACGTTAACACCTACGTGCTTCATAGCGCAGAACGATCTAACACCTGCAATTGATGCACCGATAGCAGCTTCTGCAGCTACCTTCTCGTTAGGAGCCCACTCTGAGTACACATCATCCTTGTACTGAGGCATGTTCTCGAGGATCTCGGTGCTTGGAGTACCGGGATAAGCCGAAGCAAACTGGCAGCCACCTTCATATGCGCCGCGAGCAATAGCTTCGTTGCCCGACATAATTACTTTCATCTACTTACCTCCTTAAGTTTAACCGCATTAAACTTGTCATAAATATAATTGAATTATACAAATGAATATATTGCTCGTCAAACAATGTCTTTTTGCTATTTTTTTGCTATTTTGTAGCTTTTTGACAAAATTATATGTGGTCATATTACAATTTTTGTTTGTTTAGCCTTTATTTATACGACTATGATTATATTTTTGTAAGAATTTTACATTTTAGCTGAAAATAATTTAGCGAATAATATCCGTTTACAAATTATACAGTTTGATATGCTATGCACTGTTCTCTTTCCATAAAAAAATGTATTCCTCGTGATGAATCCTTCCACCGATCTGGCTCAAATCCGTTAGCTGGCTCTACCCATTTCCCTCGTTCATAATAAAAATCTGGATCTACTGTGGACTGAGCCCAGTCGTAGCTGATAGTCTCATCTATGCTCTTAATTGATAGCACCTTGGCCTTGTCGCATCTGCAGGTTTCCCGCGTAGCCGAGACTCGCCGTGCCTCTCTTGGAACTAGGAGCTGAACTACTCTGAGCTCGGAGCAGCATTTCCATGCTATAAATGCACCTTCCTCCGGAGGCACCATCCTGTACCATTTGGTATTTTCGTCTACAATTATGCCATCGAGATTGGCGTCCTCGAGGACTGCGGCATACAGATTTGCTCCGCTTAGGTCGCTGTCCGAGAGGTCGATATCGCGGAAGATGGCTTCGGTCATATCGGAACCTACGAACCTGCATCCGTGCATCGGGCACTCTCGAAAGAGTGTGCCCGATATGCTGGATCCGCTGAAGTCTGCACCTGTGAGGTTGCAGTTCTCAAAGCTGCAAAGCTTAAACGTGATATTTGTCATGTCAAATCCTTCGAGATCTGTATCACTGATGATGCTTTCTTCCACTATGAGTCTATCGGCTTTATCTCTATCTATTATTAAATTTTTAAACTCATCTGATGTGAATACTTTATTCATTAACCTTCTTCTCCTCAGTTTCTTGTTATATTTCTAGTTCTTACCATGCATTTCTATGCCTTTTTTATCAAAGTTGGCAGATTAACACTCCTCTGCACATGTATCATGACAATTGCCCACTTATATATCACACATACATTAAAACATTTAAAAATGTAGGAGAAAATTGATATTACAGAAATCATGAAGCTACCCTCTAACTGAATTATATCACTTATCGCTGTGTTTTAAACTACCGGGAGGGGTGAAGGGGTGTACTATAGAAATGTGCACAATAATACGAAATACAAAATCATAAAACTTATATATTTATTCTCCCTGCTATTGTTGTGTGATTTCACAAAGAAATTTAACATTTTTGGATTTTTCCTTGACTTTGGACCAAAGTTGGTATTAATATAGAACCAGCTTTTGAATAAGACTGACTCGATAGAGGTCGCGGAGCTCAAGAGTACCGGGTAGCTACAGCGTGGGAAGCTGCTGCTAGGGAAAGGGAAATCCGCCGAAGGGAATATCACCCCAATGATATTTTCTGGGTCGGTGCATAATATGCGCCGAACTGTCACATCGTAAAATGTGGAGCGCTATCAATGGTATAAAGCTAATGCGTATTTTTGCATTGCTTACGTACGAACCATGGATACGTTTCAGACGTTATTCATGGCTATTTTATTTATACGGAGGTTTTAAAATGATACGCATTAACAAAAGTAGAATTATGTACGTGTTCGGGCTTACCGCGCTCTTCATAGCGGCTGTGCCGATTGTAGCAATGGCTGCTGACAGTAAGCCAGCAATGTACGCAACGATATGGGCTGTACTACCGCCTATTGTCGCTATCGGACTAGCCCTTATCACAAAAGAAGTATACAGCTCGCTGTTCATCGGAATTCTTGCAGGAGGACTTATATATTCTGGAATGAATTTCCCTAAATTCATGAATCATGTGATGATAGATGGATTCGTTTCATCACTGTCTTCAGCGGGAAATGTAGGGATCCTAGTATTCTTAGTTATACTCGGTATGCTCGTAGCTATGATGAATCTATCAGGCGGTTCCGCTGCTTTCGGAAATTGGGCAGCTCAGAGGATAAAAACTCGCCGTGGCGCACAGTACTCGACCGTTACTCTAGGAATTCTCATTTTCGTAGACGACTACTTCAACTGTCTAACTGTTGGTAGTGTTATGAAGCCACTTACTGACAAATACAACATATCGAGAGCTAAGCTCGCATATTTAATAGATGCAACTGCAGCGCCAGTCTGCATTTTAGCTCCTATTTCATCTTGGGCTGCAGCTGTAAGCGGTTTTGTAGAGGGAAAAAACGGTCTAAGCATATTTATTCAGGCTATCCCTTACAACTTCTACGCACTTCTCACCATCGCCATGATGTTCATGATTATAACTATGAACTTCGACTATGGAAAAATGGCAGCTTATGAGAAAAATGCCGTAGAAAACGGCGACCTATTTACAGTGCAAGATACTGCAGCATTGAAGAATGACAGTGCTGCCGAGACAGTACATCAAGGAATAGTAATGGATTTGATGTTTCCAGTAATAATTCTCATCATCTCTTGCATCACTGGCATGCTATATACTGGAGGATTTTGGAGCGGAAAATCATTTGTAACTGCATTTGCAGGTTGCGATGCATCCACTTCGCTAGTGTTCGGAAGTGTTGTTTCACTTGTTATTACAGTTGTCTACTACATGATTAGAAGAGTCGTTCCTTTCTCGGAGCTTATGGAATGTGTTCCAGAGGGATTCAAATCAATGGTTTCACCAATTCTCGTTCTGACAATGGCATGGACTCTAAAAACTATGACTGATTCTCTAGGTCTAGCGCAATTCGTTGCCAATATGATGGATAAGATTCCTGGCGGATTAATCATGATAATACCTGCGATGTTCTTCCTCGTATCTTGCGCTCTAGGTTTTGCGTCTGGCACATCGTGGGGGACTTTCGGAATACTAATTCCTATAGCACTTGCAGTAACTGCGAATAGACCTGATATGATGATTGTCCTCATCTCTTCCTGCATGGCTGGTGGAGTTTGCGGCGACCACTGCTCGCCAATCTCAGATACGACAATCATGTCATCTGCAGGTGCAGCTGTTAGACACCTCAGCCACGTTGAGACTCAGCTACCTTATGCTATGACTGTTCTCGCTGTATCGGCTATATGTTATGTAATTGCTGGCATCATGGAATCGCCATGGGTTGCGCTCGCGGTAGGTCTCGTACTTCTATACATGGTTCTGCGCTTCTTCAAGAGAAGAGCGGGTTCGTATGTAGTTGACGAAGCTCAGGCTATTGAGACTGCAACTGCCCAGGGTTAAGAAGTACACTATCTATGAATCCTTGAAAAAAATATATTTTATCCTTGCTGAAAAGACTAAAAAGGGAGCTATCACTACTGTGGTGATAGCTCCCTTTCTGCATTTATCAATCAGAGATGCATAAATGGGATTATATGCATTGTAGACGCTATGATAAACAGACCTAGTAAGATGAACATGCTCCCGAGAAGGCAGAAGTCCTTCTTTCCATTACTATTTATACCTTGCGGGTTTAACTCCTCTATATAAAATCTAGCAGATGAACTTTTATCGTAAATTATAGTGACGGGAACCTCACCTCCCCGCTCACATTTTCTTAAAAATGAAGCTCTGCTGTCTAAACCAAAGAACGTTTTGTTGTATCTGAGATTTCTGCCTTTTTCGCTTTTGAATGAAACCTCACAGTCACACTCGAAGCTATATCTAGTGCTTCTGATCTCGAGCACCTTTAGAGAGCCTTCTGTTTCAAGTGCATTTGTGCCATCTACCACTAGATCATTAATGTCCTTTTCCTTGCCTGAACAAAGTCGCCCTGTATATATAAACATATAGCCGATTAATATCATTATAAGAGCTATAAAATACATCATCTAATCCACACCATTAGTATCCTAGTTGTTCTGCACTAGCGCAAGCAATGTTTTATAAGCCACAGGTCCTGCAACCTTATAGCCGGTGCCACCGTTTTTAACCCATGCCACGAATGCATATGGATGATCTGCATCATCTATAAATCCAACGAACCACGCATCAGGTGTTCCGCTCCCAGTCTCTGCTGTTCCAGACTTTGCATAGATGTCTAGTCCTCGGAAGTTGCTCTCCCCATATGTAACCTTAACGTCATTTTTCATCATGCTCTTCATCTTACCTGCGGTGCCACTGCTCAGGTAATTACCTAATGAATCACCGCCAGTAACCTTTTTAAGGAAATTAGATGAGCCTATTATATAAGGATTTATAGCTTTGCCACCATTTGCAATAGCGCCCATATAGACCATCATCGAGGCAGGATTCACGAGATCCTCAGCCTGCCCGATGCCCGCCCAACTAAGTTTAATCGGGTCATCCTTTGGAAAAACGAATGTGCCCTTTGCTGTCTTAATTCCGTTTATATCGAGCGAGTTGGTCAGCCCGACCTTCTTGACATAATCCTTCATGGCACTTGCGCCAACCTTACGAGTGATCTCGCCAAATGCGCCGTTACAAGACTTGGCGAGTGCCATCTCGAAGTCGACATGCCCATGTCGCTCTGTGCACTTTATCGGCGACCCATTTACATACGTAACACCAGTGCAGTTAAAGCTGAAATCATCTATATCATCGACATTATCAATCGCCGCAGCGGCTGTTACCGTCTTAAATGTTGAGCCTGGAGTGAGCCTTCCAGAGAGGAAGGTATTGAAATATTCAGATGAGTTTGAATTTGTTGGAAGTGTCCCCTTAGGATCAACCGATGGCGTACATACCATCGCCATTATCTCTCCAGTTTTATAGTTGTATACTCCGACCATCCCTTGGCGGTTACCGAGCGCCTTATATGCAGCTAAATTAGCCTTGGAATCTATGGTCAGGTTAATTTTGCTTCCATCTTTAGTAGTATCATAAGTACCATTGAGTAAATCATATCCGATGAGCTGCGGTCTAAACACGTTGATTGCGCCCGTCGCAATATTGCCCTTTGGATCCCCAACCGCATGAACAGTTGCTTTTCTAAGTGAAGCATCAGAAGGATACACGAGTCCCTCCTTGGTGCAGTTAAGAAGCATCACACCGTTTCGGTCGTAAATAGTACCACGATTGACTTCACCATTAGTATATATCTGCCTATTTCCATAGAAGCTCGCCCAATCTTGCCCCTTGGTTACGAATCGCCACGTAAAAATCAATATCCCTATGAACAGCGCCGCGGCGAGTAGCAGACAGATGTTCGCTCTACGCTCTAGTTTCCGCATATGCTACCTCCTTTTGTCTTCGCACCCATCACGGTCTCCTCTTAATAGCAAGGCTTGCATCCTTACGCATATCCGCAGCCTTAAAGTATGCCAGCATTGCCCATGAACACATTGCACTCGTACCACCCGTAGATACAAATGGGAAAGTAACTCCAGTTAGAGGAAACAGGTCTACCGCTCCAAATATATTTAGCATGGTCTGAAAAATCATCATTGTCGCAGCGCCGCACGCTGCTATCGTGTAAAACGCTGACCTTCCTGCTACAATTGAATTTACCGCAAACAGCGAGAGGGTAATGATACATAGGACAAGCAGAATTGATATTATAAGTCCCCATTCTTCAGTTACAAACCCAAACACAAGGTCTGTGTTAGAGGCTGCGACAGTCTTTAGAGACCCATTTCCAGCGCCAAGACCTAGAAGACCTCCACCAGATGCATAAGACATGGTTCTAGTCTGCTGGTATCCCATGCCATTGATAAAATCTGGCTCCCACACGTGTCCCCAGGCATTGAATCTGCTTAGTATATACGGTTTAAACCTGAGCACAAGTATGCCCATAATTCCGGCTGCACCTATCGTGAGTATAAGCCTCGAAAAATCACCACTTCGTAGGAACGAAATTACCAGATATGTTACGAAGAAGATAAGCGCACCTCCGAAGTCTCCCATCTTGGCAAGGCAAGCCAGGCAGAACAAGGAGAATAGCATGAAACCATAGAGATTTTTCTTGTTGAAGAGATTCTCCATGGTTGCTGCCCCAATGCATATGAATGCAAGCTTGACAATTTCAGAAGGCTGAATTGAGATGCCACCGACAGTAACCCAGTTAGCAGCTCCGAATTTAGTCGTTCCGAATATTACATTGAACAGAAGTAGCCCTATAGCGAGCACAGCGAGCACTGGCTTAATCTTCTCCGTCCTCCTCAGATCTCGCATATATATGCACATGAATATGAAGATGAAGATCCCGACAAGCGTTGCGATATACTGCTTCATTGTAAGCGCAGGGTTGGCAGAGGTCGTGACCGCTAGTCCTATAGTCGACATGAAGAAAGCTATCATCTCCATCTCAAACCCCTTGCTGCCCATGGCTCTAAAAAGAATCACATAAATCCACATAGTAGCAGAAAGTAGCGGAATTGAAAGAAGCGCCCCTGGAGTGAGTTTCGTTCCCATGCCAATTATCAGCTGTATCATCGTCAAAAACTGAAATGCGGTGATTGCAACCATAAGAGGCCATGGCGAGACAGGTTTCTTATCCATCGAGCGCATAGCATCATTATTCTTTTCCTCTTCAACACTTATCGCAGCGAGCGTGCACTTTGCACCGCCCATCGTGATTTCGTCACCAGGATTAATTATGTATTTCTTACGCGGAATTAGCTGGATACCATTGATAATGGTCCCATTCTTGGAATTCAGGTCCTTAAACATCCATTTTCCGTCTTTACGGAGAATCAAAAGCGCCTGCGTATTGGAAATTGTATCGAGTTCAATACGCAGGTCAACAGATGACGATCTGCCGATAATGTTCTCCCAATGCGTGATTGGAAGTGTAACACCATCCTCAACAGACAGATAACCCCAGACCTCTGGCGTCACTCTAGTTGAGAGCAGTGACATGATGGACCTCATAAGAATGTAAACTGCCAAAATTACGAAGATCCACCTTGATGCCGTCGTTATGTATTTTGCGAAAATAGGATTATTCTCGACAAAAGTAAGTACGGATGTAAATAAACTATCTATGGTCACCACCCCATTTACAGTAATCTCTATTTCTTCCAGGAGCTCTTGAGGCTTACAATGCTGTTAAACACCTTCTCGTCATCTGTCGTTAACTCGCTATCCGCAATATAATATCCTTTGCGGAAGAATTGGAATCTCTCGCCAGCCTTGACATCGGAAACTGATGGCTCAGCATAACCCCAGGTCTCATGTAGCGAATCTGGATTGAGCTCTAGATTGCCATCTTCATTTTCAATCATAAGTGTCTGATACTCTCGTATCTTAATCTTCACTGCCGTAGAAGCTTCTACGAAGTGAATTGTCCCCTTCACCTTGCGATTTCCACCTTCGGTTCCACTCTTAGTCTCTGGATCGTAAGTGCATAGAAGTTCCTTGATGGAGCCATCTTCGTTCTTAACAACCTCGTTACACGTGATAAAATAACCACCCTTAAGTCTAACCTCGTTGCCAGGGAACAGCCTGAAATACTTCTTGACAGGCACTTCCATGAAATCATCTCCGTCTATCCATAGTTCGCGGCCAAACGGAATTTCTCTCTCTCCAAGCTCTGGAACATTTCTGTTATTCTCAACCTCGCAAGTCTCAATCTGACCTTCCGGATAGTTTGTAATCACTACTTTAATAGGATTCATTACAACGTTGCGAGCAGCAACCTTGAACTGAAGGTCATCACGCACACTAGTCTCGAGCTGTGCAAAGTCTACTGTCGAGTTGGACTTAGCTACACCGATATCATCGCAGAAGCTTCTGATTGCCTCAGGTGTATATCCACGTCTTCTAATACCTGCGATTGTTGGCATACGTGGGTCATCCCATCCTGAAACAGTACCTTCATCAACGAGCTTCTTGAGATATCTCTTACTCATAAGCATATTGGTGATGTTGAGCCTTGCGAACTCAATCTGCCTTGGTTGTGGGTTCCAAAAGCCAACTTCATTAAGTACCCAATCGTATAGTGGTCTGTGATCCTCGAACTCGAGCGTACAGATGGAATGTGAAATCCCTTCAATCGCGTCTTCAATCGGATGGGCGAAATCATACATAGGATATATACACCATTTATCACCGGTGTTGTGATGAGTGGCATGTGCGACTCTATAAATAATAGGATCCCTCATATTGATATTAGGTGAACTCATGTCAATCTTGGCACGAAGCACCGCCTGTCCATCACCATACTTTCCAGCCTTCATGTCTTCAAAGAGAGCTAGGTTCTCCTGAGCTGTTCTATTTCTATATGGACTTTCCTTGCCAGGCTCAGTAAGCGTCCCTCTGTACTCCTTCATCTGCTCAGCTGTGAGCTCGCAGACATAAGCCTTGCCCTTCTTGATCAGCTCAATCGCTGCATCATACATAGTGTCGAAGTAATCAGAAGCCCACCTCTTCTCATCCCACTCGAATCCGAGCCAACGCACATCCTCTTCGATTGAATTTACGTATTCCATATCCTCTTTTACAGGATTGGTATCGTCGTATCTGAGGTTGCATTTTCCGCCGTATTTCTTAGCAGTTCCGAAGTTAAGGCAAATGGATTTTGCGTGTCCAATATGCAGGTAGCCATTAGGTTCCGGTGGAAATCTCGTATACACCTCTTGGTACTTACCCTCCGCCAAATCCTCATCTATCATGTTGTGAATGAAATTGCTTCTCATCGTAGTTTCTGGTGAATGCTCTTTATCGGTAGCCATCATTGCCCTCCTCGGCTTAGTTTAGTGCATGTTCGCCAAGTCACGAACGCTAACCTTCACGCGGTTACCCGATGCGTCCACAACTTGGCGAATGCGTTAATTTTATTAAAATTATATCATAATCATGCAGTTTTCAAAAGGTGAGGAGCCCATAAGCCCTAAAAACACTATGTAGATTGTGTGTCTATATATCCACCCTTGCCAATATCGCCGCCGGCGTCTTACGCATCGTCTGGAAGACTGGCATCAATCCAACTATTAGGTTAAACAGCAGGAGAACAAGAAATGACAGTACAGCTACCCAAGGAGCAATATAGAACTTCGCTCCAAGCAGCGCTGTGGTGTGGCTTAGCACGTAATAAGCGCCCGCTATACCAGGAATAGCTGTAATCGCCGTGATTACTGCAATCTCTCCTACGAACATCTTATATATGTCGCGTTTCTTGAGTCCAATGGCTCTCATTGTGCCAACCTCCTTAATCCTAGAGAGGAATGACGATCTAAGCATCAAGAATAGCTCTATTAGTGCAACTAAGATGATAATCCCCGCTGCAGTGAATGTGCTTCTGACGTTCTGAGCTTCTGAAAGTTTATACTTCTCCTTATCACGGTCGTAATTGATTTGCACAGAATACCCCTGCTCTGTAAGTTTGTCAGCAAGTGCTCCCGGTTCATCTGAGTACACTGATACCACCCTCTGCTTTGATATATAACCTAGCAAAATTGTGTGATTAGTCGTGTAGTACGCATCGTCATCCTGTGAATCTGTCGTGTAGTATCCGACTACCTTGAGCTTATGATTATTTACATTTGCAGCGATCTCTTTGTTAAGCGGCATGTCTTCTTCATGAGTATCTCGCACTACGACCTCGTAATCATTCGCTGGTGCCTTGCCCTTCTTGATCTTGATTGACGAAGGTGCATAAGCATAATCTGTGATTGGATTACTGCTATCTTGATTGGCTCCTTCATTCGCATCTTCTATTGGCATGCTAGAAGGTGCATCGAGTGTCGAGGTTGACTGGCTATACATGAGCACATCCTGGCAGTAGCTGTCCGCAAAGAAAGCAGATGGTGAATTTAAATTCGAAATCCCTGTTATCGTGAATTCTCCGAGGTTTTTCACTTTGATTTTTCGACCAATTAGGTCGGATGTCTTGATTATACCGACTTCCTGAACAACTCTCGACTTGAACATCTTGTCCACAAGCAGTTTATCGATGACAATGCCTCTATCGTCAGTTGGAAGCTTGCCTTTGTACAGCTCTTCTTCCTTGAGTACACTCATTGGTGTTATCGATGCACCAAACTGCATCTCGTAATTGGAGCTCTGCAGATATTCGGTAAATGGCATCCTCAGCATCACCTGTGTGTTGCCTGTAAATGTAGCTCTCGCCCCCTGGGTGTTCCGAAGTGTTTCGGCGAGAGATGGGTCCTTCTTGGTGTTATTTACAGTGATATAGTTAGCATTAGTGGTGAGAAAGTCTTTTTCTTTGATATCCAGCACTCCAAGCACATTGCTTACAGCTACAAATGTGAATATCGAAGCGAACATGAATCCTATGAGCAGTAGCTTCTTGAGTCTGTTGAACTTCGCAACTGTCTTGAACCCGTTTGTAAACATCTTGATTGGCGAATACAGCGAGGTGTACCTCGCCTTATATCCTTCAGGCAGATACTTGTCGTACTCGAAGCGATTGTTCTCGTATATGCTGGAATCCATCGCCGAGTAATGGTCATCGATTAGTTCGATATTGGAATTCTCGTCCACAACATTATATCTGCCGCCTGTATCTACGTACAGATTACCTGCTCTAAGGACTAGCTTTATACCAGCCTCCGAAAGCCCATCGCTATAAACATCGACCTGAATATCCTGGTTGCCATACTCATCATGCTTAGGCATATCCTTGAGATATATCTTATTCTCTAGCTGATAATCAAGATAGTTATCAGTATCGTTTTCTCTATCGCCGACGACCTTTCCATCCTTCATGTCTATGATTCTCGATGAATAGAACTCCGCTATTTTCTTCTCGTGTGTTACGAGCAGAACTAGTCTATCCTTCGAAATAGTCTTGATGATATTCATGACCTCGATTGTGTTTGCACTATCGAGGTTTCCTGTAGGCTCATCCGCTATGATGATGCGCGGATTCTTGACAATGGCACGCGCGATTGCGACGCGCTGTCTTTGTCCTCCTGAGAGCGCATCGGTCGTCTTGTTTCTAAACTGATAGATTCCTACTGACTTTAGGCAGTAATTAACACGTTCTTTGATTACATGCTTATCTTTGATTCCAATCATTCTAAGCGCAATTGCAACGTTCTCGAATACCGTCATCCTGTCGAGCAGGTTAAAGTTCTGGAAAATGTACCCTATCTTGGCATTACGTATCGAATCTACCTTCGATGCTCTCATCTTGGATATGCACGCATCATCGATAAATATCTTGCCCGAATTAACCTTATCAAGTCCTCCGATAGCATTTAAAAGCGTCGTCTTGCCACATCCAGATGGTCCTAGTAACGCTACAATGCCGGTCTCCGGTAACTCCAGAGAGGTGTCGTTAATTACATGTATTTCATTGGCTTTACGCTTATTGAAAAACTTATTTACATGTTGCAACTTAATCATTTTTAGTCCTCCTCTCTATAAATATTCATCGCTGACTTCTTGAAAATTTTGCGTGAGTATCTGTTTGCGATGAGAAGCGACATAAGCATAAGCGCTACCGTAAGAATAATGTAATCCTTAAATTCGAGATATAATAGCGCATTTTTAAGCGCTTTTATATTTACCAGCCCCTTCGAGGCAAGATAAATGCCCACGAAATCTACCGCAAGTGCAATTGCCATCATCATCAGCAATTCGATGCGCAGAATCGCACTCGTATTCTTCCTCGTACCACCGAGAATTCTTAGTGTCGCATAGTACGAATTTCTCGATCTCATGATTAGTCTTATTATCATATAGGCGATAAAGAACAGCACCACAAATCCTATAGCCGTGAAAACAACCTGAACCAGTTTTACCAGGAACAGCTGTGGTAGAGGATCCTTTGTAATCATCTTCTTCATCGCGAACGTCTTGTATACGCCGAACTTGTCGATTGATGAAGCCAGAGCATTCGCATTGAGGTCATTATCTGCAAATACGCTTATCTGATAGTTCCCTCGATTGTATAAGGTGTCATAATCTTCAGGATTTATATATACTCTCGCATTTTTTGTCTCGTAATCATCCTTCGAAATTCCGAGCAGCTTCTGTGCGCTACTCTTACCCACACTCTTTGTAGTTTTGAGTGCAATATCCGCGGAATAGTATATATTTGAGATTGATATGTTAAGCGGTTTATTCTGCCATTTGTCGTCCTTGTAGTTCTTAGTCTGATCTTCATAGATGTATGCTTCACCCTTTGGTACGTTAGGATTCGATTCTATAAATGACCTGGCATTGGACTTTTTCACCTTTTGACCACTGAAGTCAACTACAGCACTTGATTTTGTACTGAGTGTGTTCATTACTACTTTTCTCGCAAGCGCATCACTGCAGTAGTACTTTACAGTTCCAGTACTTGGGGTAATGCCTGATTTAGATGCATCGTCATAAACTATAACGCCCGTCACTCTGACCTTTCCAACTTGAAGGGTTTCTCCATCCTCGTCTCCCATAAGGTCAAATTCCTTGCCGAGAAGTTCGTCTCTATTGCCCTTAAGCGCATCGTAGGTCATTGTAGACTTATCTGTTACCACGACTATGTCATTTTCCTGCTCGGGCAGCTTTCCGTAGGTGAGTTCCTTTGCCTTTATCTTCTGCCCCGGATATAGAAGTCCTGTCATAAAGATATTTGAATCGAGCGTAATCCTCACATCAACAACTGGATCTTCTTTGATGATGCTTTTGACATGCTTTAGCTTTTCAATCTGTGCATAATCCTCATCCGTAAATGCAGAGTTATCTGACTTCTTTACGATGATTCGATCTGCACTAGTATTTCTAAAATACTGATTAGCAAGGCTATTTATATCTTGCAAATGCAGGGACTCTTTCGTGGATGAATACTGTCCTAGCACCGATGTCGCAACGAATATATAGATTATAAACAATAGAATAAACTTGGTCGGTAGATTGAATGTATTCCTGACACCGAGCCTTAGCTCGTTGCCTAACCCCATTTCATCATGACGAGTCAATTTAGCTGCATTTCTCTTAGCTCTATCTCTGTGCAATTCAGCTTTCTTAAGAACCTCTACTCGTTCTGACTTGCCTTGTTTCCTTGAAGCAGCTGATTCCTTAGCTTCTCTCTCCATATTTCTAGCTGCTCTACCCCTACGCATTGGGGCTGGTGATATCTCATCGCCCTCAACCTCTTCACGTGTGATTCTATTTACAACGTCTGAATATCTAGAATCTTCTGGCACGTCAAAATCGTTAGAATCTGCCGCTTCAAACTCATCTTCCTCGACCCCAGGAATTATTAGTTCTGACCCTAACACTTTACTTTCTTGCTCTTCGTTCTGTCTAATCCCTGGATTATGCTGCATATTAGCACTCTCCTGTTCGACTGAACTCTGCTGTCCGCTATCCTGTAATTCTCCATTATCTGAATGAAACTCTATTATTTGACGTTCTCTGACCTTTTTATCCTCTATTATCTTTCCGTCGTGAACTGTTATCTTGCGGGTGATGAATTTTTCAACTTGTTCGTAGTTATGAGTTACGATAACTACAAGCTTGTCCTTGGAGATCCTGTAAAGCGTTTCAATAACCTTTGCGGCTGAATCCGTATCGAGATTACCTGTAGGCTCATCCGCAACTATGATAGGTGCATCCTTGGCAAGCGCACGCGCAATCGCTACTCTCTGCTTCTGCCCGCCGGAAAGTCTCGACGCTTTAGTCCTTCTGTATTCACTGAGATTTACGAGTTCGATAAGTTCATTTACACGTTCCTTGCAATCGCTGTGCTTCATACCGCACATCAGCATCGACAGCTCTATATTCTGATACACGCTATAGCTGTTCACAAGATTGAAATCCTGGAAAATATTGCCGATAAATGTCTTCCTATACCTCTCATAATCCTCCGTTTTGAAGGCGCTTGTGTCCTGTCCGCCAACGAACATTTCACCTTCTTCGTAAGTGTCTAACCCCGAGATTACGTTAAGCAAAGTGGATTTTCCGCTTCCACTCTCCCCTGTAATAGCAACGAACTCGCCCATGTCAAGGTTGAGATCTATCCTAGATAGTCCTGTGCTGACAGTGTCCTTGTTGGTGTAGTACTTGGACACCTTATGCAGCTCAATCATGTGTGACATATGTTCCTCCTGTGCTCATGGTTTAATAGAGAACACCTATTGTTAATCAGATTGTAATGGGGCAAGTAATTGTTTTCAACAAGATTCATATTCATTAATATATTGCTAATAGATTATTAATAATTGCATGCGATTCTTAAATTTATGCACTGTGTTAATATTATGAGTCATATATTTGACCAACTCCGCTCTTCGCAGTATAATCATATACATCAATCAAATATCCATCTGCAGGTGTAGTTTAATGGTAAAATTCGAGCTTCCCAAGCTTGCGTCGAGGGTTCGATTCCCTTCACCTGCTCCATACAAAAAAGCAGACGGTTCATCCGTCTGTTTTTTTGTATATAACGAAGCGGGAATTGAACCCGAGACGCAAGCCATATAATCGGAGAGGGGGCGAATCTGGGTGTATCCTATCACAGGCGAACACCCAGAAAACCGCTGTCAAGGTGCATAGCCCGCAGCGCGGCGCCGAAGGCGACCTTGATAGCGGGATATTCCCTTCACCTGCTCCATGTAAAAAAAAAGACGGCTGAGCCGTCTTTTTTTACATATAATGAGGTGGGAATTGAACCCGAGACGCAAGCTATACAATCGGAGAGGGCGGCGGTTTCGGGTTCACCGCATGAACCGTTTTTAGACTCTACTTCTTTAAGCACACATAGAGAGTTGGAAGTCCATTATCTCTATCCTCTTTTCCTGTCTGCTTATCAAAAAATCCTATATTGTCAAATCCCTCAAAGTTAACAAGGTCGCCAAGTTCTTTATTCGCCATGAGGTTATGAATTTTGAACATTAACTCCTCTAAACTAAAACATATTCCATCATCAGATTTAAGGTATCCCATTATCTTTACTTGCCACATTCCATCATTTCGCTTTTCTTCTAAGACCTCTTCATCATTAAAAAGAATTTCATTTTCATGAAGCTGCTTAGTGCTCTTTATATACGCCTTATATACAACAAGCAGTTCCCCTGCATCTATAGGAGCATTAACATCTTGTGCATGCCAGTCTTCGCCGAAATTCTCTATCATGGCATCATCAAATTCCACGGCAAAGGCATATCGAGAATATTTATGCTGATCAAATATCCAGTTTACATCGTAGTGACCTGCTAGCTTCTTTGACACTCTGGTTGTATACTGCCATCTTTTTTCGTACTCAGGATCAAAATCATCATATTTATCAACCTTTGATTTTTTATAATTTACGTATTCCTTATAAATCATAGGAAATTCGGTTTTATGTTCCATAAGAAAACCTTCGATACCGCTTGCTTCTATAGGCTCTATGCACCAATCTACAACTTTTTTATCCTTGGTGATATCAACTGCTTTATCAAACATTGCAAGCGCTTTTAGCATATATTTTTCAATGTTTGGGAATCGCCTGTAGGTATAAATATATCCATATCTATAGTACCAAATTGCATCTCTATCTGACTCCGGAATAAGATCCATGATTTCAATGGCTTTCTTAAACTTTCTATCATTGTTGTACGCACGTGCCAGGGCTCCAAGAAGTCTGCTGTTCAGATTCTCTATACCCATTCCATTGAGATATTCAATGACACGTTTTATCTCGAATTCGTCATTGAGTCTATCTATGACGAAAGCCTGTTCATCTTCGCACAAGCTCTTAAACTCATCAATCGTTATTATTGTTATGTATTTGCGAAGTCCTTTTATAAAGTTCTCAAAGTTTTCTGCGAGCAAAGTTTTCTTGTAGTCATTTGCCTGATCTACTAGAACCACCTTAGGCTCTCCATTTTTTCCACATTCGCTATAGTCTAGGAATATCACCTCATTACCATCGCTTGCGGTTAAGGCAATAGGAAGTCCAATGTCCGGATAACCCCACTCATTACATATCATCTTTGCACCGCTATCCCCACAAATAGAATACTCCAGTTTGGAATCCACACCGTAAATAGCAGTGAGATAAACAGGTACAAACTCCTCATCTTCTTCATAGTAGAAAAGAGAGTAGAAAGGTGCGCCTCCATTTTGGATACTTAGCAATTCTATATATGAGTCAGGAAGCTTATATCCAAATTCGTCCTCAACACGTTTTACATCTCGTTCTTTTAGCACGCCACCGTTGAAGTATGTTAACTTATCGCTATTGCTATCGTTATACCAAAACGCATCCCAATCAAAGTTTTCAAACGCCTTCATATGTCATCCTCAGAATTTTATCCATTCAAGTTTGTCTACATTTTAGACAGACAGTTCACCCGTCTGTTTTTTATTTATTATGCACGAATTATTATCTACTTGGACTGAAAATCTCTACGCAGATCACCGTGTACTCTTTTTATCATATCTCCATACGGATTTAAGATGTCGTCGATATCAAATTCATCGTATGGAAGCAGGCAGTAGTAATCACTTACACTAGTAGGCTCTGTCACACCTTTGCGAGTTTCGGCAGACACTTCGCCTTTTCCAACTATGTGCAGAACTTGAAACTCATCATCATAAATCATTTCCTCAATATCATCATCAGCGATGAAGAACGTGTACACCGTAAGTTTCTCCTGATAGATGTAATAAATTCCCTCATCGCTCATCTCATATCTGACATTTAGTAGCCCCTTAAAAGGCGGATTGCTGATTATATTACGCTGTCTTCCTGCCATGAAAATTATCAGCGCCGCAGCCCAAATCGATACATGCAGATACCACTGCGGAACATTCGCATGCTTAATCGTGTAATAAAGCATACCCAGAATTATTGCAGCCCCTAGTATAAGAGTCCCACCTACAGCGCTGTTCTGCTTCCTTCGTGTAGGATGCGCTTCTGCCCATCTATTGCAAAGCATCTTTACCATCGGTAGCTGGCAATAATATATATCTCGTTCGTTGTTTTCCATGTTGACCTTTCTATGTATGTAAGTCGCATGACTTTCACCACGCGTCAGCGATTGTTTTCAAATGTTTTTTGCCTTTTTAGTAATTGAAAATCTTACTTTTCCACCCCAGTCATCGCCATGAGATCTATCCATGCGCCGTATTCTTCTGCAGTGAATAGTCCGAGTGAAGCCCCTGCTTCACAAAGAGTCGAATTATCTGCATGAGCTTTCTTTGCAACCTTAGCAGCATTCTCGTATCCGATATGCAGATTGAGTGCAGCAGCCACCATAAGCGAGCGGTGTGCGTTTTCATCCATCTTGTCACTATTCACCGTGATGCCTCTTACACACTTCTCTTCGAGCGAAATTAGCGAATCAGCTAGTAGATTCGCAGATTCTATAAATGCATCTATAAGCACTGGCATGAACACATTGAGCTCGAAGTTACCCTGCGAAGCTGCCAGTCCAACTACAGTGTCATTTCCCATTACCCGTACAGCCACCATCGTCGCAGATTCAGTCTGAGTAGGGTTTACCTTACCTGGCATGATTGAACTTCCTGGTTCGTTCTCGGGAATTAGAATCTCTCCTAGTCCACATCTAGGACCGCTAGAGAGCCATCTGATATCATTGGACAGCTTCATCACATCAGCAGCAAGGGCCTTCAGTGCTCCGTGTGCAAATACGTACGCATCCTTGGAGCTCAGAGAATGAAACTTATTAGGTGCTGTGATAAATTCTTTCTTAGTTAAGCTCGTCAGCGCTTCGGCAGCTCGCTCAGCAAATCCATCTGGTGCATTTAGCCCAGTACCCACTGCCGTTCCGCCGAGAGCAATTTCTCTTAATCCATCGAGCGACTTCTCGATGTTATCGTAGTCATGTTCAAGCATCGAACGCCATCCGCTGATTTCCTGCCCAAAAGTCATCGGAACAGCATCCTGCAGATGAGTCCTTCCAGTCTTGATGACCTTCATGTATTTCTCTTCGAGTGATTTGAGCGTCTCTATCATAGTGTCTAGCGCTGGTAATACTCTATCTTCAAGTACAAACACAGATGCAATGCTCATAGCTGTTGGAAATGTATCATTGGAGCTCTGTGACATATTGACATCATCATTTGGATGAAGTACCGCTACACCAGCCATCTCCTTTGCACGTCCTGCAATGACCTCATTTACATTCATGTTGGTCTGCGTACCGCTGCCAGTCTGGTATACGACGAGCGGGAAGTTCTCATCTAGCTCACCGTTCAGAATCTGGTCGCATACTATCATTATGTAAGAAGCCTTCTCAGGCGCAAGCCTGCCGAGATCCATATTGGCGCAAGCAGCGGCATTTTTAAGATATGCAAATGCGCGGATAATCTCAATCGGCATACGCTTACCAACCTTGAAGTTTATTGAACTGCGCTGTGTCTGTGCGCCCCACAGTTTATCTGATGGCACCTTTACTTCGCCCATCGTATCGTGTTCTATCCTATATTCCATTTAGGCCTCTTTTCAAATTACTAGTAGAAAAATAGAGGATAGGCAATGCCACTCGACCTGGTCTTTGACCCCACACTTGCCTTGACCCGAGTTTCCCGGAGGACTTACTTCTAAGCTACGCCATGATCACTGCCGTCTCCGCAGCAGCTTACGTGGATCCCTTTGCCCGTAGCTGGCTTGGACTTTCAACCACGAACATGACCTTGCCATATCCTACTTGCTAGAATACCATTTTAAACACCGCTTTACAAACAGCATTTATATTGCCTCCTTGACCATGTCCGCTCCCGCCGCAAACGTCATGACATCAGCACGACTCACTCCCTCCGCCTTGAGAAGTATTGCTGTCGAGCAACTCAAGTAAAAGCCTTAGAACAAAACATTGGTTGATGGCACCACTTGTCCGTCAGGTTTAGGTCATTATATGATTAGCATTTACTTATTTGCTTTGTGCGAATCTTTTGTTTTACCACATGAATATTATGATTGTTTCACCCCACAGGCACTTTATTTTGATTACTCAGGGTTTCTGGTGACAAGTCAAATAGCCGTCTGTTATTTAAGCGCGGACATATGGATTTACTCCTTTTTAATATTGTTTTTTCACTTGTATTTTACCAAAGAAGTGCTGTGTAAACTTTTTTATTAAATGTTCAACTTGATTTTACAATCGACCAAAATTATTTTTTCTTTCCCTCTAATTCTTCAATACCAATATCACCAAGTTTTTCAAGTGACATCAATTGTGTTCTAGCAAGATTTCTCAGTTCTATCATTCTTTCTTTTGGATCCATTCCTTTACCAATCATAACTGCATTGTAGCTTTCCATATTGGCCAGTACCAATAATTCGTTTAAACTTGCATAGTCTCTCATATTTCCCTTTAAATCTGAATTTTCTTCCCGCCACTGTTTTGCCCTTTTGTTAAATAAGGCAACATTGATTATATCTGCTTCACTTGCGTATTTATATGATAATTGCTCGTTTGTTGGATCTCTTAAGAGATATTCTTTAATCGCATCTGTATGAATTTTATAGTTAATCTTGGAAATTTCTCTATTAAGATTCCATCCAAGTGACAATCTTGAATTTTCATCTAATTTAAGTCTTTTATAGTCTTGAATAATGTAAAGCTTAAATTCTGGCGAAACCCATGAAGCAAATTCCATTGCTATATCAGTATGAGCAAATGTGCCTCCATATCGTCCAGGCTTAGAAACAATACCTATTGCTTTTGTCTTTTCAATCCATTTTTGTGGCGACAATGTAAATGCATTACTACCTGCTTCATTTTTAAACCTATCGAATTCGATAGGTTTAAAATCAGGGTTATGCATTGATTCCCATAAACCTAAAAATCGAATGTTATCTTTGCTTCTCAACCAGTTGTTAATAACAATAAATGGTTCATCACTTTTATATCTTGCAATATCCGTTAGACTTATATAGTCATTTTTAAAGTCTTCAGTATAAATTTGAATAGCAAAACCTTTTGCTTCGATCGTGTCTTTTATTCCCTTAGGAATTTTAGTTTCTCCTTTTTATGCTGATGTAAC